>MDSW01178142.1_pt1 | contig 12738 bp, 12 predicted proteins | sample 811171 | NCBI WGS metagenome assembly MDSW01 (sample SAMN05326641, study PRJNA326480) | marine metagenome | isolation source: seawater | place: Atlantic Ocean: North West | collected 2012 | reverse complement strand
AATGAAAGGCGCATTCTTAATCGTTGGCCACTCTCAAACGATAGAGTGGGAGTTTGCAGCTCAATTTTTTGATCGGTTCTCGGCGAGGTCAGTGTTCCGAGGTTTCGATCTTCTGGCGTATGTAAATTCCACTCTCGTGACCGCCGGTCAGATTGAGCGTTATCTGGAGCTTTTTCCCAATAAGTCAAAAAAACTTCTTTATACCCCGTGCAATGGCCACACCGTTGATGCAGCGCTTGACTTAAACTGCGAGTCCAACCTTTATAAAGTAGATACATCGAGAAATCGATTCGGCTACTGGTACGGCGTAATTGAGGCCGTGTCCGGGACATTTGATCTTTTAAAAACATATGATTGGGTGATCCAACTCAATCCGGATGTCTATGTCACTGACGATAAGTTGCTCTGGACATATATCGAGACCAACAACGATACGAAGTTCGTTCATCACGTGAATACAATGAGAGGCGATATCAAAAATGGATTTAGTACCGATTTTCAGCTTTATCGGCCTGCTAAATTTCGGCGCAACCATTTTTTAGATTATCGAAATCACGCTCTTCTGAAAGGTCTTCGAGAAAAGAAGGAGTCAATTTCAGAATTTCGGTTTGTGCCGGAACAGCTTTTAAAGCATCTCGTAACCGCGAGCCAAGAGCCCTACCAGATTATCGGACCCTCAACGCGCAATAATCGTGAGATAGATAGGTTGGGGCTTTGGCATTGTCATGACAATGAGAGGGTTCTTGAAAAACTTGCGAGAGCCTAAAACTAGGCTAACAGCCAGTACTGACCATCCCATGAACCACCAAGTCGGAATAATACGTTCTAGAATAAAAAAAACACTACGAGCTATTTTGCGACCACGAAAAACGGTCGACGTCGTAATTGCATACTACGGAGAAAAAGACGATCTAAACCGCTACATATCATTTCTGAACGAGTTCCCCAACGTCACTCTACACCTATACGATAAAAAACAAGATGCGGGGGTGGCCAGCATTCTTTCGAATGCAAGATTTGACACAAAAGTTATCCCTTTGCCAAATATTGGCGGCGCTACCCATACGTACCTCTACCATCTTTCATCGCGTTATGGCTCACTAGCAGATATAACATTATTTTTTTTGGGAAGTGGCTTTCGCGGTCGAAGTAAATCCAGGAAGACTCTCTGGCTTCTAAAACACTATTGGAAGTGCCCAGGTTTCTCTTCGGAAAACATATTCGGTAGCATACAAAGCGACGTTGACTTTGAATTACCCGTATACGAATCGGCGTATTGGGGTCCTATTGAGCAGATTAGGGCCGCGCCGTTTCCTCTGGGGGCATGGATTGAGGCCCATACGGGGCACAGCCTCAATGATCCCCACCCGGAAAGTTTCCTGAGGTCAAATAAAGATACCTTTGCTGTGACAGATGAAGTTGCGGGCCAGCGTCCCCAAGAATTCTGGAGTGCACTCTTAGATCAGTTCACAACGGATAAAGAGGGTTACAACCTTGAGGCTATCCACTTTTTGGAAAGAGCATGGATTCTTGCGTTTTTCCCACCGAGTTCGAGAAGTGATCTCTCTAGTGATGATTCAGCTCCAATTCCTCCGTATTGCTCTTTCAAGTTGCTCCATTGGGACCAAAAAAGAAACGGTCCAGCAACCTGAATCGGGTCTTGACTCAGCGCAGTTGTCATAGAGGACGCGAACAACACAGTACCGAGGGTGAGTCATGCCAAAAATTCGTCGCTTAGTGCTTGAGCGGGTAGACGGGTCGGAAATAGACATTTCCTATTTGCTCAATGATGCTCCAAAGATTTTGGATATCGACTGTGTTGGAGTCGAGGGGTTACTGCCATTCTTAGAAAAAGAAGGCAACAATGTTTCGGAAGTGTCCTATCAATACGAAGCAATAGAGCGTCTTTACCAAAACAAGATTTCATTGGAGACGCTTAAAGACAACCCAGGTCTACCGCTGAATAAATATGTCGAGGAGATTTTAGATGAAAAGGCACTTTGCCAATCGCTTCAGAAACTCGACATTTTTCAAGCGAGCAGGCCATTTAAGCACTTGGTAATTGACGGACTATGGCAACCAGAAGTTCTCGCGAAAGTCGTAGAAAAATTTCCTGAACCATCAAAAATGGGAGGAAAGCGCTTTAATGATGAACGTCAAAATAAATTTGGGACCGGAGTAGATGTCCATAGTCGCGTCTCTCCGTACATCAGTGATTTCCTGTTGGCGCTTGTCGGAAAACATTTTCGGAAATGGCTGTCTCAGATTACCGGCCTAGATAATCTAATCGGGGATCCATTGTTCAAGGGAAGTGGTCTCCATCAAGCGACACAAGGAGGGAAGTTAGATATCCATGTAGATTTTAATCGACTCACGGGTCACCCAAACTTAAAAAGCGTTGACCGCAGGCTTAACGTTCTGATTTTCCTAAATAAAGATTGGAGCGATAACTTTAATGGACACCTGGAATTCTGGAAGGAAGGTGCGATCAGATCTGCCCGTAAAATAAGACCAGACTTTAACCGGACCGTTTTGTTCGAGGCGACATCGAAATCATTCCACGGGCACCCGATTCCCTTGTCAGTGCCAGATTCCAGAACCCGGAAGTCAATCGCATCCTATTATTATCAACGGAGAGAGGGGGTTCTGGATTTTGAAGGTTGCGAGTTACGGACGACAGAGTGGTTGTTTTAGACTAGAAAATACGAGACCAAGTAAAGCGGAGATGGTCTGTAGACCATGACTGGTTTAATACCTTTTCATGGTACAGGGACTCGTTTCGGCTGTTTGACCGGTTAAGTCCTCTGGTTGAGCCCACACCATCCTCTGTCAGCTTGATCCTGGATAGTACTTTTACTTTTGTCCTTGGTGTGCTCGCCACCCTCTGCCGGAAAAAATGGACGTCGGTGAATCCGTAGTGCCCGACAAAGTCTTCATCACAACCTCCCACCTCCCAGTATAAGTCTCTTGGTAACAGCATAGTCCCGGGATGGGGGCTGTCTCGACCGCTCAGGGGGTTTATCCTTCCAAATTTATAGATCGTGCGACACCGTAAGTCCCAACGACAAATACGCCGAATCGAGGACAGAATAGTGCCAGAGATAAAGACGTCGGAATCTTGAATCAGAATCCACTTGGTTTGAGCAACATGCGCTGCTAGGTTCCTTGCGCCGCCAATATTCCAAAGAATGTCCTCATGAATCCGATAAGCGTGAACGTCGATTGAGGAGAAATCAAAGTCCACTGGTTCCAAAGCGGGTCGGGATCCGTCATCTATGATGATGAATCGGACATTTCGCTTTATCGTATCTGGATATGACTGCCACAATGCGACATGTTTTCTTAAAGCTGAGACCCGATTGTAGTGGAGAAGGCAAATGGATAAGGATTTAGCCACTAGCACTCCTTTTACCGATATGCGGTACGGCGCAGACAAATTTAGAGCGCTTAGATTTAAGGGAGTCGTCTTCGATTATTACAAGAGAGCCAGAATGCTTCCAAGATACATACATTAAGGAGAGTTGATCACGGAACGAGTGCTGATTAACCTCGTGGAACCAGTAATCACAAAACGCGCGGGTAGCGGCTGTATGGTATCTAAGTAATAATCCGTTCCAGCCAAGCCCGTAGTTTTTCGGAAAGCCTTCGCTTGAATACTGATCCATTTGACGCAAAACAGTGCTCTTCTTGTCCTGGCCACGATGAATAACGGCCTCGGCTTCCGCGTACGCACAGTTATTTTTGGAATGTCTGAATACGGCCAAGCCACTCTTCTCATCACTTAAATTCACGAATAGGTCAGTGAGGCAACCGGTAATTTGTTGGTTACCATCAATATAGATGGACCGTTCGTAGTCCGCGAGGTAACGTAAACCGTTAATTTTTAGATCGCGATTTTCTCGACTCGGGCATCGTTGTGAAATGGGCCATACAACGACGCGGAAGGAGTCAGATTTGAGCGAGGGGTCATCTGTGAAGCAAATATAGTCTACGTCGTCACGACGCTGCTCGTGGGGAACCTCTAAAAGGCGATCATATTCCCCGAAAATCGCTGTATAAACTACTGTAGACGCCATTAGAATGTGCCGCCGAGTTTATGCATCTTAACGAACCCCTCAGACCCATGGATATTTGCCATCAACTAAACGAGTTTTGATAATCTTTTTGAGCTGACGTTTGTTTTTCCACCGATAGAGGCGTGCCTTGGTCTGCAAATTCGAGAGGTTATAGATTTCTGGCCTGTCCAAATTATAGAAAGACTTCCAGAAACCCTTCCAGTGAATGACCGGGTAAGCCGGGTTCCCGATTTTCGAGCTCATTTCAAGGTTGTGATCGAAAAAACCAATCTTAGAAGTATAGTAATTGAACTTCGGCCCTGCATCCGAGACCAATACATCCAAAGGAAGGGGGTGCCGATGAATACAATTTAGGAAGTCTTGATCGAAAAACCAATCAGGGTAGTATTTCTTGTGCTCATCGCGTAGCGGATAATTCGCCCACTCAACCCACGTTGGGTTATCTTGGTTGCTCAGCCAGAAATTCAGGAGCAATCGAGATCGATCATTTGCTCGAATCCCAAATACACCACCATTCACGGGATAGTCTATTTGCCGATAAGAATTCATAACACAGGTTGTATAGAAGAGATCGACGGCCTCGTCGGCTGAGAATAATTTGAAAGGGTCGCCTTGAAAGTAAAGGTCGCAGTCAAGAGAGAGAATGCAGGAGGATGAGGGGAACTCGAGGGCTAATGCGAGAAGAAGTTCGACTCTATGGGTCATCCGGCGCCCATTCCAGTCCCCCTTGGATAGTCTTCGAAATTCAATCCGGCTCTGTAGAGCGGGGGATAGCGATAACCTAAAGGCCTCGTCTGTATAATTGACGATTATCCGGCACTCTAAATTGTGCTGATTCAAACTCTCGAGGCAGACCGTCACATAATTTGATGGGGCGCCGTCCCATATGAAAAACGCGACTTGTGTATTCAAAATCAGTTAAATGAAGCTGTGGCGTAAACTAAAGAAGACTATATCGTACCTTGACAGGGTCTTGTGCTTCGACCCTTTGGACCACAAGTCCGCGAAAGAGCTGCATCGACATCTTCAGATCGATTATTGCGAAGAAATAAAGGGTGAAATAGAAGCAAAAAGAGTTCTAGCGGACCGCGATGGAAAACATTGTAGACCGGCCGCTGACACCCGCAGCATGGATATGGTAATTCGAATGGAGTTACCCAACTTCCGAAGCTTTGATGGAGCCACTTTTAATCCAGAGACCAACCCACTGGTGCAGACAGCAATCGAATTAGCAGCGTACGATAGGTTAAAGCCAGAGGATAGTGCGTTGTTTCGACACTGTGCCGTCTTCCAACCGCGTTCCTACGGAGAGGTGGTCAATATAGGGTCGTCTAGCGATATCGCTACTAGGTCTCAGTACTTAGACTTTCGACCGTGGAGTGAGAGTCGACCAAGACTGCTAAAGCGGTCAGGGACTTTCGGGCCAAAGGACATTTCATACGTAAAGCACAATATCATTCGTCTAAGAAATCTGTTGAGTTCATTCCGCCGATATTCTTATTTGACTAGCCCTAGATATATTGTGAAGGGCTATCTTTTAAAACGTTCAGACCAGCAGCGCTTTGTCATTGTTGAAGGACACCATCGAATCGCGGCGCTTGCAGCGCTGGATTATCTTCAGGAGCTTGATGCATCTAAGATTTCGGCGTCTTTAGGTAACAGCAGAGCCTGGAGAAATCGGAAGTTAATTTTCTGCAGAGAGGGTGTTCTTGAATGGCCGGGCGTGAAGAATGACTTCATAAGTTCTCAGCTAGCAAAGACGATATTCGATAATTATTTTTTTGGGAAAACCGGATTACGATAGATGGCAAATAAAAGTAAGAAGGTGTTGGTAACCGGTGGGGCCGGAATTGTTGGGTGCAATATCGTGAAGAAACTCTTGGAGCGAAATTGCGAAGTCGTCGTTCTAGATAATCTATCTGCTTATCCCTTCGATTATCTGAATGAATTCGGCGTCGGACGTATGGCTGATGTTGAATTTGTTCGCGGGGATATTCGCGACGAGATATTGGTGCGAAAATTATCGAAGAAAGTAGAAGTGGTGATACATGCCGCGGCCTATGCCGATGTGGGCGCTTGCGTTCGCTACCCTGAACTCGCATTTGAAGTGAACGTTGCTGGCACCCAAAAGGTGCTCGATGCAGCTGTGTATGCAGATATAGAGAAATTCATTTTCATCTCCTCAGCCTCCGTGTATGGAAATCCCAAAAGGCAACGGTTTAAAGAAACGGACCCATGTTTTCCGATCTCAAACTATGGCGTTGCAAAGTTATGGGGAGAGCAGCAGGTTAAAGTGTACGGAGACCTTTATGGGTTAAACACTACCGGAGTCAGATTCTTTAGTGTTTACGGAACGCCCCAGGTCCCTAAAGAAGGAAGCCACAGTTGGGCCGTTGCTATATTTGCGATGAGGGCCATGAAGAGGACCCCCATCACGGTCTTTGGAGACGGGAAGCAGATTAGAGATTTCACTCATGTAAGTGATATTGCGGAGTCAGTTGTCCGAGCGATGTATACAGAAAGGGCCAATGGTCAAATTTTTAATTGTGGACGAGGCAAAGGAACCGCGATTAACGAGATTGTTTCGAAAATATGTAAGTATCAGGGCACCGTTCCCGTTAGTTTTGTACCCCACCCTCCAGGTGATCCAAAGGGTGGATTCTCGGACACTAACCTCATGCGCGAGATCTTGGAATGGGAGCCCGAAGTGGGCCTGGACAACGGGATACAAGAATATCTGAATTGGGTCGATGCAAATCAACATCTAATTCCTACTTGGCTTTAGTTTAGGTTGCGAACTCAAACATGAAAAAGCTTTTATCGTTTTTGTCGGACATCAATTCATTTTTATTCTGTTTTCTTGATATGTCAGAAAGCCATTCTGTATGAATTACGATAACACCGTAAGCTTAGTCTAAGTCGTTTGTATAGAACGAAGCGTTTCGCGGACTAAACTCTGAGGTAATCCGATTCAAATGAAGTGGTTCCGTATAAACAGTATCGATAGAAGCACTGTTTGGATCGCATGGTCATTTGTAGCATCCCGTAAGCACACTGCCTTGTGGCTAGTGACCGGGTCAATAGTCGCTGCCGTGCTAGAGGGGGGCTCAATTGGTCTTTTATTGATTATCGCGTCGGCTGCGTTGGATAAGAATGCATCAGATTTAGGGCAGTTGCTTGGGCAGATTGGAATGGCTCTCCCAGAGCAATGGTTAGCTTATGAGTCGAATAAAGTCGTATTTATTGCGATTCTATTGGTTGTCTTCGTGCAGTTACTCAAGATTACCCTCGTATTTGTTGTCAAAGTCGGCAGTATTGAACTTCAGAGAAAGATTCAAGATGAGGTTCAAGGTCAACTTATCCGAACAATCCTAAAGGCTTCTTACGAGAGCATCGCGAAATTACCTCCAGGCAAACTTTCTGCATACATAGCCCTTTCAGGAGGGTTCTCGACGCTTATAAATCTTGGCGTTAACGTTGTCGCTGCTTCGTTAATGAGCATAGCGTATCTTGTATCGATGGTTCTTATATCGCCAACCCTTACTGGGTTTCTGCTGCTACTCGCTGCGTTAGGAAGTTTAGGCTTTTCGGTTTTGATTCGTGAAGTTGGTCAGCAAGAAAAAACGTACGCGGAGGAATTAGCAAGCCGAGAAAGCGTGAGCATAGAAATATTTAGTCACCCACGCACTATAAGAATTCTCCAAGCTGAGAAATACGCGGAAAAACTAATTGGCTTGAAAAGAAAAATGGTGTTAGACGCCTCAAGGTTAAAACAAATCCTAACTGCACGAATTCCGTTGATTATCGAGGCCGCAACAATTGGTCTTGCTGGTGCTCTTCTCGCCGGTGCTTATCTTTTGATGACTAAAAATTTACTTAGCGAGATTGGACCCATCATAGTGTTTCTCATAATTTTAAATCGACTGGCCCCTCAACTACGAACCTTTACCCAACTTCGTGCGGGACTTGCTGGCGCACTTAATGGAACAAGGCACGTCACCAGATTCATAAATGAGCATAAGGAGCCTGTTGCGCAAATTAACCAGCTCAAAGTTACTGGAGGGCTACAGAAAATCGCTTTTCAAAAAGTCACTTTCGGTTATCCAGAATCGAGCAGTAATGCACTAACCGAAATCGACTTAGAGATTCTCCGAAATTCAACAGTAGCAATTGTTGGTCCGTCGGGATCTGGAAAAACAACGCTTACGCAGCTTCTCTTAAAGCTCTTCGCGCCAACGTCTGGTCAGATTCTCGTAAACAACAATGATTTATCAAATATTGATAGCGCAACCTGGTTAAAAAAGGTTGCCATAGTGGACGGAAAAAGTGCGCTGTTTGACTTGACAGTAAAGGAAAATATTAGTTTTCCGGATATGAATGCCGATCCTCAAGAAGTCCGTGATGCGGCACGAAGAGCTAATATAGATTCGTATATCGAATCCCTAGATAAGGGCTATGAGACAGTCTTGGGAAGTATGGGCTATACGGTTTCTGCGGGCCAGAAACAAAGAATACTTTTAGCGCGTGCACTGTTTCGGAGACCAGAGCTACTCATACTCGACGAGGCAACAAACTCTCTTGATCCAGAATCAGAAGATGCTATCCAAGAAACACTATGCTCTATCTCTGGAGTATGCGCAATTTTGATCATTGCTCACAATCCAAGGGCGATTCGAACGGCAAGAAAGGTGTACTTTATTGAGAATGGTAAGGTGAGGGAGTCTGGGCTGCTAGAGTCATTGATTCTCCAAGACGGTCCTGTCGGTAAGTGGTGGCGGAATGATTCACTCTGAAGGGTGGATCAAGAAAATAATTCGTGACTAGCTGCGAGCGTTTTGGGTTAAAAAATGATACAAAGAATTAGGTGTTGTTAATCAGCCTAGTGGTCAGTCGCTGCAAATATTAAAGGCGTAAGAAGATGACATTTCTCTTTTTGTCAAACTCGCCAAAATTTCTTGGTACATTTCGGATCTTTTTCGATTCCCTGCCAAAAGCGCTCGAGCAATTGGGCCACACTGTTGTCGTAAATCCTGGCACATTGCCAGATCAGGTAGATGTGATAATCGTGACACCGGAACAGGATTTAGTTGGGTTAGCCGATCAATATCGGAAAGCACTTATCGGATCCTTAAAGCCTCAGAGTTATTTAAATTCCCGGTTCGAAGGGAAAAAAAATGTCATAGATTTTTTGATTGCAGGTTCACGCTTTGAATCCGATCAATTTCTGACGATGGGTAAAGAGATTGTTGTGTTGCGCCATATTGACAGTGTGATCCCCGAAGTGCGTCGGAATCTGTTAGCTAGTGACTCAAAAATAATTCTTGGATATCACGGAAATTTAGAGCACCTCGAGCAGATGGGGGGGCGTGTAGCGCATGCGCTTGAAAAAATCGGGGATCAATACGATATCGTGTTAAGGGCAGTCTACAACCTAGAGAAGTTTGGTGTTTGGAAGCGGGGAAGGCCTAATATCCCAATCTCCGATGAGCAATGGAGTCATACAGCGCTTGCAGATATGCTGTCGGTCGCAGATATCGGTTTGGTTCCGAATTCAGTCGTCCCCAAGAATTTCAAAAGGTTAAAGCGTGCATTGAATAACAGGCTATTGTCAGGCCAATGGTTGGGAGCGCAAGATTCGGATGTTTTTTCCAGAATGAAAATTACCTCTAATGCAGGCCGGGCGTTTGTATTTGCCCAGTATGGGATTCCCGTAGTTGGCTGCCCCATTCCTGAGCTACTTGAGACTCTAGTTCCCGCTAAAGCAGCTATTCCAGTATCTTCCGGAGAGGCATGGTATCGCGCGCTTCAAAGTTTGCTCAATAATCCTCGCACAAGATCGGATATGGGGAATAACGGTCTCGCCTGGGCGCGAGAAAATCTTTCTATCGACTCTGAGGCAAAGATACTGACTGAGTTTATTAATAATTTACCTGAAAAGCGTTCAAACCGTTGATCAGGAATTAAAGAAAGCAGTCTAAGCAGTGAATTCAGATAGAAAAAATAAGCGCGAAAAGATAGTGATCCTCGGTCGAGGCGAATCACTTGCGCTTTTAAGAAATGCGAGTTACCCAAGAGGCACGGAGGTTTTATTAGTAAATATTTTTTGGAAGTCGACACAAACGCCGCATCCCTACTATAAAGATCCGGTCATTAGAGCATTTCTAAAAGGAAAGCATGTTCGTTTAATTTGTAATCCGTTCTGCGAAACAAAGTACATTTTGCCGTTTCTTCTTCGCTTAAGAGTTAGCGAGGCCTATCAAATTGGATACGAAGGAGATCCAAAAGAGCGACCTCCGAAGAGATTTTTCAGGCATCTACCTATTGAGTGGTACGAGCGATGGATGCCCTTAAAACACAACTATCGGGAAGTGGGTTCGCTAGGTGCGGCCTTCGTGTATGCAGTTGAAGTACTCAAAAAAAAGGAAGTGGACATCTTCGGTCTAGATTTCTATGAACGAGATTACTACTTGACAAACACTCATGATTTCCACGTTGAATTAACACGAAGTTCTGAAATTAAAAAAGTATGGAGAGCGTTTTTTAGGAATTTTGAGGATATTGAGGTAAATATAAATACATTGGCAGAATTTCGCATGTAGGCGATTGCTAGCTAATGGCAGACTATTAAACTAAGGGTGTAATCGGAGTTTTTTCATTACTGGCTTCTCGCTTTCGTAGATCCGTTTTACTCCGTCTCCTAATGCCGCTTCAATTACACGAATATCACGAACCAGTCGGCGAAGCCCATCTGGTTCGAGAGAGGCGGCTTGGTCTGTGCCCCACATAGAACGGTCTAGCGTTATGTGCCGTTCTATGAATCGTGCGCCCATCGCTGCGGCTGCAAGGGATGACGCGAGACCGGTTTCATGTCCGGAATAACCGATAGGCACGTCATATATCTTCGACAAAGTATGAATCATCCGAAGGTTGAGTTCATGAGGGGGGCAAGGATAGGTGCTGGTGCTATGAGCGATCATGAGTTGAGCGCCCGCTAAATGGGAGGCGGCGTCGTGGATTTGAGAGAGCGTAGACATTCCGGTTGACAAGATTACTGGGACCCCAAGCGACTTGATTTGCCTCAACAGGTCATGATCCGTAATCGATGCAGATGCGACCTTGATACAAGGTACGCTGAATTCCTTTAAATGCGCAACAGAGGCACTGTCCCAACATGAAGCAAACCAGTCTATCGAGTGGTCACTGCAGTACTCATCAATTTCACGGTATTGATCGACATCAAACTCTACGCGGTACCGGTACTCTAGATAGGTCATTTCCCCCCACGGCGTCGATCTGATACGACTTTTCTCATGGTTGGGTGTCGCGAGTTCTGGTGACCGCTTCTGAAACTTGACTGCGTTGCACCCAGCCTGAACGGCGGCGTCAATCAGCTGTTTTGCAAGCTCTAATGACCCATTATGGTTTATTCCAATTTCAGCTATAACGTAGATTGGCTGATTTGCCCCCACAAGGTGTTTCCCTAGTTGAACTTCCTTACTCATAACGCTTTTGGATGTAGTTCTCGGAAATCTAGATTAACAGTCAAAAAGTTACTGAGTGCTTGAGGACTTGCTCCGCACGTTGTAGATCGACGAAGTTATCCACGTCAAGAACGTAATCACTCTCCGGAATCAAATATCCCGAGACTGTCGGGGAGATAAGCTGAGAATTGATTAGCGCGATATCGGAGCGATTAATGACGCAAGCCCAATGCGAAAGTTCAAAGAACACAGGATAATCCTGGCGACGATAATATTTATCTATCTCGAAATCCATAATGGAGGTAGGAGATAAATTTTCATCAATCTGATAGAGAAGGAAAGGATGAGTATCAGGCTCCTTAAGTCCGACTATAGATCGAAAAGGTCGATTAGATAGGAAGAAACTTATATAGGTATCGATGTCGGTAAATGTCCGCGTGGGATACGTAGGATAAAGAACAGCCAAAGCATCAAAATAAACTGAACTTCTGGATAAATAGTCAACAAAGTCGACTACAACATCTTTCATTGAAGAGTGATCTTGGGCAAATCGAGAGTCTCGTAGGTAGGGCTTAGCCCCCATCGACGTTGCGATTTGGAGACATTGTTGGTCGTCACTATTTACATAGACTTCTGCTAAATTTTCCGATTTTTGGGCAGCATGGATTGTATAGGAGATCATGGGTTTCCCATGGATAAGGCAAAGATTTTTTCTTGGCAAACCTTTGCTCCCTGATCGTGCTGGGATCATCCCGATAATCCGCATGGAAAACTCACATATTTAAGATTTTTTCAGGTGTGCCGCTATTTACAAAGTCTCGCGCAGTCAAGAATTCCTCGTCGGTCATAGCGGAGTAATTCGCGATTGCGCCTGCCTTATTTTTTACTAGGTCTGTCGCGTCGTTAAGCTGCAGCACATAGTTTTCAAGTTTTTTATCTGCTACTGGTTCGTTCCGTGCATCAAAGGAAATCCCGAAAAGTTCTCGCAGTTTTTTTTGCACGTCGGGATGACGAAACATTTCAGTGCCTGGATAGCCCGTGGCCACAAACATGTTTCTATTACCACTTGTCTCGTTCCAAGACTTACCCTCTATGGTTTCTTGATGCCAAAGCATGAAGGCTACTGTTGTCTGAAGATCGGAAAGGGTCTCACCCGGATAACCCATAATCCAGGTACAGTT
>MDSW01162132.1_pt1 | contig 12738 bp, 6 predicted proteins | sample 811171 | NCBI WGS metagenome assembly MDSW01 (sample SAMN05326641, study PRJNA326480) | marine metagenome | isolation source: seawater | place: Atlantic Ocean: North West | collected 2012 | reverse complement strand
GCGTTTCGAGCGTCCGCGCGCGCCGGACGCGACGCGGCGCGCGCGCGAGGGAAAAAGACGCGCGAACGACGACGCGGCGAATTCGAATTCGAATTCAAATTCGAATCGCGACGACGCCGAGCGAAGGATGGCGACGGCGCGAACGGCGACGGCGCGAACGGCGACGGTGACGACGCGAAGACGCGCGCGCGCGAGGTCAGGGCGACGCGCGGGCGCGCGGGCGCGCCGAGCGCGGGCGCGAGGGGAAGATGAGGCGGCGGCGAGGGACGCGGGCGAGACGGCGACGCTCGCGGCGCTCGCGCTGGCGCCGAAGGAGGTGGTGGACGCGATCTCGGTGCCGGCGGAGCTGGTGGAGGTGCGGGCGTACGTGCGGTGGGAAGAGGCGGGGATGCCGAGCGATACCACGGACGCGTGGCGACAGCGGGAGTACGATGAGGCGCTGTTGGATTTGAAGATTGAACTCTTGCGAGGGACGACGATGAACGAGATTCGAGCGCGGTATAAGATGGCGCCCGTGGAGGGCGGCGACGCGAAGATGTTCAATGAAGACGCGGATTTGGCGCGAAGGGTGAAGGCGGCGGCGGTGATGAAGGTGCGCGCGAGCGTGGATGAGGTGCAGGGGGCGCACGAGGAAACGGAGACGATTGAATTCATCGAGAGCGTCGTCGTCGAGGACGCCGTCGTCGAGGATGGAGAACCGGAAGCCGCCGCGGCGGATGACGACGCCGAAGAGGCTGAAACCGTCGCGAGTGAGGTGGAAGATGCGATCGCGGCGGCGATGGAGAACGCTGTGGCGGAAGACACGGACGCCATCGTCGACGTCTTCGCCGCGCTCACCGAAGAAGAAATCGCCGACATGGAGGCGTCTTTTAGCGCGCAGGCGACGTGGTCCACGCGCGAAGAACTCGTGGCGGCGATCACGGCGACGCCGAGCGCTGAAGACGATAACGAAGTCGATCTGCTCAAAGATCTCGAAGAGACAAAGCTCGCGCTTTCGGCAAGCGAGGAAGCGCTGCAAAAGACGAAGACAGAGCTCGAGGACATTGAAGCCGAAATCGTCGTCTTGCAGGCGACTTCCGACAAGGCGCTCGCGGAGATGAAAGAAGGGTGGGCCGCCGAAGTCAGTCACCTCGAAGCGCAGCTCAAGCAAGCGGTCGCGCGTGTGGGGATGGATGAAGGTGAAATTGCCGCGCAAATCGCCAAGTTTGAGCGAGACGCCGAGGAAGCGACGAGAAGGGTCGAGGCGCTCGAGGCTGAAAAAGCCGTCGTCGCCAAGCAGCTCGAAGATACAAAGGTTGCGCAAATCAAGGCTGAGGCCGTACGTGACGCCAACTCGGAGGTGATTTTGATGCTTAAAAAGGAGTTGGAATCCACCAAGGACGAGCTGCGCGAGATGAAGTCGAACTCGGTGTCGGAGAAGGAGTTCACGGCGATGCAGAGCGAACTCGACCGCGCCTGGGAAGCCGCGGCGGAGCTCCAAACGATGTGGGATAACGACCGTAAGGTTATTGAGTTCTTAACTAAATCCATCGACGACGAAAAGGTGAAGAAGGAGGCTCGACAAGGACTCAATATTCCCGTCGCCGCAAAAGGACTTTTGAGCTGGGCGCGCACCACCATCAGCAAGCGCGCGAACGACGTCTCCGTCGTCTCGCAGCAAACGCTCGAGACTGTCTCTCAAGCGTATCAAGAACTCGAAGCGTCGACTGGTGAATTCAGCGACGACGTCATTTCGGACGATTCCGAGTCGGATTTCATGCGCGACATGTAATCTCCCCCGACCGCGCTCGAGAGAGCGCCGTCTTGTGTTATGTTTGCAATTTCATCGAGCGATGATCAAAATACGTACGTTCGAGCTAATGTTCTTACAGGCTACACGTTCGTCCCCGTTCGGCGACCTAAGCGCGTCTCGATTCGCGCGATACCTAATCTCCACTCCTCCCTCGCGTCCCGCGTTCTACGCCCAAATCGTCGCGAACGCCTCTCGCAGACACCGCGCCTTCGCCACCGCTCGCCCGTCGAACCCGCACGCCCTCGCGATCGCCGCCGCCCGCGCCTTCCTTCCCTCCTCTGTGTTTTCATCGTAATCCAAGCTCGTTTTCTCCAACCCTCGTCGCACCGCGCTCGTCGGCACCGGCTGCGCGACGACGTCTCCGTTCGCCGTCTCCGGCGCGTACCCCTCCCCCGCGTCCATCGCCTCTGTCGTCTCCCCCATCGCCGCGCGTCCCTCGTCTCGCGCGCGCGCCGCGTACCGCGCGATCTCGCTCGCGTTCCGTCGCTTGTGCTCCGCGATCGCGCTCTCCGTCGCGCTCGCGTCGACGCCCTCCGTGAGGTTGAAGATCAATTCCTCCACCCGCTCGAGGTGATCGTTCCACGCGCGCAGGCTCTCGAAGTCCGACTGCCGCGCGTTGAACACCGCGAGGACGCGCTGTCGCGCGCGCGTCGCCCGCGCGAGGAGATCCATCGCGCGTCGCGCGTCGCGCGTCGCGCACTGCGGACGCGACCGGGACACCGCGTCACATGTCGACGCCGGACGACGCCATCGGCGAGCGCGCCGCGCGCGCGCTTCGCGCGCTCGTCGAGACGTACGCGTTCGACGTCGCGGACGCCCTGAGCGTCGTCCGCGCGCTGCCGACGAGCGAGGACGGGGACGATTTAGAAGATTTGAAGCGATGCGTCGACCGGCTGCTCGACGAGCGCGGGTGCGTCGATAACGGCGGGCCGGCGCTCGGGATGACGCGGACGTGCGCGCACGGGGCGCGCGTCGACGCGAGGCGCGCGCGGGAGGCGTGCGAGGCGTGCGAGGCGTGCGGGACGAGGCGGGAGCTGTGGCGGTGCCTGACGTGCGGCGACGCGTCGTGCGGGAGGTACGCGAACGGACACTCGAGGGCGCACGCGCGAGCGTCGGAGGGGCGGTGCGTCGTGATGCTGAGTTGGGACGATCTGTCGGTGTGGTGCCACGAGTGCGAGAGCTACGTGGACCCGGAGAGCTCGGCGGCTTTGCGGGCGTGCGTCGCGGCGGCGGCGCTAGCCAAATTTGGCGACCGGGACGGCGGGGGGGCGGTTTAGGTTAGACGACGGGAGGGGACGCGCGGCGCGGTGGACGGTGAAAATGCGCTAGTTTAGTGCTGTAATTTCAATGTATCTTCGCTAGTGAGTGTCGTGGGTTCTAGTTTTCGGGGTCTTCGCGGGTCTCCCCCATTTTCGCCATTCGGTCGATGCGGCGTCCCATGTTGTACAAGGCATCCTGCGTGTAACGCGGCATGTCGGCCCAGAAGTGGTACTCAGACTTGGCCAAGTCTGGATCGTCAAACATCACGCTGTAGCTGAGATCATGCGGGGTCGGTTTCCAACCTTCACCCGACCATTTCTCGGCGTAGCGCGCGATCTCGGCTTCGCACGCTTCGACGCGACGCTTGTCGAATTCGCTCAACTCTTCTCCGGCATCGCGTTTCGCCTCGATTGAACTCAGGATGCCGCGTAACTCGATGGTTCTATCGTCATCGGCTTCTCTGCAAACGCGAATGACCTCTTTGACGCGCCACTCCGGATCCTCCTTGTCAGTTTCTTGAATCGCCAGGTGATTCCACGTGTGACTCGGTGAAACCTCGTATTGCCACTTTTGGATCGATTGTTCACTGAATGGACGCAAGTATTCGCCGAGGCCGGTAGCCTGCTTGAAAGTCTCAGCATTTCTAAGTTTGGGCTCATCTTTTGTGATGTCGACGTTGTAGTATTTGGCCGCGGCTTTGATTTTCTCCTTCGGATCTGCAATCGAACGCATTCCGATGAGGTCCTCCGTCGCCTCCGTGGGAAGGACTTTCGCGGGCGTATCCGGTCCAATCGTCGAGAACTCACCCTTGGGTGGATGAGCCGCGAGGATTTCTTCGAACTCGGCCAAAGAAAGCGTCTCGTTTTCAATCAAGCGATCCACCATCGCGTTGACTGCGTCCTCGTGCGCGGCGATGATCGCCAAACAGTTTGCCTCCGCTTCTTGAAGAATCTGAACCATCTTGCGCTCGGCGTATTGATAGTGATCGGGGACTACCTCTCTGATCGGACCTGCAATCGTCAACAGTTCGTCCAAGGGCATCAACTCTCCAGATTTAGACACCGCACCTTGCAAGCGCGCCACTCGTCTCTCCGACTTGTTCAAATGCTTCGGGTCGTATGTGTACGTCGTCATCATGCCGGGCTGCCCCAAGCCAAAGTTTACGATCATATTTCGAAGCAAATCATTCGCTTCGCAAACATCTTCCGAACCGCGAGTGCTCGCCTCTCCAAACAACACTTTTTCGCAGGAGCGGCCCGCGAGCAAAACTTGCACGCGCTCGCACATTCGCGCGCGCGTAGGATATCGGTAATCCTCGTCACGCTTTCTCTGGATCAGCGTAATCGCTGGCTCGAAACCTCGCGGAATGATGGAAATCATCTCGATGTCTTCGATGAGACCGTTGCTCTTATGGAGCAAGTTCTGGACCAGGGCGTGGCCGACTTCGTGCGCCGCGAGTTTGCGCGTCGTCACGCTTTCCTTGGGGTGTGCTGTAAGACGAATGCCGCTCACGACGCGCTCAACGGCATCCAAGACGTCGTGCTCTTCGATCTGTTCACCCTGGCGTCGCACGCAGTGCACCGCGGCTTCGTTGCAAATGTTTGCAATCTCGGCGCCCGACAAACCGGGAAGGTTCTGCGCCAATCGCTTGGTGTCAATTTCTGGGTTGCAGTTTCGCTTGGACAAGTGAATCTGCAAAATCTTAGCCCGTGCCTCGACGTTTGGAAGGCCGACGCGAACTTTACGATCGAATCGACCTGGCCGCAACAGCGCGGGATCGAGTAAATCGGCTCGGTTCGTCGCGCCGATGAAGACGACGCCAGTGTCTGGCGTGAAACCATCCATCTCCGTGAGAAGCTGATTCAGCGTTTGTTCGTGCTCTTCCGTGCCACGCGTGCCAGCAGCGGCGCGTTTCGTGCCTAACGCATCGATTTCGTCGACGAATATCAAGCACGGCGCGTTGATGCGCGCGCGTTTAAATAAATCTCTCACTCGAGCCGCGCCGACGCCGACGATGATTTCAACAAACTCAGAGCCAGACATGGAGTAGAACGGCACCTTGGCTTCACCCGCGATCGCCTTCGCGATCAGCGTCTTACCAACGCCCGGGCCTCCTTCCATGAGCAAACCCTTGGGGGGCCTAGCGCCAACCTTGGCGAAACGCTCGGGTTCCTTTAAAAAGGCGACGACTTCCTCCAAATCTTCTATGATGTTCTCCAACCCACCAACGTCTTCCAAAGTCACGTCCACCGTGCCGTCTCGCCTCGCACCCGCGCGGGACTGCGCAAACTGCATCGCCTGGAACTGATCTTGCGGCACCGACGTCCTACGGACGATGCCCAAGTAAATCGAACCGATCATAAACGCCAAGCCGCCGACGGAGTACGCCAAAAACTCCATCCCACTGTACGACGACGGTCGCCATTTCTGATGATACGTGTACCACGCCCCGAGTCTATCGCATTTGTCCAACAGCGCGGCGTCCATCGTGTTGGTCAGCGTGTTGAGGTAGTACTGCTTCCCCTTCGACCCCTTCATGGTGACCAAGTAATACCTCGATCGCGGAATCTTTCGCAACCTCTCCGGTGGGAACCACCCAAACTGCGGCGCGTCCCACACCTGAAACGACTTCACCAGTCCTTTATCCACCGCCCGCACGAATTCTTGCATCGTCATCTCATCGTACGACTTCCAATTCGGCTCCTCGTCGATCGGCGCTCCCAAGCTCTGCGTGCTCACGTAGTCGCTCGTCCCCTTCACGTCCCCCTCCATCGGCCCTTTCTTCGCCATTCTCCGCTTCGCCTTCTCACTGAACAGCTTATACTGCTCATCCTGCTCGCGCTGCATCTGCTGAAACTCCTCGTCCGTCATCCCTCGCGGTTTCACCAACCCTCTCGCGCGCATCCTCTCGCCTCGCCGTCCGCTCGCCTCCGCGTCCCGTCCTCGCCCTCTCGCGCGCACCACTCGCCTCGTCACCGTTCCCGCGCCCACCGCGCGCGCGAACGCCCGTCCATCGTCGTCTTCACCGCGCGCGTCCCCGCCGCCGTCCCGCGTCGTCGCCATCGCGCCCACCGTCCGTCGCCGCCCTTCGCGCCCTGACCTACGTCCCGCGCCTTCGTTCGCGCGTCGCGCTCGATCGCATCGCGTCGCCGCCGCGCGCGGTCGCGCAGTCGCGCGCGCGCTCGACATCGCGCGCGTCGGATCGCTCGGCGCCGCGCGTCGCGCGTCGCGCCGCGGTGCGCGCGCGTCGATCGAATCCGCGCGAGGTTTTCGACGGCGCGGTGTGGTCCGTGTGTTTCATTAATGAGTCTCGCCGTGCGCGTGGTCCGTGTGTTTCATTAATGAGTCTCGCCGTGCGCGTCGTCGCGCGGCGCGGGCGACGCGCGCGGCGGACGGCGGCGCGTCGAGACGACGGGCGCGATCGCGCGCGAACGAACGTCGAGCGCGCGACGCGCGCGACGGCGCAAAACGAACGATCGGATCGGAAAGGATTCGATCGGACGTCGCGGACTTTGATTCGACGTGATTTGATTTGATTTCAAAACGGGACGCCGCGCGCGTCGACGCGCGCGACGAGGGCGCGGCGAGGATGGATTCGGTGACGTCGGTGTTTGGAAATTGGTTCTCGAGCGCGCGGGACGACGGGAGCGAGAGCGACGACGGGAGCGATGAGGCGGCGCGGGAGGCGGGATCAGAGAAGAGCGACGACGCGCGGGACGAGGACGGGGCGACGAGGGCGGACGAGGACGCGGAGGCGAGGGCGTTGCTGCCGCCGGCGACGACGCTGCATCCGTACGAGGACGTCAGACGATCGGTGGAGGGATTAGGGACGAGGAGACACGATCACGATTATCCGTCGGGGCTGACGAACGGGGGGAACACGTGCTTCGCGGCGTCGGCGTTGCAGTGCTTGCGACGGGCGACGCCGCTCACGGCGTGGTTCGACGGCGTGGAAAAGTTTCACGACGTCGCGCGGTGCGCGGAGACGAGGAAGTTTTGCGTGGTGTGCGAGTATTCGCAACATTTGGAACGCGCGATGGCGTCGAGGGACGCGCACAGCATAGGGAGGTTGACGAAGGACATTAGCAAGGTGGCGAGACAGTTTAGACGCGGGCGGCAGGAGGATTCGCACGAGTTCATCAACGCGCTGTTGGACGCGATGCACGTGATTTTTTTGAAGGATCTCGGAGGAGAGAAGAAGTACGATTTGCGCACGCGAGAGACGACGGTCATTTATCACGTCTTCGGTGGGTATACCCTGGGCACGGTGAAGTGCTTGGAGTGCGGGTACGTGAGCAAGAATTTTCAAAGCACGCTCGACATTCCGCTCGAGGTGACGGGAAAGATTGGCTCCGTCGAGGAGGCGCTTCGAGAAAACTTTTGCACGGAGGAAGTCCTCAGTGGTTCGAACAAGTACAAGTGCTCGAAGTGCAAGGCGTTGGTACGGGCGAAGAAGGGATCGAAAATCCACGTGTCGCCGAATATTTTAACCATTCCTCTAAAACGGTACTCCACTGGACGGTTCAGCAAGATTACAAAGTACATCAAGTATCCGTCCAACTTTTCGCTGGCTGAGTTCATGAGCGATGATGCCCCGTATGAAGTCACGGCTCCAGAGTATGAGCTTTTCGGTGTATTGGTTCATCAAGACTTTTACGCCAGCGCGCACTCTGGACATTACGTGGCGTACGTAAAGTTGCGAGACGATTCCTGGGTGCTGTGCAACGATAGTCGCGTGTCGCCGTCTTCCGAAAAGGATGCGATGAAGCAAAAGGCGTACATATTGTTCTACGAGCGCGTGCACGCGAGAGGTGCACCACCATTGCGCCCGGCGGGATACTTGGACGAGCTCCGAGCGGCGCGCGACGCCGAACGTGCGGCGGCGGCGATGAAGTGCGAAGACGCGGGGGAGGAACAGTTGACTTCTCGGTTCGATTCGATGAGTGTGAGCGCCACCGCGGTAGATACGGTGAGCGCTTCGTCGACGCGTCCTACGAGATCTCCCGTCGTTGTCGCCGAGGAGGTCTCCGAGGAACCGTCAGTGCACATGGAAACGGTGAACGTCGAAAACGGTCGAGAGTTGCGCGTATCGGTCACTTTGCCTGGTTGTCGCAGCGCTCGCGATATCGAAGTCGAGCTCAGCATGGGGCAGCACGATGTGCCGTCATCGCTTATTATCAAGGCCCCAATGTTGTACGCGACGCCGGTGAAGGTTCACCTGCCGCCGAACGTGGAAGATCCCGTGAAGAGCTCGTTCGTGCGCAAGACGTCAGAGTATCGCGTGCGGTTTCCGGTTCGCGAGTGACGCTGAGTAAAATATTTAGACTGTAACAACAAAGTACTGTATTGCAGTAACATTAAATGCAGCAAAACGTGGATAAAACGTGGATAAGATGAACCTACTTTTTCAAGAGCGCCAAAAACGCGTCGACGCACGCCTTGGACGATGCGGGATTTTGACCGGTGACGAGCTTGCCGTCGGTGACGGCGTTGGGCGTCCAGTCGGCGGCGCCGTTGAATTGCGCGCCCAATTTCTTGAACTCGGTCTCGAGCAAGACGGGCACCTTCTCCGCCAACCCAACCGCGGTTTCCTCGGCGTCCGTGAAGCACGTCGCGTTCGTCCCCTTCAGAATCGAGTCGCCGTTGGGCTTTTTACACGCCAACAGCGCCACCGGGCCGTGGCAATCCGCCGCCACCGGCTTATCCGCGGCCAGCGTCTCTTCGATCACGCGCGTCAACGTCGCGTTATTCAAGAAATCGACGCACGTCCCGTGACCACCGGCGAGATAAATCCCAGCGTAATGCCCGGATTTCACGCCCTTCAAAGCCTTGGCGTTCGCCAACGCCTTCTTCGCGTCCTCGTCGTCGTAAAACTTTTGACAATCCGCGGTAAAGAAATCCCCCGACTCGCTCGCGGAATCGATCGGCACCTTCCCGCCCTTCACGGACACGACGTCCACCGCGAATCCGGCGTCGAGCAGCGCGTAATACGGCGTCGCGATCTCCTCGAGCCACGCCCCCGTCGCGTGTCCATCCACTGTTCGATTCGCGCGCGCCGTCAGTCGTCGTCGTCGTCGCGTCGCGTCGCGTCGCACGCACTGGAATCCGCGGACGTGCACACGATGGCGATCGTCCGCTCGCGTCGTTTCGATTGCTTCCCGCCCATGGCGCGCGCGACGAGTTTTGCGGGCGTCGGCATTCGCATCGCGATCGATCGCGAATCGCGATCGAATTCCGACGTCGACGAGGTCGCGACGCGCGCGCGCGTCGGTCGCGCGACGTCGCGCGCGGGCGCGCGGGCGGGCGATTTTTTTAGGTTGAAACCTAACGCAAACTAGGTTTTCCACTCATGGGATATTTTTCTCGGCGCGTCGTTCGAGGCGACGCGGTGTCGACGGGACGCGAAACGACACAACGACCGCCCGTCACCTCGCGACGCGCGAAACGCTCGCGCGCGATGACGCTCGCGGACGCGCGCGACGGGGACGCGGCGTTCGAAGCGAACAGAGTCGCCGGGAACGCGGCGTACGACCGCGAGGCGTTCGTCGAGGCGACGGCGCGCTACACGGAGTGCGTCGAAGCGCTGGAGAAACGCCTCGGTTCGGCGGAGGGCGAAGGCACGGCGCGGCGCGCGTGCGCGATTCGCGCGAACCGCGCGGCGTGTTTCGTGAAGCGCGGTAAGCACGCGCTCGCGATGGAGGACGCGTCGTGGGTGATCGCGCGACCGCTCGAGGCGGGGGCGGGGATTCTCGCCAAGGCGCTGTACAGGCGCGCGCGCGCGCACGAAGGCGTCGGCGACGTCGAGGCGGCGTTGGCCGATTTGCGGGCGGCGGAAAAGATCGATCCACACGATGCGTTGATTCAAAGCGCATTGAATAATTTCACATCGGTGTTCCACATCGCCGTCGTTCTCGATAGAGCGTCGCCGGAGGTGCTCGCGAGACAGCCCGCGTGGCGAAATTTCAAGCCAGAGACGAGGCCGTAGATGAGCCGCGCTCGCAACTGCAGTTCGCTTAAATTACAATCCCTCGCGATTCTTCGCTTGGTCATCCTCTTCTAGCGCCACGAGCGTGGCGTCCACGAGTCTCTCGAGGACTTGGGATAGACGCGCGATGCGCCCGCCTTGCTCCGCGTTCTCCTTGACGGCGCTCGGCAACGTCTCCACCGTTTCCGCGATTTTCGTCGCCAGCGAGCTGATTTTCGATTCTATGATGGTTCGAATCGCTTTGCGTTCGCGCTCGAACGACGCGCACTTGGCCTCGAGCTGTTCGCATCTCGCGCTGGCGTCGTTTCGGCGTTGGGCGGTGAGCGCTTCCAATCGCAAGCGCACGTTATCGGCTTCAATCTCTTGTAAGGAATCTCGCTGCTCGTTGTTTTGCGTCTCAAGATACGCGACTTTCGCACGCAGAAGTTTCAACTCCGACATCGCGTCGTCGCTTTTCCCGTTACCCGATTCCGATTCGCTTTCGCTCCCGACCCATCCGCCGAGCGCGGCGCGAAGACCGCCGCTCAACTGCGCGTGGAGTTGCGTCTCCTTCACCGCCGCGCGCTTGATACCGAATAGCTCCGCCGTTTTCGCATCTAGAGCATCCTCGAGTAGAGCTTTCTGCTCTTCGCACGCGCGAACTTGATCTTGCAATGCGTCGATGCGTTCGTCGCGTTCGCGCAGTCGAGCCGTGAGGCCGAGCATGATGTCGCGCTGCTTCAACAACACTCCCTTGTACCGTTCGACCTCGCGCGTGGAGTCACCAGCCTCGGCGCGCTCGGCTTCGATGCTTTTAAGCTTTCGCTCGTATTCCGCGCGTATCGCAGCCACGCTCGAGGGGTCGTCGCCGCCGAGCAATTGACTCTGCATCTCGGAGATGCGCTTTTCTAAATTTCTCTTCTCTTGCTTTTCGATGAGAAATTCTTGCGATCGCATTTCGAGTTCGGTGATCGCGCGCAGCTTATCCGCCTCTGCGCGGCGTCGTTGCTCGTCCACCTCGAGTAATCGACGTTTGTCCACTAAATCTTTCGTACGTGTGTCCAACTCGGTGCGCAACTGCCTGAGCTCGCGCTCGTACTTGCGCAACAGCGACTTTTGATCTAAATCCTCATTCAGCGTCGCCGTATTCTTAATCTCCTTCGCACGACTGGCGAATTTCAACGTCGACAGCGACTCCGCGAAAGCTTCGAGCGCGGGCGAAACCATGGCGATGACGGTGGTTATGCAGTTACCGCCGAGTGAATCTTCCAAAATGCGCGTCAATTTGGAATCACGATACGGAATGTGCGATCGACCTTTGCTATCCGTCAAGGCGCTGATGACGTTGCCGAGCGCGCTCAGGCTTTGATTAATCTTTTTACTCTCGTCCAGCCGTTTTCCCGTGGCCCCGGTTAACGACACGCGCTCAGATCCCGCCAAATCAACCAAGTTAAGTTTACCGACGGTGATGCTCTGTCGCTGCGCCGGAGCGCCCTCACCCGCGTCCACACCGTCCACAGGTTCGTCATCCTCGGTCGTGCTGTGTTCTATGATGATGGTGAATACGGCGTGCGATCGCGACGAGAGCTCGTTCATCTTCGTCGACCCCGTCGCTCGAAGTTGCGCCCCGCGCTCGAGCAAACCGTAAATTTCACTCGGCGTCCGCACGACCCATTCCGATTGACCTTCCACGAACACGCCGCGCTTCTTGTCCTCGCGAATGTTCAAATTCGTTCTCTCGGGTTTCAACAAATCGCTCACCGTCTCGTTGTAAATCTGCAAGTAACTCACGCGCACGAGATACTTTGACCGCGCGTGCGAGTCCTTGGCGATGTAATCGAAGATGTCCTCAATCGCGCGCGGAATGATCCCCCTTTCGCGCCCATCCGTCACCGGCGCGTTCCCCGGCAACCCAAACCGCTGTTGTCCATACGCCAACATCGTTCCTCGATCACCCTCCATCGTGTACGTCTTCCCCGTCCCCGTCTGTCCGTACGCCAACACCGTGGCGTTGTATCCTCGCAGCGCGTTCAGCGTCGCCGGCTTCGCGCTTCTCGCGTACACCTCCTCCTGCGTCGCCCTCTCGTCGTACACCGCGTCGAATCCAAACTCATACGTCCTCTGTCGTTCGTGCGCGCCGTCATCCGCGAACGTCCCTCCCTCCCCGTTCCCCGCGAGCGCTCGCTCGCCGCCCGCGCTCGCCGCGCACGCCTTCCCGCCGCGCGTCGCCGCCACCGCGCGTTGATACGCCCCTCGCCCCTCGCGCGTCTCTCGCCGCAGCGCGGGTCGCACGCGTATCATCACCTCCACGTTCGACGTCGACGTCGACGTCCCTCGCGCCTCGTCGTCGTCCCCCGTCGCGCGTCGGTTCGAACGCGCGGCGTCGGCATCCGCATCCGCATCCGCATCCGCATCGTCGTCGTCGTCGTCGTCGCGCGCGTCGTCGTCGCGATTCCGATCTCGCGCGTCGTCGAGCGCGCGACGCTCGACGTCGAGGGCGTCCATCGCGCGCGCGCCGCGCGGCGCCGTGTCGCGCGCCGCGCGCGACGGCCGACCGACCGACCGACCGACCGACCGACCGACTGGTGTACAAACAGTGACACGCGAAATAACCATCGCCGCGACGCCACTGATGGGAATCTTCACGTATCGAAGAGCCGACCGACCGACTGGTGTACAAACAGTGACACGCGAAATAACCATCGCCGCGACGCCACTGATG
>MDSW01130797.1_pt1 | contig 12738 bp, 11 predicted proteins | sample 811171 | NCBI WGS metagenome assembly MDSW01 (sample SAMN05326641, study PRJNA326480) | marine metagenome | isolation source: seawater | place: Atlantic Ocean: North West | collected 2012 | reverse complement strand
GGTGCGCCCGCCGGGATTCGAACCCGGGACAAGAGGTTGGAAACCTCTTGTGATAACCCCTTCACTACAGGCGCTCACATTATCCGAGAGTATGGCATCTCTAAACGGATTCGGTCGACCGAGGAAATTCAAAAGAGGATGCCCGCACGGTCGAGCATGATTCTAAGGCAGAGGTTTGGGGTTGTACTTGTAATACTATTTCTGCCGATCAATGGCCCTCTGTGGAGGATGGCAGTAGAGTCTATGGGAATGGATTTCCCGTTTGGTGAATTCAGTTTCATGGTCTTGTCAGTGATGATCTTTACAATAGGATGCGTGATGATTTTCGCACCAAAGATTAGATTTTTTCATAAACCATAAAGAGATTTTGGCCATTCATAGTGAACCTTTTCCAGGAGAGTTTCGACTTCATTCTCACTCCATCCTTTAGAAAGCAAACTTGAACAAAGCTCCTGGGTTCTCCTAGGAACGGTCTTCGGCCCTAGGACCGCCCCTGGACGCCTATTGTCGTCTAGAAAGTCAGTTTCCATGCCCCATGGAGATGAAGCATCTCTAGCCGTCTGTACGATGGTCTCTATGCTCCCTTTGCCGACGTTAACAGTGGCTGATAGTCCATTAGTGAAATCAGCGCTGACGTTCGGAGGTGCAAAGTGCCTGATTGCCCTATCGGAAGGAATTCCTGACGAGGCACATAGATAGCTTAAATCATCATATGTTGCCTTTTGGTTTTCCTCAACGTGGAGCTGGACAGATGTTTTTGACAGTGATGCCATTTTGAGTATCTCTAGAAGTAAATCATTTGCTCTTGTCCAAATTTCCTCTTCGACTGGATAATGTGGCCTCCCAACCTCGCCAAGACAGTGTGCGTTACCTGCGTCTATGTAATCTAGAGCCAAGCTAACTGCCTCGAGATGTAGCTCTGTTGATTCTTCGATTCCTAAGTCAGGGATCTGCTTCTCCCATGCCACAGGATGAGGCCCAAGAACCACTCCTACTTCTAATCCGAATTCTCTTCGAACCTCTTCTGCCATCGATATAGTATCAGAATAAGCCTCCCTGTAGCCTTCTAAATTAGTTGGAAGAGAATCTGAAAATGAAGGCTTGTGAACAAGCATAATTCCTGTTCCACCGGAACTAGAGAAATCAGCGACTGCGTCTAGGAACAAATTTGTCCTATCGAGATGCATGTGTTGATCGATAATCGGTCCGACCCATTTGCCCTTCTCAAGCATCTTCTCACGCCAGAGCCCCTTCTTCACTCAATCTTGTGACCCAGTATGAAGCTGCCATCTCTGCAACCTTTCGAGAATGCTGCCCCATCACTATCCCCTTCCCATTATTGAATAACAAAACTGTGCAATTGTGCCTCTTTGCAGATATCCTAAGGGCGTCCAGTCTAATATCATGTTCCGCATCCTTGAATCTTTCAGCTGCCAAGTCGATTAGAACCGCCTTCCCTATGGAGAAGCTGGCCAACACCTCCCCACTTTCTAGAGCTAAGCCTTTCTCTGAAAGACCAATCCTGAGCAGGATTTCCTTGGCTATTAGCGAGGCGGCTTCTAGATTAGAGATTCCATGGATAAGAATCGAGCCATCCTTATCGATGACAACCAGTGCATGCGGGTTTTGATGCTCGATCACTGCGAACTCCCCATTGCTCCTTGCATTTGCAAACTTCACTGCTTCCTCAATTTCTACTCGCTCGGAAGGAATGGCCCGAAAAGTCTGAGTCTCGATATTCACAATTAGTTCACCCATCACTCCCTCTCCATCTTCTCCACGGACTCACAGGCAATTAGGCTATCCTCCAAACTGGGCAAATAGCACTGTTGAACAGGAACAAGCAATGATGGGCCGCCGGCCCCCCAATCCATGACTGCACTTTCTCTCAAATTTGAGATCGCCCCCCTTATTCTTGATGCGAATCTTTCATCCCTTTCCCTGGAGAGCTCAGGGGTCAGGGATTTGAATTCCTCCAACCACCATGCAGCACATACTGCCGCAGCGGCACCCAGGTCATTTGGAATTGCAAATGGGGGTTTCTGGATTCTGGAGATTGCCATAAGTCGCGCCTTGGCCCATCTCCTATTCCTGCCAAATGTAGAAATGAGATTTCTGAATCTTACTTGTTCATCGGCCCACCTAGATTGCCAATCTGCCCATTTTTGATCATCAATGCCGGGTTCAAGGGCGAATATTGGCATTCCACCTCTAGAATTTTCTGCATGCCTAAGCAGTCTGATTCTCTCGGGATCTGGGATTGCAGGACCCTCTAATTGGAGTTGGGAAAGGTCACGTACTAGCATCCCTAACGTAGTTCCGGACGCAGTCGCGGATTCCAAATGGACTCCCGGGCTCTCCTTGTCCTGTCCCTCCTCTTCTCTTAGAGAAATGAGTTCATCTGGAGACGAAAGTATAGCCAATGCATCCCACTCCCTGGGCCTCATCTTAAGGGGCATCCTGACGCAGGGCAAGTATGGCCATAGAATCGCAGACCCACCATCAGGGTCTTGAAAAACTGAAGGTTCCCACCTAAGTTCTGGTACTTCCACGCTTAGCCGAGTAACCTCTCTCGATTGAATTAAGCGGTAAATGCCCAATTGAGCGCTCCAAACACTGGAGCATTCAAGGCTGATGGTCTTGCGTAGGTGGTTAATGGAGGTCGATTCGCCATTCTCCAATGACCCGGTTGTGGTTCTTGATGAGGTTTTTCCAGGCCATACAAATGCCTTGAATACCCTTTTTGGAGGCAGACTAATGTCAATTATGGATACTGCAGCAGGAATGGTAGCATCGAAGTTTGCCCACAAGGTGTTCGTTACTGTCTCTGTCGACGCTCTGAAGTTCAGGAGGCCCGCTTTCCAAGGAGATATAATTAGAACAACAGCAAGAGTTGTTTGGACTTCTCCTAGGACCGTCGGGGCCCATGTTACCTCATGTAGACTTTCAAGATCTGACTGGGTTGGTGAAGAGATTTGTTCGGGTTTCTTCTTTATGGTTGCAATTGATGAGTCAATGAAACCTGTAGAAATTCCACAATTCGAACCTCAAACCGATGATGAAAGAGAGATGTGGAAGTTAGCATCTGAGGCCAGAGATGCAATGCGTTAATGGAAATTCGGCATATTGAAATGTGTCGAGAATTAAGGCGAACCTAGTTCACAACTTACCATGTGCTTATACCATAGATTGGTTGCTCGCTGGCCGGATGGGATTGGCCGGGCCTATTGGCCCGACTGAGAAGAGGAGTTCCGAGTTAGTCGGGGGCCTCTACTTAGTCGGAGCGAGAGGGAAATTCTGCGCATTAATTACCCAGCGACAGCTAACCATAGAAAGATTCGACGGAAAGGGAGTAAGACTCGACTTGAGCGCAATAGACAGAATGAGGCATCTAAAGATACCCATCCTACCCTCTGGATCGATACTTTTAGGATTGATTGCGATTTATTTGGGCATAACTACAATTGTTCCGCCGATTAGTTGGTTAGCGATCGGAACTGGAGCGGTAATTATTCTTGCGAATGTGGTTTCTTGTTACTCGATTCTTGCGATAGAAACTGGTTCTGGAGATAGACACTTAATTTCAGGAAGTGAATCAAACCTGCTGAAACTTTGCCTGATCATAGATAGAGTCAGACATGGAAGCCCCATTGAGGAGGCTTTGATAGGCCTAGAGAATCTTGAGTCCGAGATTCCGGTTTTTCCCTCAATAAGGGATGCAACTGGTCAATTGGTCCGACAGTCACAGGCATCTCTTCCGGAATACTTTCCTCCAATGGACCCCGTTTCTGAGAGGAAGGATGATTTGCAAGCGGAAAAGGGATTTGCTGACAACGAGAATTCTGACTTTTTCGATTTTCCCTCGATTGTAGATTTTTCCGAATCTGAGGGAGTCGGGGAATTCGACACTAAAGCGGTGAGTAACTCGCATGAGGTGATTTCTTCAACGAAGCAGAATGCTTACGAAAGAGCTTGGGGAGTAAAAGAGGCTCCAAATTGGTATCGGGAGAAGGAGGAAGCAGAAATTTCTGATAACAGGATAGAAACGGCATTCTCGGATGCAGCCAAGGGCCTAGACATGTTTTCACCGGGTGGGCTCTTTGATAGTGGAAAAAGCACCGAGAGTGTAGAAATCGAAATGGGGTTATTCGACTTTGATCAAGATGTAGTGTCTGATGAGAACTTCGATAAACCACAATCGAGCTCACAAATGATCAAGAGAGCTCACGAGGAATTTGGGGCCCCATCTACGCCTTATTCCGGAACATTGCTCCCTCCCCCTACCGAGGAAGCAGTTAGACAGGAATGTAGAGCAGGTGTTGTTAGGCAAGCAAGAGCCAGACAAGAATTGAAAAGTCGGAGATCCAGTGATTTGGGGATTCGGGCTACAAATTTAGAAGATTATCCGGCACTAAACAAGTTAGCATCCACAATGTCCGGAACAGGGGCGACAAAAATCACCCGTGGAAAGGGAGCATCCGGAGGATGGCTTTCAAGACTCCTGAGTCCGAGTAGTTCTCTGGATTCAAGAGAGTCTGGAAAGAGGGATAGCTCCGAGATTGAGACTGAAAGATTTCAGACCTCGCAGCATATGAGATTAAGGAGCGATCAGGAGCATCAAGCTGAATTGACTTCTCGAATTCGGGCAATGAGGAGTACAAATATTGGTTCGTCTACTGCCAAGGATAAGTTAGATTCTATAGTTAGGAATCTTTCTGGCGGAAGAAATGAGCATACTATTATGATTGATGGCCCGAATGAATCATTGAAATTCAGCCAACTAAAACCCACTTCATCAAAACACGATCCAAATCCTCTACCCGGACTCAAAAGATTGGGCTAACTTAGTCCGACAATCCTTCGATATCCATCCATTCTGGCATGGTAAAGGCCCCTCTCCAATCCCTGAAGGTTGTCAGTACCCAGTCCCTGGATGGTGAACGAAGAAGTAACAGTTGCATGGATCATTGCTGCCCTCATAGATTCTAGATCGTTCATGACTCCCTTCCTTCCGGAGATTTGGGCCAATAGCGCACCAGCAAAGCAGTCTCCGCATCCAGTAGGATCTACCAGGTCGCTAAGTGGATATGATGGCAGAGATATAATGCCACAAGGTAGGTGAGCGAAAACCCCGGAAGATCCTCTTTTGATTATCAGACCTCTAGGGCCTTTACCTGCAGATTCACCCCCGTGGAGGCAAGCTCCAGATAAAATAGGGCCTATCGCATTCATAAAAAAATCCTCACCGGATATTGCACACACTTCTTCTTCGTTTAGAATGGCCAAGTCTGACTTTCTCAGAGCCATTGAAAGTTCTGAAAACTCCGTCTCAATCCATAGCATGAAGGTATCAATTGCCGTAATCTCGGACTCTGGACATTGATCTAGAACGGATAACTGGGAGGTTGGATGAGTGTTGGCACAGAATAAAACTCTGGGAGATCTCCAGTTTTCTGGAATCTCTGGAGTAAAGTCCCCAAGAACGTTTACTTCGGTTGAGATTGTCTCTACATTGTCCATTGAACCGGAGTATCTTCCTGACCATCGAAATGTTTTCCCTGGCAATTTGGCCACTCCTGAGAAGTCAATTCCCAAATCCTCTAGTTTTCTTTGATGGGCATCTGAGAAATCCATTCCAACTGGGGCAACCATGCCAACTCTACAAATCCCTTCTGGGGTCTTTGGGAGATGAAAGGAAGCTGAAACCCCAGCATGCACTGCGGAACCTCCCAGTATATCGGATCCAGTTGCAACGGGCGTTTCTATGTCATCATAACCCATACTACCAACTATGACCAAGTCCAACTAATCACCACCGATCAATAAATCAGCATGGGTTTCCAGATAGTCTGTTGTAATGTTTCTTTGGGTGAAGTCTTCATCAATTAAAATCGCCCTGTGTAGGGGTATAAGTGAGTCGACACCCAATAGAATGGTCTCTTCAAGTGCAGAGTCTAGCCTTGCAATTGCCCGTTCCCTATCTGGAGCCCAAGAGATTATTTTTGCTAGCAATGAATCGAATGCTTCAGGCATCTCGTATCCAGAAAAACCATGGGTATCTACTCTAATCCCTGGTCCCCCTGGCCAATGGCATTCCCAAATCTTCCCGGGTGATGGTTCCAATGTAAATGGGTTCTCGGCATTGATACGTGCCTGTATTGCATGGCCCTGAATTTGTACATCGTGCTGTTCCAAAGGCAGATCTGCCCCGGAAGAAACAATTATTCCCAGCGATACCAAGTCGACTCCGGTCAACATTTCAGTTACCGTATGCTCAACTTGAACTCTGGGATTTACCTCCATAAAGTAGAATTGGCCATTTGAATTCCTTAGAAATTCAAAGGTTGCTAGTCCGCGGTATCCTATGGCTTCTGCCCCGGCGACTACTTTAGATCCGATTTCAAGCCTTTCTTCCTCACTAATCCAAGGCCCCTCCTCGATAATCTTCTGATGTCGCCTTTGGATCGAGCAGAAGCGTTCGCCGAAGTGGATAGCACGTTTTCCATCCGCCAAAACCTGAAATTCAATATGCTCTGCTGAATCTACATACTCCTCGATGAAAACTCTACTGTCTCCAAAAGCCGACTTAGCCCTACCTTGACATAATCTCAGGGCAGATTTGAATTCAGATTCTTCATGAACTATCTGCATCCCAATTCCACCTCCACCAGAAGCGGCTTTGATCATTAAAGGAAACCCAATCTTTGATGCTATTTCCAACGCTTCTTCGTTGTCAGATATTGGTTCTTCCGTCCCCTTTGCTACGGGAATTCCTGCCTTTGACATGGCTTCCCTAGCTGCAATTTTGTCCCCCAGGAGTCTTAGTGACTCTGGCGAAGGACCAATGAATACAATGCCTTCTTCAGATAGAAGATGAGCAAAAGTGGCATTCTCCGACAGAAACCCGTACCCAGGATGTACTGCATCAGCGCCGACTTCTTTTGCAGCAGAAACAATGGCCTCAATGTCCAGATATGTAGCAAGTGGGTCTTCCCTAGGAATGTAAAAACCCTCATCGGCAAGTCTAACGGGGAGAGACATCCGATCCTCTCTTCCATGGATAACTACTGATTCAATGCCCAATTCCCTCAAAGAACGGACAATTCGGAGGGCTATCTCCCCTCGATTGGCGACTAACACACGCCGGAACACGACTCATTGCTAGGTGTTTTCTCGTTTGAGTGAATCGGCTATCAATATACGTCTCGCAGATACCTCTTCTCCGTTTTCATTAATCCTGTCTCCACAAAATCCTTGGCATCTTCAGTACTCATTCCGCCAAACTCTGAGCATATTCTAATCAACGTCGAGTGGACGTCTTTTGCCATATACTGTTTATCGCCACAAACATAGAAGTATGCACCGCCATCAATCCAGTTCCAAATTTCTTCTCCATTTTTCTCCATTAAATGTTGGACATATACTTTCTCAGACCCCTGTCTCGACCACGCTAAATCATGTTTCGAGATTACTCCCCTATCTTTCCAGTCGTCCATTTCATCCCTGTAGAGATATTCTCCCTCCTCGGTCCAATCTCCGAAGAAAAGCCAGTTTCTTCCTGAGTCCCCGTTTATTTCTCTTTGTTGCAAGAAGGCACGGAAGGGTGCTATCCCAGTCCCTGGACCCACCATTATGATGTCCTTTGTTCCATCCTCTGGTAGAACGAAAGATCTTGTGGGAGACATGTAAACTCCCACTTCCGTAGAATTAGTCTCACACCTGTCTGCCATAAACCCCGTACAAAGGCCCGTCCGATCCCTTTCATGGTGAGAGTATCTTACTATGGCTACGGTCAGATGCACTGTTCCTTCTTCGAAGTCAGGGCTGCTGGCTATCGAATACAGTCTCGGCTTCAAACGGTCCATTCCTTCCAATAATTGCTGGGGAGTGAAGCCGAAACTGGCGAAATCCCCCAGCGCATCGATATAGTCGCGTGACCAAATATAGTCCTCCATAGCATCGTTATCGGAGATAAGTTCGTGGAGAAGTATTGCTGAGTTATCACCCGCTTCACCCATCTCGACATAGCCCTCTGGAACGTCCCCCTCACCGCTTGATGACCAGTCAACAATTAGGGCTCCATCTACAGATGAAGACCTCTTTCTTGAGACGATCCTTATTTCTGACTTGGGGACATCTCCTCCAGACCTTTCTGCTAGTCCTTTGATCCACTTCTTCGAGACTCTGTGTACCTCATACCTGTCTGTTAGCGCTTCTCTTAAAGAGCAATCTCCGAGATTAGTTTCCACTATTTCCTCTCCAGAGAATCCACAAATTCTCAGGATTTCTTCCACTTCCTGGGGTGGGCATCTTGGAACTACTCCAAGGGCATCCCCTGCCTTGTACTCCAAACCTGAATCTCCCAAATCGAATACAATATGCCTTGTCTCTTTTCTTGAAGATTCTCCATTCAATACGAAATTGTCTGTAATTTTTGTGAAATAGGGTTTCTTTGCAGACCATTCTGACTTAGATGATTTTCCGGCCATATTGTATTCGTTAACCCCGAGCAAAGTGAGATATATGAATAAATGTGTAAGGAAATGACGCTTTGAATCGAAACGATGGTGTCAAGTCATGGAGCCCGTGTCGAGCAGCGTGGCACGAGTAGATTTCCTGGGCACCGGTAATGCTTTCTGCCCTAGTGGAAGGATGCATGCATTGGCAATCTTGGATGAGAAGATTCTGATTGACGCCCCGCCGACAATTCTAGCCCAAATGAGAAGAGCTAATATTTCTACAGGCAAGGTTGAACATTTACTATTCACTCACTGGCATGGAGATCATGCATTTGGATTTCCATTCTTAATTCTGGACAGGAAATATATCACAGACCCATCGGCTAGTAAAACTCTGGCAGTACATCATAGACCCGGTGGCATGGAATATCTGTCCAATCTCAGTGTGTTGGGATTTCCTGGAAGTTTGGAAGATTTTCTAGAGTCGCGAATTTTTTGGAATGACAAAGAGTCAGGAATATTGGAAGGCTCAGAATGGGCATATGAGAGGTTTCCCGTATTACACACGCCCGAAACTGATCCACATGGATATGAGTTTTTACACCGAAGTGGATTTAGGTTGCTACATTGTGGGGATTCGGGGCCCTGTTCAGAAATAGAGAATAGAGCCAGTGGTGCGGACGTGGTTTTACTAGAGATGGGGATGCCAGATATAGGAGAGTTCCCCCACCATCATACACCCTCAGATGTAATCGCTTTCTGGAGAAGATTTCCTAATACCAAGGTCTTAGTGACGCATAATTATTCCAAGGCACCGGGTAGTGAGTCTGGTTTCGATATTCCAGAGTTACCTGAAGGGATAGTCCAATTGAACGATGGAGCCAGTATAGATGTATATGATGACGGTAATTTTATTGTAAATAATTAGATAATAAAAATAACGAATATATATATTCCATTTAATTTAAGAAAAATATATTTTCATGTGTAGTCTATGTTCTAATACAAACTCAACAAATATCGGAAGGGTGGGGGATCAGATGCCTAATTTTTTATTTGGATCTAGGAAATGTCTATTTTGGTGTAAAAAATACATCGGAAAAAAAATTAAAAAATCGTTATACTAAACTTCTTTTGGTAGATTAATAGAGCTGTTTGATATGAGAATATACTTCTACATTGGAGTGTTAACAAAATCGAGCTTCCATCTAAAAAATCGAGTCACTCTTATTACCACAAACATAGTCGCTTAGGAAACCTCACGATTAGCTATGTTCCCAATGGGAGGGAGTAGTAGCTATTCTTGGAGTGTTTTTTGGCGTGAAAGAAAATGAAGGGAAATATTTTCGAAGAAATTCTCGGCCAAGAAAGTCTTTTCACTGATAGAAAGGCCTTTGATCACGCTTTTGAACCCGCAAGACTACCTCACAGAGAGCATGAGCTGGATTCCTTAGTGAGGAATCTTGTGGATGCTCTGAATGGCCACATCCCGTCAAATATGCTCCTATATGGGGTACCTGGATCAGGAAAGACCGTGGTAACTCGATACGTCCTGAGCCAACTTAGGGAGAAAGGTTTGGAAATGGGACAATCCGTACACACTTACGAGATTAATTGCAGGAATGTAGACACCAAATACAGAGTAGTGCAGACGATAGCTACACAGTTAGCTCAGAGAGGTGATGCTCCTGTCCCATTCACAGGTTGGCCTACAGATCGAGTTCTTGACACGGTAGTTTCCAGAATGGGTCGCGTTGGAGGCGTCCACATCATCGTACTGGATGAGGTGGATAACCTGGTTGACAAAGGGGGGGACGATCTCCTTTACGCGCTAACTAGCCTCAATACCTTACTAACCAAAGGGAGGTGCTCTATCATCGGAATAAGCAATGACTTACACTTCACTCAACACCTAGATCCAAGAGTCAGTTCTAGACTGAGTCAAGAAGACATAGTTTTCCATCCTTACGTGGCCACTGAGATTCAGAATATTCTCAACGAGAGGGCTGAAATGGGGATCAAAGCAGACGTTCTGGACGATGGAGTAATCAAACTGTGCTCGGCATTGGCTGCTCAAGAGCATGGAGACGCAAGAAGGGCATTGGATTTGCTCAGGATTTCGGTACAGAAAGCGGAACAGAGGTCGCAGAATAGTGTTGATACAAAACACGTTAGATTAGCCCAAAGCCAACTAGAATATGACCAAGTGACTCCTGTTATCAAAACATTACCTCTTCACCAAAAATTAGTACTATTCTCAATCTGCTTAAATGAGGAAAACGGCCTGAGAAATATTTCGACGGGAGAAGTATACAGAACCTATGCAGAAGCGTGCTCAAAGATTGGTACGGAGCCATTGACGACCAGAAGGGTCTCCTCGCTGCTGAATGAATTGGATACAATGGGACTTATCATGGCAAGAAACGTCAGCAAAGGCCGAGGTGGGCGTAGTAAGCAAGTTAACTCTGCGATTCCAAAGGCCATTGATGCAATCGTACTAATGAGCGAGAACGAAACCCTGGTGAACGAGGCCGCTATGGGCAAGTATAATCTTCAAGGGCATCTATAGGAATAGTTCTGACAACGGTTAAACAGAGGTTCCGGGACGGTGGCTCGATGTCAGAAGCTGACCAAGAGTGGATTGAAGTCCTGAAAGGCCCCAGTATCACGATATCAGTCGGCTCATTTTTACTGGGCTCATGGATGGCATTTCTTGCCCTTTTCAACATAATTTTTGGTGCATATGCAGATGGTAGAAAGGTAAACTGGGTGGACTTTATGACCAACGGACCAGTTACCAACTCCGCTCATGAGGTTGGGGTAAACTTCCCAGATGATTTTGTCTTTGCAATAATCAGTGCAGCATTAATCGGCATAGGGGTAATGGGGATAGGCTCCTCGAGAGAGGATGGCTTTGGTGGCTGGATTTCCGGACTACCAAATGAACCGATAATGAGAAGTCTGATTTCTCCTAATCTAGATATTGTCAGAACCACAGCAAGTTGGATGATGCTACTGGGAATTATTTACTACTTTGCATGGAGCCTCATGGAAACAACATGGATTGACCCCGGAGTATACTCAGTCATGATAGCGCTAGTTTCAGTTGGTTTGGGCCTTCATTGGATTAGGGATGCTGAAAACTAGTCTTTGGAAAAACCTCTCAGAAGATTTCTACACCTAATCTTCGATTCTTCGTCACACCATCTAATCACTAAACCCCTTTCTGGTTGCCCATAGAGAACTACAGAGCCGATTGGTGCAATCGGATGAAGAAGGAGCGGAGAAAGATCCTCTTCACCAACCACCCTGATAATACTGCTCTCTTCGTTTTCCATCCATGATTTGATTGAAGATTCGCAGGATTTTAGGAGCGATCTGGATAAAGATCCTGCTGGACTATTACAATCGAGGATATTATGATACAAACTGAAGTCAATGTCATTCGACCCCTCCCATTCCTCGCGCTTGGTTTTTCCGTCGACTATTGCTATATCTGCGGGCCTTCCTGTATTCTGAAAAGCTAAGGCGGTGACGTCTCCGACGGCGATTAGTGGGCCGGAAAATTCTGTACGTTCTTCTACACTAGAGATTGCCTTTAATGCGGCTACGGTAATATCCTCCTCTGGCCCTTCTATTAGCTCGCCAAATGGTTCTTTGAGTTGGGATTCTACCTCTGGAGTCAGGATTGGATCTGAAGTTCTGAAATGTTTGGGTATCCATGGCATCCCCTCCCTGTCTATGTGCCCATCCCTGATTCTTGAGCTAGAAATTGGCCCCCCATCCCAAGAAGTTACTCTCTCGACAGAGATAATATCTAGTGGGGGAAATCCATCTTTTTCCCTGAGGGAGTTAATGTCCAAGCAACCCTGCATTGTTTCAGTAGTGCATATAATTGCTGATGCCTCGGTTGATTGCAGGGATGGCCCGTATCTGTCATCGAGTTGATGAGTTGTAATTCGAGAAGAGTGTTCAGATGTAACATCGATTAAATCTGACTCTCTAACAAACCAGCCTTGTATACGTCGATCCTTCGACCTAGCCAAGTCATCATTAGTTATCCATACTTGGATGTTCTGGCAGTATTCGAGACCAGCAGCAATCAAGGACATGTGGCCGGCATGAAACCTATCAAAAGTACCACCAATTAATCCTATCTTGTGCTTCTTTTCCTGCACCCAAAACACCTGAGCTTTCTGTGTGCCCCGGGGCGTAACGGCAACCTTCACTGCTTTGCTCTGGCGCCTGACCCACCCCGGGACGTCTGTCGGACTGCGGG
>MDSW01129421.1_pt1 | contig 12738 bp, 14 predicted proteins | sample 811171 | NCBI WGS metagenome assembly MDSW01 (sample SAMN05326641, study PRJNA326480) | marine metagenome | isolation source: seawater | place: Atlantic Ocean: North West | collected 2012 | reverse complement strand
CGTACTTTTGATACTATTACCAACACAATATTGGATGCATTAAAAAATGATGATTCAGTAAAAATTGCTGGTTTTGGTACATATAAAGTAGCAAAAAGAAAAGCTAGAGTTGGTAGAAACCCAAGAACTGGTGAACAAATCCAAATCGCTGCTTCTCAAAAGGTAAAATTCTTACCAGCCAAAGCGCTTAAAGAAGTTTTTAATCGATAATTCTTTTTCTAAACAGCCTTTATTAATTATAAAAAATTAGTAAAGGCTGTTGCTATATGCAAAAACTGCATATCTATTTTTTAGTATAATCAATAGTTTAATTAAATTTTTTTTATATAAAAAAACCTAATTAATTTTAGGAGATATATGTTTAAATTTATAAAAAAAATAATCCTCATTACAGTTGGTTTTTCATTATGGTTTATAATGCCGGCTGCAGCGGAAACAACTGTTTCAGCTGAAGTGGGATTTATATTTAATACCTTCCTGTTTTTAGTGTGTGGATTTCTGGTTATGTTCATGGCGGCTGGATTTGCGATGCTTGAAGCTGGTTCGGTAACTTCAAAAAGCGTATCAGTAATATGTGCTAAAAATATTGGTTTATTTTCAATCGCTGGAATAATGTTTTGGCTCTTTGGATATAACTTGGCTTACGGAATACCCGAAGGTGGTTATATCGGAAAGTTCATTCCGTGGTCAGACGAAAGCTCATTAGACAATCCTTATTCAGATGGATCTGATTGGTATTTCCAAATGGTATTTTGTGCAACTACAGTATCAATCGTATCTGGAACTTTAGCAGAAAGAATTAAATTGTGGCCTTTCTTTTTATTTGCAGCAATTCTTTCAGGAATTATTTATCCAATCGTAATGGGATGGCAATGGGGAGGTGGATGGTTAGCATCTGCTGGTTTTTCAGATTTTGCTGGATCAACACTTGTTCACTCAACTGGTGGAGCAGCTGCATTAGCTGGTGCAATATTGTTGGGTCCAAGATTGGGCAGATTTGGAACTAAAGGTGAAGCAAAACCTTTAAAACCTTATGCAGCATCCTCAATTCCACTAATAACTGTTGGAATATTTATTCTATGGTTAGGTTGGTTTGGATTTAATGGTGGATCACAATTAGCAATGGGCACAGCAGATGATGCTATTGCAGTGTCAACTATTTTTATGAATACATTTTTAGCAGGTGCCGGTGGAGTAATGGCAGCAGCTGTAGTAACGAGATTAGCATTTGGCAAAACAGATGTAATTCAAATGTTAAATGGATGTATAGGTGGATTAGTTGCTATTACTGCAGAACCATTAATGCCATCACCTATAGCAGCAATTTTAATTGGTGCAGTAGGAGGAGTAATTGTAGTTTATGGAACTAAATTATTGTTCGCATTAAAAATTGACGATGTTGTTGGTGCAATTCCAGCACACTTGTTTGCAGGCATATGGGGAACTTTAGCTGTTCCAATAACAAATCCAGATACAAATTTTGGTGCTCAGTTGCTTGGAGTAATTTCAATTAATGTTTTCGTATTTGTCTTCGCTTTGATTGTTTGGGCGATTATGAAAAACACAATTGGCATTAGATTAAGTAAAGAAGGTGAATTAAAAGGAACCGACGTTACTGAGACTGGTGTAATTGCTTACGCAATAAGAGATTAGTTAACGGAATATAACTCTCTCCCTTTCACGTTAACAATATTAAAGGCCCGAAATTTCGGGCCTTTTTTTATGAGTTTTCTTCCCAGAGTGACTTATAATCTATAAATGGAGACAAACCATAGCTAGAATTAACGTTTGTCATGTGAATAGACAATGATTTAATTGGAGATATGCAAATTTCTTTTTCATAAATCTGATTTAAATATTTTTCAAAAGGATCATGTCTATCAAGACAGTTTTTATAAAAATTATCCCAATATTTATCTAAAATTTGTCTAGAAGTCATAAAAGTACATAAAGTTTTCTTTGTAGTTCTCCAGTGTCTTTTGCTACCAATTAAAAGATTTGATTTCTCATTATCCATATACAGGAAAGGGTAATCAGCTGGACAAATAATTAAATCATTTTCTAATTGTGATCCTATTCTTTCATATGTGCTCACCATTTCTTCTAAAGATGATCTAAAATGCAAATAGTCATCTTCAACAAAATAAATTAGATCTTTTCCTTTATTCTTACCTATTTCAAAGCATTTAAGTAAGCACGATAAGTTTGAGAAAGTTTCTTTAGTTTTTTGATTTTTAATTACATTTTTATGTTCAGAATCATCATGATTAATTATTTCGTAATTCTGATTAGATTTATCTAAAATGTTGACTATTTTATCAAGATTTTCATTTTTTGATTTATCATCTACAATTATTAAACTAATTTTTATTGATGGGTAAATTTGATTTAAATTTTTTATAGATTTAATTAAAGAATTTAAAGATCTTTTTACGTATTCGATTTTTTCCGATTCAAAAATTCTTTTTTTGTTTTGGTCCCAAATCTCTATATTTGAATTTGTTCTAAATATAATAAGTAGATCATTTATTTTTCTTTTAATTTTTACTTCTCCAAGCGGCAAAACAATGGATTTATTTAAATTTGATAATTGTTCGTTTAGTTCTTTGTTTAAAGTGGGTGATTTAAATTGATTTTGATCAATTATTTCAAATCCAAAAATTTTAATTATCTTTACAAAAATTTTTTTTAATATATTGGTTTGCATATAATATTATATACTTACTATGTCTATAAAAACAGTACAAACCCTAGTTTCCGAAGCAATGCAGGAAATAGAAACTATATCAGCCGATGATGCTCATAAGCTTTTTGAGGAAAATAATTGTAATTTAATTGATATAAGAGATAAAGTGGAGCTTGATAAAACTGGCACACTTGAAAATTCTATAAATATACCCAGAGGTCTTCTTGAATTTCAATTTGATCCAAATAGTGATTTAATTCAAAATGGAGCAATAGATCCTAATAAAGAAATTGTCTTATTTTGTGCTGCTGGAGGAAGATCTGCTTTAGCTTCCAAAACATTAAAAGAAATGGGGTATAAAAAAGTCTGTCATATACAAGGCGGGTTTTCAGCACTTCAAAATTCTAAATTTAAAATTAAAAAATAAACATTTAATCTTTATTTTAGTCGTAGAGACTTATTTTTTTGGCATAAAACATTCTTATTAACCAATATATAAAAACTCCCAAAGGCCCAATAAAATAGGTTGTTAATAATGGAAAAAATATCAAATATTTTGATATTTGCAATCTAGATGCGTCTCTAGACATCCAGGCTCCACAGAAAAGATTTATAGCTAGGAAATGTATCCAAAAAATTATCAAAAATTCCTGATTTGAAAACAAGTCACTTAAATTGTTTATACCAATGTATAAACTAAAATTATCTACAAAATTATAAGATCCTAAAAAAGATTTATATATTACAAATATGTAGGCTCCACTTAATATGAAAATTGGAAATATTGAGCTCACAAAGATACTGCCCAATTTTGAATTTGGAAAAAAAATTAACATTATCCAAAACGGAATAACTCCAATATTCAACCAGAGATAAACCATTTCATATGTAAAGTAAGTTGATATTTGCTCGAGCATATAAAATTATATTATATAACTTTAATTAATGATTCCTATAAAAAATAGAAAGAAAAACCTCGAAGCAACTGTGGAGGAAATGCAAAATTTTGCTTTTGTTTATATTGAAAAATATGCCCCATCAAAACAACAGCTTAGAACTTACTTATTAAAAAAATATTTAAAAACTAGAATACCCAATGTAAATAAAAAAAACATAACTGATTTAATAGATGTTGTTTTGGAGGATTTAGAAAAAACGAAATTTATTAATGATAAGTTTTACTCTAGCTCAAAAGCCAAAAGCTTAATTCAGCGAGGCAACTCTATAAATAAAATTAGAAATTATCTTTTATCTAAGGGTGTTAAACATAAATATATCAATGAAACTATCACCAATATTAAAGAAAACAATGAGGATCAAGACTTTTTTTCAGCAATAAAAATTTGTAAGAAAAAAAGAATAGGACCGGCCAGAGAGGAAAATAATAGATCATTGTTTATGAAAAAAGATTTAGGTATCTTGGCTAGATCTGGATTTGATTTTGAAACGTCAAGAAGAGTAATTGACATAGATAAAGATGAATATTTGAAAATAATAAATTTACTTTAATTTCTTATTCTTATTTTTTTCATGAAGGTAATATTCTAATTTTCTTTTGATAAAGTTTTTTACAAAAACAAACACAAGTAGACCAAAGATGGAGACTGAAATAATTATAATTAGTATTATTCTTAATGTTTCATCCATTATATATCAGCTGTAGATTTTAAAATTAAACTAGGATTTTTAAATCCTTGCTTTCCATAAAAAATTTCATTTCCATTAAAATCTGTAATAACTCCACCAGAGTTTTTCAGTATTGCATGTCCAGCGGCTATATCCCATTCATGAGCACGAGGCTCGGCCACATATACATTATATTCACCAGTCGCCACTACACAAAACTTTAATGAGCTTTTCATTTTAACATATTCTTTAACATTGAGTTTTTTATGAACTTCTGCAATTTGAGGCTTTAAACTATCGGAGTAGCTTACTGCTTTAATATTATTCTTATCTGTAACTTTTTTGTTATTAAGTTCTACTTCTTTATTATTTTTAATTTCATAACTTAAGTTGTTTCCATATGAATAGAACATTCTTTTTTTTGCAGGTGCATATATAATTCCAGCTATAGGGGCTTTATTAATTATTAATCCAGCGTTAAGAGTAAATTCATCTCGATCATTAATATAGTCGTACGTTCCATCTATTGGATCAACTAACCAAAATGTATTTAAATTCAAATTTTTATTATCTACATTTTCTTCAGAAATTATTGGTATATTAGAAGTTATTTTTTTTAAATTATTTATAATAATATTGTTAACCTCTATATCTCCATTAGTTACGGGCGTTCCATCTTTCTTGATATGTTTTTTTAAGCCATTATTTCTTAGATCAATTGAAATATTACCAGCGCCATAAAACACTTCTGTCAAATTTCTAATTATTTTTTCAATATTTTTTATTTCCATATTTATTATATTTTTCTAAAGAAATTATGTTTCCATTTATTACTTTTTTTCCTACATTTTCAAAATTGACTGTTATTTTTTCCTTTATTATTGATTGTACCTGACCAATTCCCCATTCTTTGTTATTAGGATTAACAACTTTGTCTCCTGGCTCAAAGTCAAATATCATTCTATTTCACTTATAAAGTAAAAGAGTGTAAATACAAACTTAATGAAATCAAAAATTAACTCACTCGGTATTGAAAAAGATCCAAAAGATACAAAAGTAGTAGTTGCTATGTCTGGCGGCGTGGATTCATCTACAGTCGCTGGAATGATGAAGCAAGAAGGTTTTCAAGTAATTGGTATTACCTTGAAGCTTTATGATGATACACAGCAAACAGCCAAATCAAAGCAGTGCTGCGCTGGTCAAGATATATTAGATGCAAAAAGAGTGACTGATAAATTAGATATTGAACATAAAATTATGTACTATCAGTCAAAATTTAAACAGGGAGTAGTAGACAATTTTGTTAATAGTTATTTAGTAGGAGAGACACCGATTCCTTGTGTTCAATGTAATCAAACTGTTAAATTTAAAGATCTTTTTGAAGAAAGTAAAAAATTAAATGCAGATGCGCTAGTAACTGGACACTATGTAAAGAGTGTTACTAAAAATAACGAAACAAATATGTATAGAGCGATAGATGAAAATAGAGATCAAAGCTATTTTTTATTTAATACAACTCGTGATCAATTAAATTATTTAAGATTCCCACTTGGAGGGATGATGAAAAATGAAACCAGAGAGGTTGCAAAAAAATTAAATCTAAATGTAGCTGACAAACCTGACAGTCAAGATATATGTTTTGTACCAAATGGGGATTATGTATCTATAATTAAAAAATTTAAACCAGATGCTTTTAAAAAAGGAAATATTAAAAATTTAAATGGAAAAGTAATAGGCGTACATGAAGGAATTGTTAATTTTACAATTGGGCAAAGGAAAGGAATCAAAATTGCAGAAAAAGAACCTTTATATGTTATTAAAATTAATTCTGAAAAAAATGAAATAATTGTAGGCGCAAGAGAAAACTTAATTAAAAGAAACATTAAATTACGCGATATAAATTTATTAACAAATGAAAAAGATTTTAAAGAAGATGTTTTTGTAAAAATTAGATCTACAGGTAAATTAATCAAATCAAAAGTTAAAATTTTAAACAATAAAGCCGAAGTGGAATTATTGGAGGATGAATATGGAATATCACCAGGTCAAGCGTGTGTATTTTATAATAAAGATTTAGATGGTGATAAAATTCTTGGCGGAGGGTGGATTGCTAATTAGTTTTTTTCCACATAAAAAAAGTTAAAAGGTAGAAAAATATAACACCCAAAAAATAATCCCATTCTAGAGCATGTTTGAAAGCCTTATTTCCTTCAATACTTATTATTGGTATACATATTAAAGCGACGAGAATTAGCAGAGTTACCAATATACGTTTTGCTAATAAAAATTTGAAATTAATATAATTCTGAATCTTATCTCTTATTTTGTAAAGAGTAAAAACAAGGTAAGCTTGAGCAACAATTTCAAAAATAATAAACAATAGCATTACAACTCTTCGAAAAAGTTTGTAAAGATCATAATCAAATTTTATTCCTAAAAAAATAGAATGGATAGTTAACAATACCGCTGAACCAATTCCAAAAAAAACAATCTTATTTAAATTTTTAGAATTTTTTTCAAAATGATAAATTATATTTTTGTTCCACAGCCAATATTTAATTAATAAATAAGAAGTTAGAAACATTGCAGGTTTAAAAACCCAATAAGTTGGAAATACCCGCGCAGTTCGACTTATCGATGCCCCACCATCAATGTATGGAATTGTTGTAAGAATTACATCTCTTGGATCAAATAAATCATGAAATTGGGTAATTAGTATTAAACAAATATTTATTGCACAAAATGGAACTATAAAAACCCATATTGAAATGGATTTAACTTTATTAATATCTTGCATTAATTTTTGGATTATTTTTTCTTATTTTTTTTTCTAGCTCTTCTTTTTTTTGAGCCCATTTTTCTTCGGCCTCTATGTTTTTTTGGGTAGCCCATATAGTTAAATCCTTTTCTTTAATTTTATTGACTTATAAAATGGATATAGCATTGTCAATTAAATATCAATATTATATGAAAACAAATCTTCGTACTTTTATTAAACATACTGCAAAAGATTTCCATAACCAATCCGTTAATCCCCCAGTAGTAAGAGCATCAACAATAATATTTAAAAATCTTCAGCAAATAGAAAAGACACAAAAAAAATATCTTAAAGATCCTAGAAGCGGAAACTTTGCTTATGGAAGAGAAGGAACTTCCACAACCCATGCACTTCAAAGAATTTTACAAGAAATGGAGGAGTGTTATAAAGTTTACTTAACACCAACTGGTTTTGGAGCAGTTTTTTTGGCAGTATTAAGTATAGTAGAGCCTGAGGATGAAATTCTTGTTACTGACTCAGTTTATTCACCAACAAGAATTCTAACTCAAAATTATTTAAAAAAATTTAATGTAAAAAGTATATTTTATGATCCAAACAATTTTAACGATTTAAAAAATAAGATAACCAAAAAAACTAAATTAATCTTAGTTGAAAATCCTGGGAGTAACACATTTGAGTTCCAAGACTTAAAAAAAATAGTTAATATTGCAAAAAAATTAAAAATTTATACAGCAATAGATAATACTTGGGGTACGCCATATTTAATTAAGCCAATTAAACTAGGTTTTGACATGTCTATAGTTTCAGCAACAAAATATTACTCAGGACATTCTGATGTAATGGGAGGTACTTTAGCTATAAATAGAAAAGTTTTTAAATTAGTTGAGTCTACTAATAGGGTTACAGGCTTAAGATTAAGCCCAGATGATGCTTATCTAATTTTAAGAGGCATAAGAACTTTAGATGTTAGAATGGACAAACATCATATAAACGCCCTAAAGGTTGCTAAATTTTTATCAAAACAAAAAAAAATAATTAAAGTTTTCTATCCATATAAAAAAAATTCACAAAATTTTAAATTATGGAAAAAATATTATTCTGGAGCATCTGGTTTAATGGGACTTAGAATTAAATCAAAAAATAAAAATTCAGTAAAAAGTTTTATTAATTCTCTTAAATTATTTGGCTATGGATATAGCTGGGGTGGTTTTGAAAGTTTAGCTTTATATCAAAATCAAAAACAATTAGGATCGAGAACCTTTACTAATTTGAAAAAAGATGAACATATTATTAGACTTCATATTGGTCTTGAGGATCCAGAAGATATAATTAATGATTTGAAGCAGGGGCTTAAAAAAATTAAATGAGTTCCGAGAAATTTATAAAAAACAACACAGCATTAATTACGCTTATAGCCGCTTCATTAGTTGTTTTTGTTTCATTAAGTGTAAGACAAGTATTTGGAATGTTCTTTATGGACTTCAATATAGATCTTGGAATTTCTAATACTGAATTTGGTTTAGCAATAGGCATTCAAATGCTTGGTTGGGGATTATCAGGACCAATTTTTGGAGCTATTGCTGATAAATATGGAGGACATAAAGCAATTAGCTTGGCATTTATATTTTATATATTGGGAGTTTATTTTTTATATGCTGGTCCAAATACTGGCCTTTATTTTCAAATTAGCTTGGGAGTTTTAATTGGAATAGGTTGTGGAGGTACAGCAATAAGCATTCCTATGTCGATAGTAGGAAAACATTTTCCACTATCTAACAGAACAATCGCAATGAGTATTGTTACTGCGGTGGGTTCATTTGGATATTTTTTATCACCATTATACACAAATTATTCATTAGAAAATAATGGATGGGTAGAAACACTATTTATGTTTATGATTTTTTTATCCATAGGTTTTGTGGTTGCTTTTTTTGTAAAATCTCCTGACTTAAATAAAACAATTGAAAATACTAATAACCAATCAACTTTAGAGGCATTAAAAGAGGCATTTAAAAACAAAAGCTATTTACTTTTAACATCTGGATTTTTTGTATGTGGTTTTCATATAACTCTTGTGGGAACTCATGTTCCTAAATATGTAATTGATAGGGGTTTGGAAGATTGGACAGCCGCAATGATTTTATCATTAATAGGTTTTTTTAATATTATTGGTTCATTATTAAGTGGCTACTTATCATCAAAAAAAAGTAAAAAAATTATTTTAAGTGGAATTTACTTCTTAAGAGGAATTTCTATATGTTTGTTTATATTTACACCCCCGGGTACAATTAGTTCAATTATATTTGGCGCTAGTTTTGGAATTCTTTGGTTGTCAACTGTACCTGCTACAAGTGGTATAGTAGCTCATATTTTTGGAACGAAATATTTAGGTTTGTTGTATGGTTTGGTGTTTTTAAGTCACCAAATAGGGTCATTTTTTGGTGCCTACTTGGGAGGTTTATTTTATGACCTGCATGGATCTTATGACTATGCGTGGTATTTGGCAATTGCATTATCTATTTTTGCAGGTTTAATACACTTACCAATAAAAGAGCAAGCAATTGAAAGAATACAAAAAGCACCAGCTTAAATTTAATTCATATTTAGAAAAACTTTATCATTCTGATAAAGCAATGATTATTTATAAAGTAAAAGATGGGTATAATATATACACTGATTTTTCAAAAAAAATTGTTTTGACAAATAAAAATATTAATAATTTTTTTAACTTATTTTCTAATAAAAAATATAATAAAGAAACAGACCTATATATTGGTTTTTTTGGTTATGAGATTTTATGTAATATTTTGAATATTAAAATAGAAAATCAAAAAAAATTAAATTTTTATAAAGGAGTATTTTATAAACCTGAAACAATAGTTAAAATAAGAGATAAAATAAAAGTTTTATCAAATATTAAAAATCATAAATTTAAAAATCATTTTCAGCAGACAAAAATTTTAAGTCCTTTTAATTTAAATATTCATTTTCCAAAATATAAAAAAATATTTGATTTATTTTCAAAAAAAATTAGACAAGGAGACACTTATCAAATTAAAATTTGCACAAAGTACAAAAATAAATCAACAATAAACCCAGTTAATTTTTTCTGGAAATTGATGAAAGTTAACTCATCCCCAGAATCCTTTATGATTAGGGATAAAGATTTTTCTATAGTTAGCTGTTCTCCAGAAACTTTAATAAACAAAAAAGGAAAAAATATAATAACAAAGCCGATAGCAGGAACTTTAAAGAAAAATTACAAAATAGATAAAAATAAAGCGCTTAAATTTTTTAGATCCAACGATAAAGAAACAAAAGAACACAACATGATTGTTGATATGGAGAGAAATGATCTTTCAAGAATTTGTGTTCCAAATTCAGTAAAAATTTTAAAGAAAAAATATGTTGAAGAATATAAACATCTTTTTCATTATGTTACTACAATACAGGGAGTTCTAAAAAATAATATAAATCCTAAAGAAATAATAAAATCTATGATGCCAGGCGGTTCAGTTATTGGCTGTCCTAAAATTAGAACTTTAGAATTACTAAATAACCAAGAAAAAGAAGATAGAAATATTTTTACTGGAAGTTTCGGCTATATAAAATTCAACAAAGATATGAGGTTTAATATTATCATTAGATCAATATTGAATTATAAAAATATATCTGAAATATCTGCAGCTTCAGGAGTAGTTTTAGAAAGTACTTCCAAAAAAGAATTTAATGAAAATTTTATTAAGGCAAAATCTCTTTTGGAGCTTTACAAATGATTTATATTATTGATCATCAAGATTCATTTACTTGGAACGTAGTCCATCAATTTTCAAAATTTGATGATGTTTTTTGTACTAATTATTTTGATATCAATCAAAAAAAGTTAGATCAATCGAAAGTAATTATTTTGTCGTCTGGCCCAGGTTCTCCAAAAGACTATCCATTAACTTCTAAAATCTATAAAAAATATAAAAGTAAAAAGAAAATCATTGGAATTTGTCTTGGATATCAACAAATTTTATTTAACGAAAAAGGCAAAATAGTACAGCAAAAAAATATTTATCATGGCTATCAATCAAAAGTAAGAGTAACAAATGAAAGTAAATTATTTAAAAAAAATAAAATATTTAAAGTAGGGAGGTATCATTCTTTAAAATTATATGAACCTTACAAGTCAAATAATATAAAAATAACAATGCGATGTGTAAAATCAAATATTCCAATGGCAATTGAAGATCAAAAAAATAGTGTTTACGGTTTTCAATTTCATCCAGAATCTTTTTTAACTGAAAATGGTCAAACTATTATTAAAAAAATCTTATCGTCATAGAGATTTAAAAGAAATTAAATTTCATGATCTTTGGAACTCTTATGGGGTTTTTACAACGATGAGAGTTATAGGAAGACCTGCTAAAATCCTATTCTTAAAAGATCATATGGAGAATTTATTAAAGTCATTAAAAGATTATAAAATTTATTACAAAGAAATAAAAAAAAATATTCAAAAATTAATTAAAATAAATATAAGTAATAAAAAAAAATATGATCATTTACTTAGAGTTGCGTTGAATAAAAAAATGATTTCTGTTTCATTAAGAAAAAGACATAAACCCAAGTTAAATTTTAAATTAAAATTGATTAATTATAAAAGAATTGATCCTGAATATAAAAATTTAAAGTATAAAAAAATTTTGAGTTATTTAAAAAAAATGGACACATCGAAATCAGATATAGCTCTTTATAAAGATAATAAAATATTAGAAACTGGCACTTCAAACCTTTTATTTATCAAAAAAAATAAAATATATTCTCCTTTAAATAGCTTTTATAGAGGTACTACTTTTAAATTTTTTACTAAACAATTAAAAAGAATAAAAAGAAAAAATATATCGATTGAATCATTAAATAATTATGATGAAATCATTGTAATTGGATCAGGCAAAGGTGTAGTTTCTGTAAATTCTATTGAAAAACCAATTTGGAAAAGAAAAAGTTTAAAAAATTACAGAATTTTATCCAGGATATATCAAAAAGCTGTTACGAACTGTCCTCTATATAACGGTTGATCTATTTTGACATCTATACTAAGTACTTTTTCTAAGGGGATGAAAAAATCATTATGATATCAGTAAATCCATTTGCAATTTTAGCAGAAACTGTATCACCAATATATATGCAGTCTTTCGTCATTTTAATGATAGCGCTCATTGTAATTGGTACTCTTGTAGATATTATTCATAAAAAAAATGTAAAATATTTTTTTGAAAACGCAAAAAAAGCAAAATTATCCGCTACAAAAACTTTAAGTACTGGAGAAAGAATATCTGTAATTTCTAAAACAATTGTAAGTGATATAGCTACCACTTCTGAACTTGGAACTGGCAAAAGAAGAGCAGCTCATCTACTTGGGATGTATGGAACAATTTTATTTTGGGTAGGATCAGCAATAATGATTTTTTGTTATTCAAATCCATCTTCAGATACTCCTTCTTTATGGCCCATCATTTGGCACGTTGGTGCCATTATGACAGTTGTTGGTGGAGGTTGGTTTTGGTTTTTTTTAAGAGTGGATGTTTATTCAGAAGCGCAACCTTGGTATAGAATTATAAAAGCAGATTTATTTGTTCTTGCTCTCGTCGCATCATCG
>MDSW01085899.1_pt1 | contig 12738 bp, 10 predicted proteins | sample 811171 | NCBI WGS metagenome assembly MDSW01 (sample SAMN05326641, study PRJNA326480) | marine metagenome | isolation source: seawater | place: Atlantic Ocean: North West | collected 2012 | reverse complement strand
CCATCTAATGGATCGATAAGCCAAAAAACATTCCATTTTTCTCTATCACAAAATTCAATATTTTTACCCTCTTCTGATAAAATGGGTATTGATGGAGTTAACTTTTTTAATTTTTTTTCTATCACATCATTAGAAGCCTTATCTGCTAAAGTTAATGGAGAATTATCATTTTTATATGAAACTCCTACATCTGATTTATTATAAATATTTAATATTTCTTTACCAGCTTCTTTAGCTATATCAAGCACTGAGTTAGATAATGTATTATAATCTAATTTATTCATTATTCTATGAAACCTTCTTGTTCTAAGTATAGCATAACCTCTTGAATAGCTTGTTCAGGTGAAATATCTGTTGTATCAATATTCAATTCAGATGATTCAGGCGTTTCAAAAGGATCATCAATACCTGTAAAGCCTTTAAGGACTCCAGCTCTAGCTTTTGCATACAGACCTTTAACATCTCTTCTTTCACATTCTTCTAAAGGAGTGGAAACATAAACTTGAATATATGTTCCTGATTGATTTATCAGTGATCTATTGAATTGTCTGGAATCTTTAAATGGAGCTATTGGTGCACAAATCGCAATTCCTCCATTTTTTGTGATTTCGCTAGCAACATACCCGATTCTCTTTATATTGATTTCTCTATGTTCCTTAGAAAAACCAAGTTCACTAGATAAATGCGTTCTTACTATATCACCATCTAAAAGCGTTACTCTTCTATTCCCATGCTCAAGTAGCTTAGCTAATAAACCATTTGCAATCGTTGATTTTCCAGAACCAGATAATCCTGAGAAAAATACTGTAAAACCTTGTTTGTCCTTAGGCGGATAAACTTTATGTAACTCTTCTACTATATCAGGATATGAAAACCATTCAGGTATTTCATGATTATTTTCTAGACGATGTCTTAATTCTGTACCAGATATGAATAAAGATTTATATTTTTTAGGTACTTTGTTAATTTCCATGTATTCATCTATGTCTTGTACATAAACCATCATTTTGAAGGGTACCATTTTGATTCCAACTTCTTCTTCGTATTTAGATACAATATCTTGAGCTTCATATGGTCCATAGTATGGATTTCCATTTTTATCATTACCTGGTCCAGCATGGTCCCTTCCGATTATGATATGTGTGCATCCATAATTTTTTCTTATGATTGCATGCCATAGGGCTTCTCTAGGTCCTGCCATTCGCATTGCAAGAGGTAGGAGGCTTAACATTGTAGTTCCTTCTGGAAAATATTTTAAAATTTTCTGATAACATCTAACTCTAGTATAGTGATCTATATCTCCAGGTTTTGTTGGTCCTACAACTGGATGGAGTAGTAGATTTGCTCCGTTTTCTTTTGCTGCGGTAAAAGAAATTTCTTTATGGGCTCTATGCATAGGGTTTCTTGTTTGAAATGCAACAATTTTATCCCAACCTAATTTTTTGAATTGTTTCTTTAATTCATCAGGAGTATGTCTTAATAATTGATAGTCATAATGTTTAGGTAATTCTGAAAGCTTTAAATCACCAGCAATATAATAATCTCCAACGTGCCTATAGAGATAATCTACACCAGGATGATGTTTGTCATTTGTACCATAAACTGCTCTTGCTTCTTCCTCTTTATCAACTTTCCATATCTCTGTAATTTTTAATGTTGCAATTAAAAAACCTTCGTGATCTCTAAGAGCTACTTCAGAATTAATATCTAAATTATTATCTTTTTTTGTATTTTTATTTATATCTAATGTAATAGGTATGGGCCATAATTCACCGGATGATAAACGCATATCATTTAGAACAGAATAATAATCCTTTTTATTCATGAAACTTTTTAATGGTTTGAATGCTCCATTAAGTAAAAGTTCCAAATCACATATCTGTCTTTCGTTTAAAACTAAATTTTTAAGGTGTAATGCCATTATAAAATTGTCCTTTTATTGTCATAAAACTTACATTTTATTGTATTTAAATAAAAACATATATATATATCATAATGTAACTATGTAAATTTAGATATGAAATATTTCATATTAATATTAAATATAGTATTACCTCAATTATATTTAGAACTTATAGCTACAGATTTTGATAAACCAATTTTCGTGACATCTCATCCTGAAAATTCAAATATTATTTATGTAGTAGAGCAAGAAGGCTATATCTGGACATTTAATAATAATGAAGAATCTCATAAAATATTTTTAAATATTACTGATAGAGTACATAAACCTTTATTCCCTGGAGATGAAATGGGATTATTGGGTTTTACTTTTGATCCTAACTATATTGAAAATGGATATATTTATATTAATTATAATGATAAGTATGATAATACAATTATATCAAGATTCATATCTGTAGATAATAAAGTTGATAATAAAACCGAATCTATTATTATGGAGTTTAAACAGCCATATGGTAATCATAATGGTGGTCATCTGACTTTTGGCCCTGATAATTTTTTGTATATTTCTGTTGGAGATGGTGGTTCAGCTGGTGATCCTGAAAATAGAGCGCAGGATTTAACTAATATTTTTGGCTCAATATTAAGAATTTCCCCTAATCAAGATGGAGGTTATTCAATTCCTGATTCAAATCCTTTTATAAATAATATTAATGCTAGAAATGAAATATGGGCTTATGGTTTGAGAAATGTATGGCGTTTTTCATTTGATAAGTTATCAGGTGATATGTTTATTGGAGATGTTGGACAAAATTCTTGGGAAGAGATTAATTATATTATGAATAATCAGCAACCAGGTGTTAATTTCGGATGGAACATTATGGAAGCTTCTAGTTGTTATAAAGCAGAATGTACTAGTTCATTTTATACCTTACCAGTATTCGAATATCCTAATGATGCAAGATATGTTAAAACTCTGTTAGGTATAAAGCAAAAGAATGTTCATGGGTGTTCTGTTACTGGAGGTTATGTTTATCGTGGAAAAAATATTCCAAGTTTGTTTGGTAGGTATATTTTTGGAGATTATTGTACAGGGAAAGTATGGAGTTTTAAACTGGATAATAATGAATCAATAGATTTTAAAGATCATACAGATGAATTATTGGGTAGCGTTAATAAAAATAAATTTTATTTATCATCTTTTGGAGAAACTGCTGATGGAGAATTACTACTAATTGATTATAGTGGTAGTATATATAAACTAAGAAATTTAAAGTAAGGATGTATTATGTCATTAATCAAAACTAAAACTATTGCAACTTTAGGGCCATCCTCAAAATCTGTTGAAACTATTTCTGAATTGATAGATGTTGGAGTAGATGTATTTAGAATTAATATGAGCCATTTCAAAGATGATCATGATTTTGAAAAAGTAGTTAAAGTTATTAGAAAACAATCTCTAGTTAAGAAAAAACATATTGGAATATTAGTTGATTTAGCAGGACCTAAAATTAGACTTGATTTAAGTAGAACAGGTGATTCTATTAGTATTGAAAAAGATAAAAATTACAGTCTCGGTTTTTCAGATAATAATGATATTAAAATAAATGCAAAAATTGATTTTGAAAAAATATCTTTAAAAGATGCTTTTGTGAAAATAGATGATGGTAAAATTGTATTTAAAGTATTAAGTAAAAAAGGTGATAATTTGATTATTAAAGCAATGGATGATGGAATTATTATTGATAGAAAGGGGGTTAATTTCCCAGGTGTAGAACTTAATGTTGAATCATTAACAAAGAATGACAAGCAACATTTATTACTAGCTGTTAAAAATGATGTTGATTGGGTGGCATTATCATTTATTAGAGAAAGTAAAGATATTGAGCCAATTTTAAGAATATATAAGAAAGAAGGTTTTTCTATACCAGTTATAGCTAAAATTGAGAAACCGGAAGCCATTAAGAATTTAGATTCTATTATTGATGCTTTTGATGGTATCCTTATAGCTAGAGGTGATTTAGGAGTAGAAATGCCTCTTGCAAAATTACCTAGTTTACAAAAATTAATTATAGAAAAATGTAAAAATGCAAAAAAGCCTGTAATTGTTGCTACTCAAATGCTAGAATCTATGATAGAAAATCCTACTCCAACGCGTGCAGAGGTTAATGATGTTGCAAATGCCGTTTATCAAGGAGCAGATGCTGTCATGTTATCAGGGGAGACTGCTGTAGGCAAGCATCCTGTTAGTACTGTTGAAATTATGCAAGAAATACTCTTAGATGCAGAAGAAGAAATAGATCAAAAAGATATTTCTAATGATATATCTGATGAAATAGATGGAGATATAAGATCTGCTATAGGGGAATCTGTCAAATTAATTTCTAGGCATTTAAATATTGATGCAATTGTTGTAATGACAGAATCAGGTAGTACTGCAATTGTTGTCTCTCATTATAGACCTAGAAATAATATTTTTGCATTAACTCCAAATAAATCTACATGTAATAGATTATCACTGGTTTGGGGAATTTTCCCTTTGCTTACTAAGCAGTTTGACTCAACTGATCAAATGATAGTTGAATCTGAAAAAATACTTAAAAATGAAGGGTTATTAAAAAAGGATGATACCTTTGTTCTAACTTCAGGTGTTCCTGTAGCTGTAACAGGATCAACTAATATGTTGAGAATACATAAGATTAGTTAACGTACGTTAACCAAGAATCATATTTTTCATTTTTACCTCTAACAATATCGTAATATAGTTCCTGAATCTTAAGTGTTAGTTTTCCAGCTTTTCCACCTGAAAAAATATGATTATCAATTTTTCTTATAGGAGTAACCTCTGATGCACTTCCAGTAAAAAAAGCTTCATCGGCATTAAATAAGTCTTGTTGTGTAATATCTGCAATTTTATACTTCATTCCAAGGTCATTTATAAGATTTAAAACAGTTTCTCTTGTTATACCCATTAAGATATTTGCATTTTTATCATTTGTATGAAAGATTCCATCCTTAACTATAAAAAAGTTTTGACCAGAGCCTTCAGCTACAGTATCATCAAGATTTAATAGTAAAGCTTCGTCAAATCCTCTAGATTTAGCATCTTGTACTGCCAATAGTGAATTTAAATAAGTTCCAGATGATTTTGTGCTAGCAGGAAATGATTTAGATTGATATTTTTTCCATGGACTAATAGTTATTTTTGCACCTCTTTTTAAGGCCTCTTTTCCAACATATGCACCCCAGTCTAAAGTTCCTATTGCTACTTCAACAGGGCAGTCTTTAGGATGTACACCAAGAGTATCATAACCATAATAAGCAATCGGTCTAATGTAGCAGTTATTTAATTCATTATCTTTAATAAGTTTTATTGTACCATCACATAATTCTTTAACAGAATAAGGTATATTCATTTTATAATTATTTGCAGATTTATGTAGTCGCTCCATGTGTTCAGTTAATTTAAAAACTGCAGGTCCTTTAGGTGTATTATAGCATTTTATTCCTTCAAAAACTCCAGTACCATAATGTATGCAGTGAGAAAGGATATGAACCTTTGCTTTATTGAAGGGAATTACTTCTCCATTGAACCAGATATTTTTCGAATAATTTGACATTGAATTGTAGCAATAACTTACAATTTTTTGCCTGTAAATAAAAATATTAATTAGAAAATAAAATATAAAATTTGATTAAATTATAAAGGTGATTAAATCAAAAAAAAAATAGAATTAAGGAAGAATAAATGGAAAATTTACAAGAAATAGCAAATAAAATGGTGTCAAAAGGTAAGGGTATTTTAGCTGCAGATGAAAGTAGCCCAACTTGTGGTAAAAGATTTGATTCAATTGGAGTTGAGTCTACATTCGAAAATAGGAATGAGTATAGAGATATTCTTATTACAGCTCCAGAATTAGAAAATTATATTAGCGGTGTTATTTTATTTGATGAAACTATAAAGCAATCGACAACTTGTAATGATGCGATTCCATTCACAGAATTTCTTAAATCTAAAGGTATTATTCCTGGCATTAAGGTTGATACCGGAGCCAAAAAGCTTGCTGGTTTTAGTAATGAAAAAATTACTGAAGGTTTAGATGGATTAAGGGAAAGATTAGTTGATTATTATAATATGGGTGCCCGATTTGCAAAATGGAGGGCAGTTATTACTATTGGTGAAACTATTCCTTCTGATGCATGTATTTATTCTAATGCACATGGGTTAGCTCGTTATGCATCTTTATGTCAGGAAAATGGTCTTGTTCCCATTGTTGAGCCAGAAGTCTTAATGGATGGTACTCATACAATTGAAGATTGTTATGAGGTTTCACAAAGAACTTTAAATATTGTTTTTGAACAGCTTATAATGCATCACGTAGATTTGAGAGGCATTGTTTTAAAACCTAATATGATTATTTCAGGTTTAGATTGCAGTGAGCAAGCTAGTGTTTCTCAGGTGGCAGAATTAACTTTCAAATGCTTAAAAGATAATGTACCATCTGATGTTCCAGGGATAGCTTTTTTATCTGGAGGTCAAAGTAGTGACTTGGCTACAGCTCATTTAAATGAAATGAATGCAAAGTATATGAGTGATATGCCTTGGAATTTAACTTTTTCTTATGGACGTGCTTTACAAGAAGATGCATTAAAAAAATGGGGTGGTTCTAATAGAAAAGGTGCACAAGCAGCGTTACTTGATAGGGCAAAATCAAATAGTCTTGCAACAAAAGGAACTGCTACAGATTTAGTTAATTCATAAAAAATTTATGAATAAAATAAAAATTCAATCACCTGCTACAGTAGCTAATTTATCATGTGGTTTTGATATATTGGGTCTTTGTTTAGATAAACCTTATGATGAGATTGAAGTTATTAAAATAGATGAAAAAAAAGTAATAATAGATATTATAGATTCACCCTATAGTAATATTCCTGATAACCCATTAGAAAATACGGGAGGGGTTCCCGCGCTAGGTATAATAAAAGATTTTAATCTTGACTTTGGATTTAATATTAAAATTAAAAAAGGAATACCTCTTTGTGGAGGAATGGGTTCGAGTGCTTCAACTGCATCAGGCGTTGTTTTTGCAATCAATAAAATTTTAAATCAAAAATTAACAAAAAAAGAAATGTTGAAGTATGCATTGCAAGGTGAAAGTGTATCAGTTGCTGATGCTCATGCTGATAATATCGCTCCTTGTCTTCTTGGTGGTTTAACTTTAATTAGAGATACTAAATCATTAGATATTATGAAAATTCCTATATCAGATTTTTATGTTAGTTTGATTCACCCTCATTTCCATATAAGTACTCAAGATGCTCGTGATATTCTTCCAAAGGAGATTAAGCTTTCTTCAGCAATTAAACAATGGGGTAATATTGGTGCCTTAGTTTTAGGGTTTTCTTCAAAAAATAATAGTCTAATTAAAAGGTCAATGAATGATATAATTATAGAGCCTGTTCGATCAAAATTAATAAAAGGTTTTAATGAAATTAAAAATAGATCTATAGAATTAGGAGCTATTGGTTGTAGTATTTCTGGTTCAGGTCCAACAATGTTTGCTTTATGTGATGATAAAAATATCGCTGAAAATATAATTGATTTTTCTAATTCATTTTATAAAAAAAATAATATAGGTTGTGATACATATCTTTCGAATGTTAATAATAGTGGCCCTAGTATAATTTGAATGAAATTTTATAGCACAAAAAACAAATCTAGTAGTGTAGATTTTCAAACTGCATTAATTACAGGAATGCCACAAGATAATGGTTTATATATGCCTGAATATATACCAGATTTATCAAAAATATTTAATCAGGAGGTTAAATTAACATTTCAAGAATTATCACTATTAATAGCATCAGAGTTTATTGGTAAAGAATTATCTAAAAATCAAATTCAGAATATTATTGAATGCTGTATAAATTTTGATTCACCAAATTATAATGTGTCTAAGGATCTATATTGCTTAGAATTATTTCATGGTCCAACTCTTGCCTTTAAAGACTTTGGTGCTAGATTTATGGCCAATTGCATGGGTTCTTTTATTGCTAATAGTAAAAGGGAAATTAATATTCTAGTTGCAACATCTGGTGATACTGGCAGTGCTGTTGCAAACGGTTTTTATGGAGTCGAGGGTATTAATGTAATTATTCTATATCCTAGTGGTAAAGTCAGTGATATTCAAGAAAAGCAATTAACTACTTTAGATAAAAATATTTATGCTTTAGAAATTAATGGAAATTTTGATGATTGTCAGAGATTAGTTAAAAAGGCTTTTCTTGATAAGGAAATAAATAGTAAAATTAAATTATCATCAGCAAATTCTATTAATATTGCAAGACTAATTCCTCAGTCATTTTATTATGCACACTCTTATTTGCAATTAGAAAATAAACATATCCCATCTGTTTATTCTGTTCCATCTGGTAATTTTGGTAATTTAACTGCAGGTTTAATAGCTAAGAAAATGGGTGTTCCAATTAATAAATTTATTGCATCAACTAATCTAAATGATGTTGTTCCTAAATTTTTTGATACGGGTAGTTATAATCCAAAAGAATCTATACAAACTATATCTAACGCTATGGATGTTGGTAATCCTAGTAATATAGAAAGAATTATGGATATGTATGAATCTATTGATAAATTACGCATTGACGTATGTAGTTGGTCTTTTGATGAGAAAAATACTCTAGATTTAATTAGTAGTATTTATAATAATCATAATTATTTAATAGATCCACATACTTCAGTTGCTTTATTAGGTTTGTTAAAGTATAAACAATCTTATATTGATAGATGTAATCAGGTCTTTCTTGGAACAGCTCATCCCGGTAAGTTTTCTGATGTAGTTAATCCTGCGATTAATGATACTGTTAAGCTACCTGAAAGATTAAAACGAGTTTTATCATTAGAAAAAAAATCAATATTATTAAATAATAATTATAATGAATTTTATGATTATTTATTAACAACTTTTCAATAAATTAAACATATATAATTATTATAAATGAAAGGATTTAGATTTGAAATTAGATACTAAGATAGTAAGAGCTTCTTCCAAGCCTGATGAAACTACGGGAGCTGTTGTTCCTCCAATATATCAAACAGCAACATATGTACTTGAAGAAGTAGGTAAGGATAAGGGTTTTGATTATACAAGGGCGTCTAATCCAACGAGACAATTATTAGAAGAGCATTTAGCTGCAATTGAAGGTGCTAGCTATGGTGTTTGTTTTTCAAGTGGAATGGCTGCTGTAGATAGTGTCCTTAAATTATTAAAATCTGGTGATCATGTTGTATGTTCTGATGATGTTTACGGAGGCGTATCCAGGCACTTTAATCAGGTTTTGGTTCACTATGGACTAGAGTTTACTTATGTAAATTCATCTAATCCAGATGATGTTAAGAATGCTATTAAAGAAAATACAAAATTATTATGGATAGAAACACCTACGAATCCATTATTAAAAATAACTGATTTAGATGCAATGAATCAAATTGCTAAAGATAATAATTTATTATTTGGTGTAGATGCAACATTTTCAACACCAGTTTTTTTAAGACCTCTTGAATTTGGTGCAGATATTGTAATGCATAGTACTACTAAATATTTAAGTGGTCATAATCAGATTATTGGTGGAGCAATTCTAACTAATGATCAAGAAATATTTAATAAAATGAAATTTATTCAAAAAACAATTGGCGCAGTTTCAAGTCCTTTTGACTGTTATTTAACGATGCTTGGAATTAGAACATTGCATTTAAGAATGGAACGTCATGCAGATAATGCTCAAGCTGTTGCAGAATTTTTAGAAAGTCATCCCAAAGTATCAAGGGTTGCATATCCAGGACTTCCATCTGATCCAGGCTATCATGTAGCAAAAGAACAAATGCTTGGTTTTTCTGGAATGATTTCATTTGAATTAAGTGGTGGTATCCCAGCTGGTAAACATGTTATGAATAATGTAAAACTTTGTTTTTTGGCAGAAAGTTTAGGTGCCGTAGAGACTATGATTACTCATCCTGCAACAATGACCCATGCAGAAGTTCCAGATGAGGAAAGGCATGCTAGAGGTTTAACTGATGGTTTGGTCCGATTATCGGTAGGTATAGAGGATAAACAAGATATTATAGATGATCTTGCTCAAGCTTTAGAAGGGGCTTAATTTTCATTTTAAATATTTTTTTCTTTCTGTTAAATTATATGTAATATGAAAAAAATAGTACATAATTCATTTTTTATAATTTTATTGTTATCATTATTATTTTCAAAAAATTTAACTTTTCATGATTTTGATAATCCCTCAGCTAGTCATATTCTAGATGCAGAAATTCCTAATGATAATCAGAACCTTTTAATAGTATCAGGTATGTTAGGTGGTATTGAATTTTATGATATATCAAATCCCCAAGTTTTAAATCATTTAGATAATTTGCAGCTTTCTGGCGGAGGTGGGCAAGGTGGTGGAGGTGGTACAAAACCTAATTGCATTGTTGCATATGGTGAATATGCTTATGTGACTACAAATAGAGGGTTAGGTGTTATTAATATTGTAAATCCTAATAATCCTCAATATTTAGGTATTCTAATGGGAACAGATAATTATATATTAGAAAATCTAGATATTTCAGAGTATAATAATCTCTTGGCAGTTGCTGCTCATGAAGATGGAGTGCTTATTTATGATTTATCTAATCCGTCAAATCCTGATTATTTAACTACTATTGAAACAGAAAATTCATGGACAGTAAATTTAGATGAAAATATTTTATATATTGCTGATGAACAAACTTTAAAAATGTATTTAATTAATGATAATTTTAGCTACTTTAATTCTATCGAAATGAGTAACGCGATTAAAGATATTGCTATTAATAATAATGTTTTATATGTTGCTATTGGATCAGATGGGGTTGCAGCTTATGAGATAGAACCAGATTTTAATATATCTTTGATTGGTGTTTATGATACATCTACTATGGCTAATAGATTGGCTCCATTGGATTATGAATTCGGTCATAAAGTTGCAGTTTCTGATTGGGATGATGTAGAAGTTTTAGAAATAGGCTTTGATGATGATATCGAACTTGTTGGCTATAAAAATACAACCAGAAGAACAATGGCTATAGCTGTAAAGAATAATTACATTTATTCAGCTGAATGGAATAGTGTTCAGATCTTTGAGTATGGAGAGATTGATGGTCCTGATTTAGACTTAAGCATATATGAATTAAATTATCCATATGTTGAAAATGGTCAATCCTATACAATGTCTTTAAATGTGATAAATAATGGTAATCAAATATTAAATATTGTAGATGCATATACAACAAACAATGAGTTTTCTTATTCTGAATTAAATAATCTGAATCCAGGAGAATCTCAAACTGTTGATATTATTTATAATGCAAATTCTAATAATTCATCTGGAAGTTATAGAATATTCAGCAATGATAATGATGAATCTGAAGTTATTTGTGAAACTAATGGTAATATTGATGGAGCTAATATTGGAGATATAGCTCCAGATTTTAATTTAGATATTTTAGCTAATGGTCTAGGTACTTTTCAATTATCAGATTATATAGATAAAATAGTTGTGTTGGCATTTTTTGCTCCTAACTGACCTGTCTGTAGTCCGGAGTTATCGGATATGGAGACCGCTGTTTGGCAAAATTTTGATCAAGATGAAGTTGTTGTTGTTGGTATATCTAATACTAATAATCAGAATTCTATTAATAATTTTATTGCAGAAAATAGTTTAACCTTCCCAATTTTATTTGACTCTGGAAGTCCGGGAGGAGTTCAAGGAGGTGATGTATATGATTTATATTATATGCCTAATGATGGTTCTCCTTATCCAAGAGACTTCGTTATCAGCCAAGATGGATTAATATCATATGCTAATAATGAAATTGATACAGCCTTAATGTTATCTATTATAGATGATCTTTTATATGAAAATACATTATTAGGTGATGTAAACCAAGATGGATTAATAAATATTTTAGATGTTGTAAATATTATTAATTTTATTTTATCTGATGATACCCCATCTGATAATCAATTTATTTCATCAGATTTGAATCAAGATAATATCATAAATATTTTAGATGTTGTATTGATTGTCAATATTATTTTAAATACATAGAAACATAATTCTCTATTATCTATATAAAGTAATAATCAAATAAAATTCGTAAATTTAATTTATATTTATTAATATGATAATGTCTTATTCATGATATCAAATTTTTATAAAGAGAACAAACATATACTATTCTATGCATATCTTTTTATATTGATAAGCATATCCTTTCATTCTTGTAGTCCTAATAAAGATTTATCTGAGAGCCAAAAGATAAAAAATAAATTTGTTAAGGATAAGAAAAAGAAAGAAAGAAAATCCAATAACAACTTTTTAGCCTATCATAATAATTATTATTTATCCAAAGTTAAATTCCAGGATGCAATTGATCTAATGGCTAAAGAGGAAGAATCTAGTAGTAAATTCTCTTCTTCTATGAGTCTTTTTGATGATGCAATTAAATATTCACTTATAGTAGTCAATGATTTTGAAAATTCAATTTTTTTTGAAGATGCAAGTTATATTATAGCTCGTTCAAGTTATTATAAGAACCTTTTATCTCCATCATCTTTTTACTTTAAAAAAATATTAGAAAATAATAAAAGTCCATATTACTTTGATAGTTTAGTAAGATTAGGATTCATAAATATTGAGTTAAAAAATATAGATGATTTAGAAAGTATTTTAAATGAATTAGATTTTAATATACTTAATTTTAATAAAAATATATCT
>MDSW01116767.1_pt1 | contig 12739 bp, 14 predicted proteins | sample 811171 | NCBI WGS metagenome assembly MDSW01 (sample SAMN05326641, study PRJNA326480) | marine metagenome | isolation source: seawater | place: Atlantic Ocean: North West | collected 2012 | reverse complement strand
GTGTTTGATGGAAAATTGAAAGTGACTTGTAACACTTAAAAATCAATAACAGGAATATAAAATTTGATTAAGGAAGTTTTCGAAACCAAATCGGTGTTATCAAATCACTCAACAGTGACCGAATATGTTCGTTATGACGTAGTTGACCCTAAAAATAATAAAGATTTCTTTTTAAAAATATCATTCACTTTATTAATAAAGAATTGTAGTCTTAATATTACTAACTATTCGAGGTACCAACAAAAGTTATATAGGTTAATTAAATTCATGAAAGAAAAAAGAGGTCTTGGATATAAAAGAATATCTCATATTATGACAGAAAAAGGGTATAGAAGTGTAAGAACAAAAAGTATTCTTAAACCAAACTTTATATTTTCGATTTATAAAAAAGGGAAACTAAGAGAAGAAAGATTAAGTAAGAAATATACTTCAACTATTGAGGATATATGTTGTTTAGTAGAAAAATTAGACTTAAAGTGAATTAATTTTCTTTCTTGTATTCATTTAATTTAAAGTTAATTTCATACAGAAAAACTTCAATATCTTTTAATCTTTTTTGCGCATAATATAACTTCTTATCATATGTTCCTGCAACGATTACTCCTTTAACATTAGGAGTATTATATTTTTCTTCAATCCACCCCATATATCTTGTGATTTGGCCTACAGTATCATCACTTGTTTGATTTTTTTTCAGTTCAATAACAACAAAAGAATCATCATTCTTATCTTTTGCCAGTATGTCTATTATGCCAATATCTGTTCTAAATTGTTGACTTTTAAGTTCACCGTCTTCAAAAATCAAATCATATTTTTTGCCAAATTGGGTTTCATTCCAATTTTCAACAATAAAATCTTCTAATTGTTTTTCCATGTAGAACAATCCTTTACTGAAGTCTGAAGTTTCATCCTTTACAGTTATATCAAGACATTTTTTGTATTTACTAACAATATTTTTGAGATCTTCTTCAATTTTAGAGTGTGGAATCTGAACACTATTATTAAAATATGTAACTACGTTATTTGATATTTTTGGGATATAACTTTTATAGACATATGAATCCTTATACTTAAAAGGTTTAGTTAAAAATTCTGAAATTTTTTGATTTTCTTCAACAACGTCTAATGTCCATGGGTTTTCAAAAGGATTTGTTTCACTTATACCATAAGCAAGAATCAATATATTTTCTTTTTTATAATATAAATAAACAGGATAATATCCATTACTTGTGGTCATACCTGGTCCTAGTATAGAAATCCAAGGAACATAAGTTGGTACTCCCATCCCAAATGAAACCTTCATATCGAGATCAAATATCGACTTAGGATAAAGATCTTTAGTTTTTAAATTATCTGTCTGAGATTGAATAATGAAATTATCAAGAAACTTTACGTCCATAGAATGTATAATTTTTACTCAACTGTAACTGATTTGGCTAAATTTCTTGGTTGATCAACGTCACACCCCCTCATTACTGCTATATAGTAAGATAATAATTGTAATGGAATGTTGGCTAGAATCGGAGTAAGTGGTTCGGCGACTTCAGGAATTTCAATTACATAATCTGCAATTTCTTTAACTATTTTATCTCCATGAGTAACAATAGCAATTACTATTCCATTTCTAGCTTTTACTTCCTGAATATTGCTGACAACTTTTTCATAGTGCCCTTTTTTAGTAGCAATCACTACAATAGGCATATTTTCATCGATTAATGCAATAGGACCATGCTTCATCTCTGCTGCAGGATAGCCTTCTGCATGTATGTATGATATTTCTTTAAGCTTCAATGCTCCCTCTAAAGCAACAGGAAAATTATATCCTCTTCCTAAGTATAAAAAATTTTGAGCATCTACAAACATTGCTGATATTTCTTTTATGTAATTATTCATAGATAGCATATTCTCTACTTTAATTGGTATCGTTTCAAGCTCAATTAAAAGTTGTCTATAATAAGATTCTGATATTGTTGTTTTTTTACGCGCTAGCAAAAGTGAGATAAGTGTTAGTATGGTAACTTGTGCAGTAAATGCCTTTGTAGAAGCAACGCCAATTTCTGGTCCTGCATGAGTATATGCTCCTGCATCACTCAAACGAGCAATTGACGAGCCTACAACATTACATATTGCAAGTACAGTTGCACCTTTTTCTTTTGCCAAACGCATAGCAGCTAAAGTGTCGGCTGTTTCACCTGATTGAGAAATTGCTAAAACAACATCTTTTTCCGTTATTATTGGATTTCTGTATCTAAATTCTGAGGCGTATTCTACTTCAACATTTATTCTGGCTAAGCCTTCTAATAAGTATTCTCCTATAAGACCTGCATGCCAAGAAGTACCACAAGCGATAATAATTATTCTATCAGAATTTAAAATTTTATCAGAGTAACTATCAATTCCTTGCATTTTAATAATTGCCTCAGAAGAAAGCAATCTACCCCTTATTGTATCAGTAATAGATTTTGGTTGCTCAAAAATCTCCTTTAACATAAAGTGCTCATAACCCCCTTTTTCAATAGCTTCTAAACTAATTTCTAACTCCTGAATATATGGTGTCAGAGTAATATTTTCAATAGTTTTAAGCTCAAAACCATCTTTAAGTGAAAGACGAGCGACTTCGCCTTCTTCTAAGTAAACAACCTCTTTTGTATACTCAACAATTGGTGTAGCATCTGAAGCTATAAAAAATTCATTATCACCAATACCAACAACAAGGGGGCTTCCTTTCTTAGCTACTATAATTTCATCTAAATTTAAAGTTGAAATTACAGCAATAGCATATGCTCCTACCACCTCATTTAAAGCAAGACGAACCGAATCAAATAATGAAATGTTATTTTTTTTTTGAATCTCCTCAATAAGGTGAACTAAAACCTCAGTATCTGTATCACTTTCAAATTGATGGCCTCTTTTTAGAAGAGCCTTCTTTATTGATTCATAGTTCTCAATTATGCCATTATGTATAATTGATATTGATTTGTCATTAGTATAATGCGGATGAGCATTAACATCATTTGGAACTCCGTGGGTAGCCCATCTTGTATGACCGATCCCTATAGTACTAATTTTGTTCTTGTCTTCACAATAAAGCTCAAGATCAGCGACCTTTCCCTTTTTTTTATAATTCATTATCTCGTCACTCAACAAAGATATACCTGCACTATCGTAGCCTCTGTATTCAAGACGTTGTAGCCCTTTTATTAATATTTGATAGGCATTTCTATGTCCAATATATCCTACAATTCCGCACATATTAAAACTCTGAGTAAATAATCTTTAATTCAATATTTGGATTAATTATAGTCCTATTTGCATTGACTGATTCTCCTGTTGGCACGAGGATCAAAATATTTGATTCATATTCACCTTGAACTAAATTCTGTAAAAACTTTGTTATATTAAATTGATAAGTTTTATCAGTTAACTCTCCTCCAAAGTGGGATTGCCCCTCTAAAATATCTTCTAAGAAAAACCTTGTATTATTACTGTCTAAACGAACCAAAGAAAGATCAGAGTGCGGCAAATCTGTTAGATTATCTTCATTAAAAACAAGAAGCGCCTGATTAATTATTTTATTTGATAAACTTTGCTTAAGTAATTGCAAATCATCAAATTCTAAGCGAACTTCCAAACCGGCCATAGACTGAACTGCTAAAATATTGTCTAAAGAAAGATTATTTTGCATTATAAAATGATTAATTCTTTGTGCAGCAGCAGTAAAAAGAAAATCATAAGACAATGAGTCGTTATAATATAATGTTAGCTTTGAGCCTCCATCAATCAAATTAAAATATAAAACAGAAGATGATGGTTGTGTTGAACTAACTGAAAAATTTAATCCTTTAAAAAAATTAATAAAAGCATCATTATCCACAAAATTATCATTTGAAGCATTAAGAAGTAATTGCCCTATCTGATTAGCATTAAAAGAAAGCGCCCTAGAACCTAAGGAATCTGTATCATTAAAAAATGATGTATTAGGCCTTGGATAAAATGAATGCTGGAGTGGCGTTGAAAATGGTAGTGAGGAAACTGAGTAATTTGAAAAATATGTTGTAGTATCAAAAATATCTTCATTTAATTGATTAACATTAATACTCATTTCTATAGATGTATCTCCATAATAGCCGGCATAGACTAGTGTAATTATTGCAGAGTCAAGTAAAGGATCTGATCCAAAATCAACAGCATTATCACTCAATCTTAAATGTGTTGAAAATGAGGCTTCAGCATCTAATAAACTTGTAGACTCGTATTTACCTAACAAAGCATAAACAGTCTGACTAGAGCGAACAGAATCTACTTTTTGAGTAGAAGCTATAAAAGGACTATCATCATTTAAGGATGAAATTGTAATCTTATCTGTTTCCGGCTGTATTTCGAGACCAATAACTTGAGGGTCTGTGCAAGAATAAAAGAATATAATACACAGCCATAAAAGAAAAAATATGTGTTTCATTTGAGGTTTTTGTTAGTTATGATAATACATCTACCTCTTCTAACAATTCGTCATACAAGGCGTCATAGGCTTCTACACAATTTTCGAGACTTTGATGTGGTATTACATATTTGCCAGAGTCAATAATAAAAGTATTAAGATTCTCACATATTTTATCACTACCCACAATTACAGCATCAGAGTATTTAATTGCTAATTTGTGCAGATTATTAACAGTTGCTGTATTAATCAAACTAACATCATCGTCACTAACACCTGAAATGATGGATTTTCGCGACATATCGTTGTCAATTTCAACATTTGATTCTTGATCATAAATAGAATAAACAACTTTTGTATTGTCAAATATTGGATCATCAGAAAAGGCTTTTTTTAGATACATAGGCACAAGAGCTGACATCCATCCATGACAATGAACTACATCAGGAGCCCATCCAAGTTTTCTAACAGTTTCTATTACCCCGCGACAAAAGAAAATAGTTCTCTCATCATGAAATTCAAAGTCTTGCCCATCCAATTCATGCATAAATGTCTTTTTTGGGAAATAATCTTCATTTTCAATAAAATATACCTGCATTCTTATAGGTTGTAAAGACGCAACCTTAATTATGAGAGGGTAATCTAAATTATCTAGAATCATATTCATACCCGATAATCGAATAACTTCATGAAGTTGATTTCTTCTCTCGTTAATACACCCATATTTAGGCATAAAAATCCTAATATCTTTTCCCTTTTCCATGATACCTTGAGGAAGATGCCTACATTTAGTAGAGATTTCTGTTTCGCACAAATAAGGTGTGATTTCTTGCGAAATAAATAATACTCTTTTCTTATCCATAAACCAAAGAATTATAATGACCGACAAATGGTCTCTAAACTTCTAGTGCAAATTTACGAATTTTATACTCATAAATCAAGTAAAACGTTACTTTTACTAACTTAAATTTATACCTAATGAAGGTACTTACAACAATAGATTCTATTAAACAATCATTGTCGAAAGATATGATGCATAATAATATAATTGGTTTTGTGCCGACTATGGGTGCGTTGCACGAGGGACATATAGCCCTGATTAAAAGTGCAAAAAAAGATTGTGATATAGTTGTTTGTAGTATTTTTATAAACCCCACCCAATTCAACAACTCAAATGATTTGGGAAACTACCCAATAACGATCAAAAAAGATATAAAACTATTGAAGGAAAACTTTTGTGACATTCTTTTTCTTCCTGAAATCTCTGAAATGTATCCTAATGGCCTTATCACAAACCAATACCCATTGAACGGAATAGATCAATTATTGGAAGGCCGCAAACGCCCAGGACATTTTGATGGAGTCTGCACAATTGTCGATCGTTTGTTTTCTATCATTAAACCAAACATAGCCTATTTTGGAGAAAAAGATTTTCAACAAGCTGCTATTATCAAACAGTTAGTTAATCATCTATCTCTCATTATTCGAATTAAAACTATTAATACAATAAGGGAAAAAGATGGCTTAGCTAAAAGCTCAAGAAATATATTGCTTAATGAAGAACAAAGAAAGAAAGCTTCATACATATACACTAGCTTAAAAAAAATAAAAAATCTTTTCGGCAAATTAGATTCTAGGCAAATAAAAGAAATAATTAAGGATGACATTAAAAAAGTAAATGGGATGCATTTAGATTATTTAGAAATTGTCGATCGCCATAGCTTTAGGCCACTAAAAGATCAAAACAATAAAGAAAATGCCATAGCACTAATTGCTGTTTTTTTAGGAGATGTAAGATTAATAGATAATTTATCTTTAAATGATTAATTTTGTACTATGCAAATTGAAGTTGTAAAATCAAAAATTCATCAAGCTACCGTAACAGGTGCAAACTTAAATTACATTGGTAGTATTACAATTGATGAAATGTTAATGGAAGCTTCAAATATTATTGAAGGTGAAAAAGTGCAAATTGTAAATATTAACAATGGAGAGCGGCTAGATACATACGCCATTAGAGGCGAACGTAATAAAGGTGAAATATGCCTAAATGGTCCTGCCGCCAGAAAAGTACAAAAAGGAGATATTATTATTATTATCTCATATGCACATATGGACTTTGAAGAAGCTAAATCATTTAAGCCAACATTGATCTTTCCTAATCCTAACAACATTTTATAATCATAAAATGAATATTATAAAATGGGCTAAATATATTTTTTTTCTTTTTCTTGGAATTGGCTTAGCTTATTTAGCTTTTAAAAATCAGGATCCAAAAACTTTAATCTCTCAGCTAAAAGATGTAAACTACTCTTGGGTTTTAGCTTCTATAGTTTTTGGATTTATAGCTATTGTAAGTAGGGGGCTCAGGTGGGTTATATTACTTAAAAATTTAAACTACTCAACCGGCAAGCTAAATAGCATATATGCTGTAGCCATTGGTTATTTCACAAATATTGCTGTTCCAAGAGCTGGTGAAATAACACGTTGTACTAGTCTAAATCAAACTGAAAATATTCCAATAGATAAACTTTTTGGAACTATAATTCTAGAAAGAGCTATAGATTTTATTTTTTTAATTGGTCTATCATTATTAGTGCTAATTTTAAAATTCGAACTTTTTTTAGATTTTTTAGGAATTATTTTTGTGGGACAAACAATAGAAATAAAGTCGTTAATTTTTATTGGTTTAAGCGCCATAGCATTGCCTGTTATTTTGATTTTATTTTTTCAAAAGATATTCAAAAATTTTAATTTTTATATTAAAATTAAAGAATTCATCATTGGCGTGAAAGATGGTTTTAAAAGTATTCATGGATTAGAAAATAAAGCAATTTTTTGGGCACACACTCTGCTTATTTGGATAATGTATTTAATGATGACCTACATATGTTTTTTCTCAATAGAAGCCACCCAAATGTTAACATTAGTAGATGGGCTATACGCAATGATTATAGGTGGCTATGGCATGGTCGCTCCCGTACAAGGTGGTATAGGCGCATATCACTATATAGTTAAAGAAGGTCTTATGCTTATTAGTATTTCAGAAGATTCTGCATTATTATTTGCTACCATAGTTCATACTGCTCAAACATTAATGACGCTTAGTGTTGGTGGTATTTCTATATTAATGGTATTTTTATCAAAAAGGAAAGCAACAAAGTGAGTGGTAAAACATATTTTTCAAAAAAAGTTATCCTATTTAACTCTATAAATAATGTGGTTAATAAATGGAGGGATAAAAATGACATTGTTTTTACAAATGGATGTTTTGATATCTTACACCTTGGACATATACATTACCTTTATAAAGCTTCAAATCTAGGTGGTAAATTAATTGTAGGGGTAAATACTGATAAATCTGTTCAACAGATAAAAGGAAAAAATAGGCCGATAAATAATGAATCAAGTAGAGCAAATATTTTAGCATCATTAGCATTTGTTGACGCTGTTGTACTATTTAATGAAGATACACCAAAGGAGTTAATTAAACTTATAAAGCCTAACATCTTAGTTAAAGGAGCAGATTATAAAATAACAGATATTGTTGGAAGTGATTTTGTAATCTCTAATGGGGGTAGAGTAGCAACTATACCTTTTCTTAAAGGTTATTCTACTAGTCAAATAATAAATTCTATTAAACATGACTAAACTAAAAACAACTTTTTTTTGTCAAAATTGTGGCACACAAAGTGCTCAATGGATGGGTAAGTGTAAGTCATGTGGAGAATGGAATACAATGGTAGAAGAAGTTATAAACAAACCCAAATCAGGCATAATAAGTTGGGATAAAAAAAAATACAATAATATTAACAAGGCCCAAATTATTAGTGACATTTCATTAAAGTCAAAAGCAAGGATAGATACCTCTGACAATGAACTAAATAGAGTTTTGGGGGGAGGTATAGTTGGAGGTTCACTAATATTATTAGGAGGAGAGCCTGGTATAGGAAAATCTACTCTATTATTACAAGTAGCGTTGAAAATACAAGGTGAAAAGACTCTTTACGTCACTGGAGAAGAAAGCGATCAACAAATTCGAATGAGGGCAGATAGACTTAATTTAACTAACTCTAGCTGTCAAATACTCACCGAAGTAAATATTCAAAATATATTTCAACAAATACAAGAAATTCAACCTTCATTATTAGTAATAGATTCTGTGCAAACATTACAAACCAATAATATTGATTCAGCTCCGGGAACTATTTCACAGATTAAAGAGTGTACGACAGAATTGATTAATTATGCTAAAGCAACTGGCACTCCTGTAATTCTTATAGGACATATCAATAAAGACGGCCATATTGCTGGGCCAAAAATTTTAGAACATATGGTTGATGTAGTTCTTCAATTTGAAGGCGAAAGAAATCACGTATATCGAATCTTGAGAGCATATAAAAATCGTCACGGTTCAACATCAGAATTAGGGATATATGAGATGGTAACTAACGGACTTAGAGAGGTGAGTAATCCATCTGAAATATTATTATCTCAAAAAGATGAAGATATGAGTGGTATAGCTGTTAGCGCAACAATGGAAGGTGTGCGCCCACTTATGATTGAAACACAAGCGCTAGTTAGCTCTGCTGTTTATGGCACTCCTCAACGAAGTGCAACTGGTTTTGATTTAAGACGTTTGTCAATGTTATTAGCAGTCTTAGAAAAAAGATGTGGTTTTCGACTTGGAACAAAAGATGTTTTCTTAAATATCACCGGTGGAATTAAAGTTGAAGACCCTGCTATTGATTTAGGAATTGTATGTGCTATACTATCTTCAAATGATGATATAGCTATTAAAGACAATGATTGTTTTGCTGCTGAAGTTGGGTTGTCAGGTGAGATACGACCAGTAAATAGGTGTGAACAAAGAATTCAAGAGGCAGAGAAATTAGGTTTTGAGCGTATATTTATTTCAAAGTACAATAAAATAGATCGTCAGGACTTTTCATTAGACATCATAAAGGTGAAAAAGATTGAAGAAGTATTTAAGATACTTTTCACCTCTTAATCATCTAGCAATTCGTATAGATCATACAACTTAGGAGTAAGTATAATTTCTATTCGTCTATTTGCACTTCTACCTGAGATGGTATTATTATTCTGAATTGGCACAAATTCGCCTTTTCCTGCTGCTGTTAAGCGTTCTGGATTAATAGTACTAGAATTACTTAAGATGCGTACTATTGCAGTTGCTCTAACTACACTTAAATCCCAATTATCCTTGATTTGTCCACGACCAGCATATGGGATACTATCAGTATGACCCTCAATTAAAACATCAATATCTTTTTGATTTTCTAAGGATTTTGACAACTTAGAGAGTGCTTCTATTCCTCTTGAATCTATTTGCCAACTTCCAGATGCAAAAAGTAATTGTTCCTCTAATGAAATATAGACCTTTCCATTTTTTTGTGTAATGGTTAATCCATCTCCTTCGAATCCTAATAATGCTGAAGAAATTTTATCTTTTAATGATGATAATAATGAGTCCTTCCTATTTATTATATATTGTAATTCTACAACTCTTTGTTCTCTTTCAAAAAGATCATTTTGTGCCTTAAGAAGTTCTTTTTGTTTTACGCTTAAATTAGCTTCTAGACCTAAGAGCTCATCTTCTTTGTATATCAGATCTTCTCTAGCAGATTGCAGCTCATTTAGTAACTTTTTGGTTTCTTGAGCCTTGTTGCTAATCATCTGAGTATTTTTAGCTATCAGCAAATCATAAGCTTCATTTAAATCTTCTAGTTGCGTTTTTAATTGACGATAAGATTTAGCTCTTTGTGTGGAGTCATAAATCATATTATTAATTTCAGTATTAAGTCGTGATAATTTATCTTTTAATTCTATGTTTTCTGTAGAAAAAATAGAGTTTTCACTTTTAATCTGCTGGTTTTCCAGAAAAGTTTCCTGACGTTGTTGTTTGATTTCCTCGACAATTTTTGGAGACACACAAGATGAAAAAATAACTATTATAATAAGTATAGAAAAGATTCTGCAAGTCATATTTTTATTTATTATCTCAAATATACATTAGCATTTAACCCACTTAAGGCAGATTAAAAAAGTTTATTAACATATTTAGTTTGATTAATCGTTAAATTAATTCAAGTAAAACTGGGCAGTGGTCAGAATGTTTTGCCTGATTAAGTATTGCTGCTCTATGTAGTCTTGATTGCATAGTTTGACTAGCCAATAAATAATCTATTCGCCAACCTAAATTTTTTGCTCTCGCATTTGCCCTATAGCTCCACCACGAATAATTATGTGGTTCTTTGTTAAAAAAACGAAAAGCATCAATAAAGCCTAAGTTTAATAACGATGATAGCCACTCTCTTTCTTCGATTAAAAAGCCGGAGGTATTTTGGTTGCGTTGTGGATTATGAATATCAATTGGCATATGACAAATATTATAGTCGCCAGCAATAATTAAATTTGGAAAATTTTGAATAAGTTCAACAATGTAGTTATAAAAGTCATTTAAAAAAGCCATTTTAAAAGATTGTCTGAGCTCACCGCTACTACCAGACGGCATATAAACACTAATTATGGAAAATGTTTCAAAATCAACTCTCATAACACGACCCTCATAGTCGTAGTCTTTATGGTTTATACCGAAAGTTATATTTATCGGCTTTTTCTTGCAAATAATAGCTGTACCACTATAGCCAGGCTTTTTTGCAGAGAACCAATAGGAATGATAACCTAAGTTCTTAAAGACAGTGGAGTCAAATTGATCTTCCTTTGCCTTAATTTCCTGCAAACAAATAATATCAGGATTGACAGACTTTATCCAATCAACCAATCCTTTTTTTAGTGCAGCTCGTATGCCATTGATATTATAAGTAATTATTCTCAAGGTTTATCTAAATTTTGCATTAGCAATTCCTATTAAATTACCTTCAATAATAAACTCAAAATAATAAACTCCTGAAATTAAAACATTACCTCTTGTCCATAAATGGCATTCGCTAATTTTTTTATTGTTATAATCAAAGTTATGGTTAGTAGTATATTGAACAGTACTATCGTTTTCAACAATAGTTTCCTGAATTTTGTTAGCGACATTAAGTACATCGCCTTTAGGGTTTATAATCCTTATAAAAAGCTCTTTTAAGCCGGCATCTGCAACCTTATTTTCAACAATATCAAAGCAAATACTAAGATTTTGTATTTTTGCTGCCCTATTAGTTGTGACCTCTCGACCACTTGAGCGATAATAAACTCCTTCTATATGAATGTTGTCAATTCCTAATACAGATGCTGTAAAAACTCGTTCACTCAAATCTTGATTAAACTTTTCTAATGTTTTATTTCTACTTGAGATTAGCTGTATAGCTTTTTTAACGCTATCATTTTCTAATTGTAGTACTTCGTTCAAAGTATATAAAGAGTCAATAGAGGAAACATATCTCTTACTTATTTCTTTTAATATCTTAATTTTTGCTCTTGCTTGTGACAATTCCCCTTTGGATCGAAGAAGCTGTTTAATTTCATCAGCATAGGCCAAAATAGTTGAGTCTCGATCCAGTAATTGTCCACTTAAATCAGAATACTCTTCTTTTAATATTTCATGCTCATCGATTAAATCATCTAAATTATCTCTTAAACTATTTTTTTCTTCCTCATATTGGATAACTGTTTCTAAATTCTTTTTATACTGGTTTTCTCTAAAAAGTATAAAAATTAAAATAAAAGCAAGTAATATCGAAAGAATAAAAATAATTCTTCTTGACTTCTTGTCCTTAAATGGGCTAATACTATTATTTGGCTGATCCATTAATTTTAGAATTTTTTATTTTTTTTATCAAATTTAGACTCAAGTTCTGCTAACATCATATTTTGAATTTTATCTAATTCCTCTGATAAATTTCCTCTTGTCTTGTCCTTCAACATTATAACTATATCTAAAAAATGTTGAGCTGAAGCTATATCAGACTCTGTACAATTAACATCATCCAACTTATCGAATGAATTAATCGCATTTCGATGTAAAATATATAGCAACTCGCTAAAGAGCTTATCATTTTTGTCCATAGATTAGATTTTTTTATTTCTTGAAAATCGAAATTAATTTACGCCTTTTCTAACACATATTTAAATATTAAATAGAATTTATATGCTTATATCTTTTTAACAATTAACGATCGGATTATACAAATGTTATTCTAGTTTATAAAATTATTAATAATTGTTTATTGAAAATAAAAAAAGCCCCGAACATTACTGCTCGGGGCTTTAATCAATCTATTTTAATAATTATTGAAGAACAATCTTTTTGTTGATACCACCCGTAGAAGT
>MDSW01014539.1_pt1 | contig 12742 bp, 13 predicted proteins | sample 811171 | NCBI WGS metagenome assembly MDSW01 (sample SAMN05326641, study PRJNA326480) | marine metagenome | isolation source: seawater | place: Atlantic Ocean: North West | collected 2012 | reverse complement strand
TACAACTATTGAAAAAGATAAAGCTATAGCTGTTTCTCTAAATAAAGTTCCAGAAATTCCTTCTATAAAGATTAATGGTAAAAATACTGCAATTAAAATTAAAGTTGTGGCTATTATTGCAAAAGTGATTTGTTTAGATCCATTGTATGCTGCAACCAAAGGTGTTTCACCATTCTCTATTCTCCTATAGATTGCGTCTGTCATTATAACAGAGTCATCTGTAATTATTCCTATCGCAAGTATAAAACTTAAGAGAACAAATATATTGATGGATAGCCCAAAAATATAAATTCCTAAGAATGAAGCAATCAAACTTACCGGTAAAGCAATAGCAGGCACAATTACAGCTTTTAAATTTCCCAGAAATAAATAAATAATTAATACTACTAAGACGAAAGCAATCATCAGTGTTTTATAGACTTCATTTATTGCGGCTCCTACATAAGTTGCTCTATTGAACGCTATTTCAAGATCTAAACCATCAGGAAGAGTTTTCTTAACTTCTTTAATCTTTTTTTTGATTTCTCTTGAGAGTTCTACTGTAGATGCTCCGCTCTTTGCGTATATTCCTATACCTACTGTTTTTAAATTTAATTTGTCTTTTCTTTGAGCTTTAAATAAAGTTTTTTCTGATACAGGTCCAAATTCTATATTTGCAACGTCTGAGAGTACAATTGTACGCTTACTAGTTTTTTTTATCGGTAATTGTTCAATTGTTTCGATGCTATTATAGGATTTATCTAAATTAAGAGTCAGATCAATATTATCAGCTTCTAAAGTACCTGCGGGTAGTCTAATATTTTCACCTCTAAGTGCTCTTTCCACCTCTTGAACAGTCAAGTTATTAGCGGCTAGTTTAACTGGATCTATCCAAACCCTGATACTTAGCTCTCTTAGACCTCCTACCAAGATTCTTCCAACATTTTTTACACTTGAAAATGTATCTACCAAATACCTGTCCGCATAATCTCCTAGCTCTAAATCACTCCATGTCGGGGATGACAATGCAAGCCACATAGTTGTGGTAAATCCTGCAGCTCTTTTTAAAATTTGTGGTGGATCTGACTCACTTGGCAGATTATCCACAACTCTTGCCACTCTTTCTCTAATATCATTTGCTGCGTTATCTAGATCTATACTTGTATCAAATTCAATATTTATAGTACTTCTTCCATTTTCAGATTTTGAGTCAATATTTTTAATTCCCTCTGCACCACCTATTACATCTTCAATTACTTGAGTAACTTCTTGATCAACTATTGGCGCGGCTGCAGATGAGTAATCGACCTGAACTTGCACTACCGGAGGCTGTATACCGCTTGGCAATTCTCTAACAGGCAGTTTCCAAAAAACAAAAATACCAAATGTGATTAGAATCAAAGACATTACCCATGAAACAACTGGTCTTCTTATACTAATGTCTGTTATGAACATTTAATTAATTTTTATCTTCTTTTTTTTTCCAACTGGATTGACTCTTTTCTTCACCCTCTTTAATTGGATTTATTTTTGCTCGCGGGTACACTTTTTTCAATCCTTCAGCAACAATTACATCGCCTTCGTTAAGTCCTGATAATATTTCAATTTTACCTTCACTACGATTAGCAATTTGAACTTCTACTTTATTGGCTATATTTTCTTTAGATATTTTGTAAACAAACGCTTTCTCACCTTCCATAATTACACTTGTATCTGGAACACCCAGAGAATTTCTCATGTTAAACATAATACTTACTTCTAAAAGTGATCCTGGAATTAATTCATAATTTTGATTATCTATTTTAATTCTAGTAAGAAGGCTTCGTGTTTCTGCATTTATTCTACTCGAAACACCATCAATTATTCCTTTATAAACTTTGTCTTTGTATCCTGAAAATTTTGCATTTATAGGTAAACCCTTTTTAATAAAGGGAGCAAAAGCTTCAGGGATTTTTATATCTGAAAAAATTATCGCACTGTCGTCCAAAGTAATAATAATAGAATTGTCAGATCCAAGTATATCTTCTGTTATACCTCTATAACCCAGCATACCTCCAAATGGAGCAACAAGATTTTTATCTTTTAGTTTAACAATAACCTCACCTTTTTTTACATATTCTTTTAATTCGAGATCTGAAATCAAATTACTTTTTTGAATCCTAAATGTTTCAGTTTTTCTAGACACAGCTGTTCCATAACTTTCAATTGTCTCTGAAAATTCTTTTTGAACAACCTCTGTAACAACAATACCAGGTGGCGGCCTTTTTCCAAATTTTTTTTTAAAATGATTTCCTATTAAAGTTCTTCCAACAATTACTGCTGTAATAATCAAGAAGAAAATTACTACTATAGAAATAACTTTTGTTGATCTTTTCATTAATTAAATCCTTCCATATTCTGCCCAAGACCCATCATAAATTGAAGATCTACTTTTATTATTTATTAAAAAATAAGCAAGAGCTAAAACAGACGCTGTAACACCAGAGCCGCAAGAAAAAACAATTTCTTTATCATTATTTGATCCAACAATTTGATTAAATTTAAATTGAATCTCTTCTTTTTTTTTAAATGTATGATCTGAATTAATTAATTCTGTAAAAGGCAAGCAGTATGAATTTGGAATAGATCCACTCCTTAAATTTTTCCTTGGTTCTTTTTCTAAACCATGAAATCTTTTTTTGCTACGTGCATCTATTACAAAAAAATCTTTTTTGATTATATTTTCATCAATTTGTTTTTTTGTTTTAATAAGCACATCTTTCTGTGATGCTTTATATTTAGTTTTTTTAATTTTATTTTTTTTGTTTGATATTTTTCTATTTTCCAGTTTCCATTTTTGCAATCCTCCATCTAAAACATGCACTAAATTATGATTATGACCAAAATAAATAAAAGAAAACCAACATCTGCATGAACTAAATAGATCAGAATTGTCGTATATTACTATTTCATCTTTATTTGAAATACCCATTGAAGATAAAATATTTTCCCACTTACTTTTATTTGGCATCATGTGTGGGAGATCAGTATGATTTTCTGAGTTTTTATCTAAATCAAAAAAAATTGCATTTTCTATGTGTTCATCATCAAATTCACTATCAGGATTTCTTTTGGTGTTGGGCAAATGCCATGAACAATCAATAATTTTAACTTTATCAAAATTATCTTCAAGCCACTGAGTTGAAACTATAGTCATTAAAATTTCTTTTCCAGGTACTTTTGGTGATAATCTTCTGCTGTACAATAATTTTTTACCTCTGATATTTGAGTCACTATTTTTCCATTATATTTTTCATTATATATATTCAATACTTTTTCAGCAGAAGATTTTTGATTTTTATCAACATAGAAAATCTCACTTCTATATTGTGTACCTACATCTGGTCCTTGTTTGTTTAATGTTGTTGGGTTATGAATTTCAAAAAAAAAATTTAAAATTTTTTCATAAGATATTTTATTTTTGTCAAACTCTATTTTTACAACTTCAGCATGATTTGTTACACCTGAACAAACTTCTTTGTAAGTTGTATTTTGTGTATTTCCTCCGCAATAACCTACCTCAGTTTTTGTAACACCATCTAATTTACTAAATTTAATTTCTGGTCCCCAAAAACATCCCAAAGCTAAAATTGCTATTTCCATTGATAAAATAAATAATTAAACTAAATTAATATTATGTTATCCAAAAATCAATTGGGCTTTTTGTACATGTTTTTGTCAGTATGTGCTTTCTCCTTTATGGATTTGATAGTTAAATGGTCAGATAATTATCCTGTTGGTGAAGTTTTGTTTTTTAGAGGTTGTTTTGGAATAATCCCCTTATTATTTTTAATTCCAAAGGACAGATATTTTGATTTTTATAAAACCAACCAACCTATTTTGCATTTAAAAAGGTGTTTAGCAGGCTTAATTGCTATTGTTGCTATTTTTATTGCCTTAAGAAAACTTCCTTTAGCTACAGTTACGAGTATATCTTTTGCGGCTCCAATTTTTACAACTATTTTATCAATATTTTTATTAAATGAAAAAGTTGGTTTATATAGATGGGTTGCCGTGATAGTGGGTTTTGTAGGTATAATAATAATTTCAGAACCAGGATTTAGTTCTTTGAATATATATTACTTTTATCCTATAATTTTTTGTTTAGGACTTTCTTATGTAGCGATAGCAATAAGAAAATTATCATCATCAGAACCGGTATGGTTAATAAGTTTTTATTTTTCTTTATCTATTATGATAATGAGTTTTTTTACTATACCCCAAGGTTGGTTGATGCCATCATTTAAAGATTTTTTTTTACTTTCATCTCTTGGAATACTTGGGGGATTAGCAAATTTATGGCTGACTCAATCTTATAAATTTTCAGAGGTTTCTCTCGTAACACCTTTAAAATATTTAGGTTTATTATTTGCTATTTTTTTTGGTTATATTATATGGAATGAAATTCCAACTTATAAAACTTTGATTGGTTCAATATTAGTAATTTTTTCATCGCTTATAATATTTAGAAGAGAGATGTTCTTAAAAAAGCAGGTTTCGGTTTCAAGACATGATTAGTGGACCACCCAAATATTGGTCTAAGGCAAAAAAAATTCTTTCAAAAAGAGATCCAGTTATAAAAAAAATAATGAATAAGTATAAAAAAGGTTTTCTAAAAACAAGAAATAACCCCTTTTTTTCATTATGTAGAACTATTATTGGGCAGCAGATTTCCACAAAAGCTGCTGACTCTATTTGGGCAAAATTTAGCAAAAAGTGCAAAAATAGAATTAGACCTGACGTAGTTTGCAAACTGACACCAAAAAGTTTAAGGCAAGCAGGATTATCCCGGCAAAAGATTTCTTATCTAAAAAATATTGCCAAACAATTTAATAATAAAAATTTTAAAATTTCTAATTTAAAAAAAATGAATGATAATGATGCAATTATTTATATTACTAGATTAAAAGGACTTGGGGTTTGGAGTGCTCAAATGTTTTTAATGTTTAATTTAAATAGACCTGATGTTTTTCCAACCAAAGATATAGGATTAATTAGAGCCATTTCAAAAAATTATAAAGTTTCATATCCTCCGAGTGAAAGATTCTTAAAAAAAATTTCTAAAATACACTTTGGTTATAGAACTGTATTTACATGGTACATGTGGAGAAGTATAGATCCTGTAGATGTTGAATATTAAATTCCTTCAACAATTTGGATATGTCTATTCAATATTCCCTTAACCTCTTTTTTTGCAGATTGATATTCTTCTGAATTATAGCATTTGACAGCATCATTAATATTTGGAAATTCTATAATAACAGTTCTTGGGGAATGATTCCCCTCTAATGTTTTTGCTTTTCCTCCTCTTACAAGAATCTTACCATTATATTTTTTAATTGCAGGTCCTGCTTTTTTTGCATAACTCTTTAGATTCTCTACATCATTTAAATCTTTATATACCGCTATCCAAAATGCTTTCATAAAATTAACTTTTTAATATAATTATAATATGATACCAAAATTTATGAAAAAAAAATTAACTATTTTTCTAAGTTTAAAATTATTTCTCTATATTTTTTTAATTTTTTTTTTCCAAAAAATATACGCAGATGAGGCATATAATAAAGGGAAGGAAATCTTTCTTGGAGATGGGAATTGTGCTTCATGTCATTCTCTTGCAGATGCAGGGTCTAATGGAGACATTGGTCCAAATTTAAATGAAATTCAGCCGGAGCTGAGTAGAGTTATAATGGCAGTTAAAAATGGTATAGGTGTTATGCCAGCATATGAAGGAATATTAACCGATAAAGAAATAGAGCTTGTCTCAAAATATGTCTCCGAAAGTTCTTTGAAATAATTTAGATTTATTTTTTAATTTCGTTTAACCTAATTAATGCAATTTTTTTAACTTGTTCTTTGGCTTCTAAAAATTCTTTATTTTCGGAATAATTTAATCTTTCTCTAAAGTTATTAAGAATATCTATTTTATTTTTTCCTTTTACTGCAATTATAAATGGAAAACCGAATTTTTTTTTATAATTTAAATTGAGTTTTTTAAATTCTTCAACCTCCTCCTGAGAGCATTCATTTAACCCAGCATTACTTTGTTCTCTTTTAGACTCGTCAGTTAACTTTTGTTCTACAACAAGCTCTGGATGTGCATTTAGAATTTTAATAATCTCTTCTTTATCACTTTCATTAAAAACATTAATGAACTTTAAAATTAGTTCATCAAAACTTTTATGGGGCAAAGAAGTAAATACTTTTTCAGCTATCCATTCTGTTTTTTCAAAAACATTTCCAAAAATAGATATAAAATCAGTTTTATCTAATTTATTAACTTTATTTATCGAGTCCATATTGACCAATTTTAAATAGTTTTAATATATTAATTATGCAATTTTTGTATATTATACAACATACGATATGACAAAATTAACAACACATGTGCTGGACATTTTTTCAGGCAAACCAGGCAAGGGTATAAAGGTAGAGCTATATTTAATTGAAGGCGAAAAAAAAGATAAAATAAATAGTTTAATACTTAATAATGATGGAAGGTCGGAAAAACCTTTAGTTGAAAATGAAAATTTTAAAATCGGAAAATACGAAATTGTATTTTTTGTGGGGGATTATTTTAAAAATATTACCAAACTAGATAAAATTCCTTTTTTGGATGAAGTCGTAATCAGATTTGGAATTTCAAATAATAAGGAACATTACCACGTTCCCCTTTTGGTTTCTCCCTGGAGTTATTCAACTTACAGGGGAAGTTAATGTCTTCTAATAAGATAGAATTTGTTTTTCAAAATAAAATTCATAAAATTTTAAATCCCGATCCAAACGAAACAGTTTTAAATTTTATAAGATTAAATTTAAAAAAAACTGGGACCAAAGAAGGTTGTGCCGAGGGTGGTTGTGGAGCTTGTACAATTGTTTTAGGTGAACTTAAAAATAGTAAAATTTTATATAAGTCAATTAATTCATGTATTACTTTTGTACCAGCGCTAAACGGTAAGCAATTAATATTAATAGAAAATTTAATGTCAGAAAGCGGCAAATTACATTCAGTACAGAATGCAATGGTAAATTTTCATGGATCTCAGTGTGGTTTTTGCACACCAGGATTTGTAATGTCAATGTTTGCAATGTTTAAAAATAATAAAATTATTGATAATGAATTAATAAATGACTCCCTATCTGGTAATTTATGTAGGTGCACAGGTTATAGACCTATAATTGATGCTGCTCAAAGTCTAAATAATTTATCTAGATATGATCATTTTGATAAGGATAAGTTCAGTATAATAAAATTGTTAAAAAAAATAAAAAAAAAAATATAGAAATTACTAGCAAAAATAAAAAATATTTTGCCCCAAAAACAATAAAAGATTTAAAAAAAATATTAAATAAATTTAAAGACGCAAACCTCTTAAATGGTGGAACTGACTTGTCCTTAGAAGTAACAAAAAAAAGAAAAGAATTAGAAAAAATAATCTATCTCGGATCAATAGAAGAGCTTAGTTTTATTAAAAAGCATAAAAATGAAATTGAAATTGGAGCAGGCGTAACATTAATAAATTTTGAAAAACAAATAAAGAAATATTATTTGGATTTTTATAATATTTTAAAAAGATATGGTTCCGTTCAAATTAGAAATGTAGGTACTATAGCTGGAAATATTGCAACAGCATCACCAATCGGTGACTCTTTGCCATTGTTAATGGCATTAGATGCAAAAATAATTATAGATGGCAAAAATGGAAAAAAATCGTTTTCTATCAATAACTTTTTTATTGGTTATAGAAAAACTAAACTTAAAAAAGGTGATTTTATTTATTCTATTAAAATACCAATATTAAAATATAACATTTTTAAAGCTTATAAAATTTCTAAAAGATTTGATGACGATATATCGTCAGTATGTGGTTCATTTAACCTGGAGATCAGTAAAAATCACATTAAAAAAGCAAAAATTGCATTTGGTGGAATGTCCGAGGTTCCAAAAAGAGCAGTTAAAACCGAAAAAATCTTAATAAATTCAGAATTTTCTGAAGAAATATTTGATAAAGCTACAAAAAATTTAGAAAAAGATTTTTCTCCAATTGATGACATGCGAGCTAGCAAAAAATATAGAATAGAGGTTGCAAAAAACTTACTTTTAAAATGTTTTTTTGAAATTAAAAATCAAAAATTATTAAGGATTAATTAATGAGTAATAATTATTTAAATCAAAGCAGACCTCACGACAGCGCAATAAAGCATGTAAGTGGACTTGCTGAATATACAGATGATATTAAAGAGCCACCAGGAACACTTTTTGGAGCAATTGGATGGAGCAAAAAATCAAAAGCTATTATAAAAAAAATTAATTTAGATGAAGTTAAAAAAAGCGAAGGAGTTGTATTAGTAGTTAATTATTTGGACATACCAGGAAGAAACGATGTAGGACCAGTTTTTGATGGAGATCCTATATTTTCAAAAGAAAAAGTTGAATTCTATGGACAGCCTTTGTTTGCTGTAGCTGCTAAATCAACCGAACTTGCGAGAAAAGCAGTTTTAAAAGCGAAAGTTAAATATAAAGAACTAAAGCCTATTGTTACTATAGAAGAGGCGCTTAAAAAAAATCATCTTTTATTTGATGTTAAAAAAATTAAAAGAGGAAACGCATCTAAAGCAATTTCGAAGTCACAGAATATATTAAAGGGAAATTTTACTACCGGTAGTCAAGAGCATTTTTATTTAGAAGGACAGGTTGCTTTCACTATTCCAAAAGAAGACAATGAATTAATTGTATACAGTTCAACACAACATCCATCTGAAGTTCAGCAAATAATATCAAAAATGTTAAACCAAAAAAGTAGTTCAATAACTGTTTTAGTTAGAAGAATAGGAGGAGGATTTGGCGGAAAAGAAACAAATTTTATGACAGCTAGCATTTGCGCCTTACTTTCATATAAAACAAAATGTCCAGTTAAACTTAAACTAGATAGAGATGATGATATTATTCTCACAGGGAAAAGACATGAGTTTAAATCAAATTATGAAGTTGGTTTTAACAACAATGGAGTTATAGAAGGATTGAAAGTTAAATTGGCATCAAAATGTGGAATGTCACCCGATCTATCTCATGCTATTAATGAGAGAGCATTACTTCACATTGATAACGCTTATTATTTAAAAAATTTAGAAGTAGAGAATTATTTATGTAAGACTAATACATCAACTTCAACTGCATTCAGAGGGTTCGGTGGAAATCAGGGAATGATGGCAATAGAAAATATTATTGATAATATTTCTAGATACTTAAAAAAAGATCCCTGCGATGTAAGAAAATTAAATTTTTATCAAAAAAATAAAAAAAATATAACTCATTATGGAATGAAAATTGAGGATAATGTTATAGAAAAAATTTTTGAAAGATTATTAAGAATTTCAAATTATAAAAAAAGATATGACCAAATAAGAAAATTTAATTTAAAAAGTAAATTTAAAAAAAAAGGTATAGCTATTACACCTGTAAAATTTGGTATATCATTTACAACAATTCATCTAAATCAAGCAGGGGCGTTAGTTCATATTTATACCGATGGAAGCATTCATTTAAATCATGGTGGCATAGAGATGGGACAAGGAACACATACTAAAATTGCACAATTGGTAGCCCACTCTTTTGGTTTACCATACGAAAAAGTTCAAATATCCTCTACTAATACTTCTAAGGTACCCAACACTTCTGCAAGCGCCGCATCATCTACTACAGACTTAAATGGTGCAGCTGCATTAAACGCTGTTTCAAAATTAAAAAAAAATTTAGAAAAATTTTTAAAATCAAAATATAAAATTTTCGATAAAAAAAACCCTATTTATAAAGATGGATATATTTTATTTGGAAATAGATCATTTAAATTTGATAAAGTTGTTCAAGAAGCATATTTAAATAGAATTTCATTATCTTCTTCAGGATTTTATTCAACTCCTAAAATAAAATTCGACAAAAAAAAATTTACGGGTCGACCATTTTATTATTTTTGTTATGGTGCAGCTGTGTCAGAAACAATAATTGATACACTAACTGGTGAAAACATTTTGGAACGAGTAGATATTGTACACGATGCAGGAAATACAATTAATCCATCTCTTGAACTAGGTCAAATCGAGGGAGGTTTTATTCAAGGTCAAGGATGGCTAACTATGGAAGAAGTTAAATGGAAAGAGAATGGAGAAATTACAACATTTTCACCTTCAACATATAAGATACCTGCAGCCAGCGATATACCAAAAGAATTTAATGTAGAAATTTTCAAAGAGGGAAATAATAATGAAAATGTTGTTAATAAATCCAAAACAACTGGCGAACCTCCTCTTATGCTTGCTATGAGTGTTTTTTTTGCAATCAAAGATGCAATTGCTTCAGTAGATAATTACAAAAGGATTCCAGTTCTTAATGCTCCCGCTACTCCAGAAAATATCTTAATGAGCATAAAGGAAATTAAAAATAAAAAAAAAAATGGATTTTATGGATAATAATAAAAAATTTATATTAAGAGCAATTGAACTATCGATTGACAGCGCTCAAAACAAAGGAGGACCCTTTGGTTGTGTAATAGTAAAAAAAAACGAAATTGTTTCTGAAGGTTTTAATCAAGTTACTTCAACAAATGATCCAACGGCACATGGAGAAATCGTCGCTATTAGAGAAGCATGTAAAAAATTAAATACGTTTAATTTGAGAGGCTGTGATTTATATTCGAGTTGTGAACCATGTCCCATGTGCCTATCAGCAATATATTGGTCACATATAGATAAAATTTTTTACGCAAATACAAGAGAAGATGCTAAAGAAATAGATTTTGATGACTCATTAATTTATACAGAAATTAATAAAGATAAAGATGATAGAAAAATTAAGATGGTACAAATGCATAGAGATGAAGCACTAGAAGCGTTTAAAATTTGGAAAGAAAAAGAGGACAAAATAAAATATTAATGGAATATTTACCTTACACAATAAAATGGCTTGAAGCTATATTGAGATGGGGTCACGTTTTATTTGCAATTTTGTGGGTAGGTAATAGTTTTTTATTTAATTATTTAGATAACAAGCTAAATAAAAATATTACTAGCAAAGAGGTGGATGGTGAAGGATACTTAATGCACTCAGGATATTATTATAAACTCATGAGACTTAAAACCTCTCCGCCCACTGATTATATGAATAGATTGGTAATTTTTAAGTGGCAAAGTTATCTTACTTTTATAACAGGTATGCTTTTACTTGCAGTAATCTATTATAAAAACGCAGGAATATTGATAGTAGACAGAAAAGGTATTCAATTTTCACCTTTAATTGCAATTAGCTTGTCATTGTTATCCTTAATAATAGGTTGGATAATCTACGACCTCTTATGTAAATCAAGCTTGATAAAAAATAATTCAGCCTTTTTTATTGTTTGTATTATTATATTATTTTTAATCTCATTCACTTTAACAAAATTATTTAACCCTAAGTTTGCTTTTTTAAGTGTCGGATTAATTCTAGGAACAAATATGTTTGGAAATGTATTTACTGTTATCATCCCAAATCAAATGAATATAATAAATAGCAGCAAACGAAATGAAAAGTTTGATATGACCTTGTCATTAGCAGCAAAACAGAGATCTATTCATAACAATTATTCTACTTTTTTGGTTTTGTTTACTATGCTTTCCGGACATTATAGTTTTCTTGTTTATCACCAATATAACTGGATTATCCTAGTCATGGTTGGAATTATTTTAGGTTTAGCGCGTCATTACTTTAACTTAAGGGGAAGAAACATTCATAGGTTGTATATTTTAATAAGTTCAATAATTTCTTTTATTGTACTTGCAGTTTTAGTTCTCTATTTTAAATAATAAAAAAATGACAGAAAAATTAATTATCAATTGGGATGAGTATAATCAAACAGTAGAGAAACTCGCTATACAGATACACGAAAGTGGTTACCAGCCCTCTATATTAATTGGAATTATGAGAGGAGCCGCTCCAATGATTGATGTTTTGAGTAGAATATTTAAATTAAAATGCGCATATCTAGCGGTAGAGTCTTATAGTGGAAAAGGAATTGAAGATGAGCAAGGAGATATAGTTTTTTCAAGAGAAATGAGCTCCATAGCACCTAGCATGGGAGGTAAAATTTTACTTTGTGATGATTTATCAGATACAGGAATTACATTTAATAAAAGTATTGATTGGCTTAAAAAGTATAAACCAATCAAAGATAAAATTGAGAATATAAAAACAGCTACTTTATGGAAGAAAGAAAAATCAACCTTTGAACCTGATTTCTGTGCAGTGAAATTAAAATCAAATCCTTGGATCGTGCAACCTTTTGAAATTTACGAAGAAATAAGAATTCAAGATATTAAAAAAAAACATGAAAAATAAAAAAAAGGGCAATCAAAAGATCGCCCTTTTTAATAAATTAAAATTGCTTAAGCTACAGCAAAGCTAACTACACTTAGAGCCGCTATTATCCATATTGCTGGACTAGTTTCATTGAACTTTCCAGTAAATATTTTAATTGCAGCATATGAAACGAATGCCAAAGCTATTCCATTTGAAATAGAATAAGTAAACGGCATCGCTATCATCGCAAGAACAGCAGGACCTGCCTCAGCAGCATCATCCCAGCTAATATCTGTAATATTTCTTACGAACAGAGTTGCAATATAGATCAAAGCAGCAGCATCAACTTCTTTTGGAAGAGATGTTGCAAGTGGACTGAAGAATAAACAT
>MDSW01128915.1_pt1 | contig 12744 bp, 10 predicted proteins | sample 811171 | NCBI WGS metagenome assembly MDSW01 (sample SAMN05326641, study PRJNA326480) | marine metagenome | isolation source: seawater | place: Atlantic Ocean: North West | collected 2012 | reverse complement strand
TTCATGAATTAAGTGACAAACCAATTATGTCCATGTACGATGATCTTGATAAAAAAGTTGGATCATTAGTAGCTTAATGGAAAAAAAAGACAGTCCAAATATTGGACATAATAAGAAATCTATTCTTAACTCTCCGGTAGAGCACATCGACATCAAATCGTTTGACGCACGTAAAATTATTGAAAGTATGGGTAAAATGTCTTTTACTTCAAGAGATACTGCTAGAGCAGCAGAAATTTATAATGAAATGTTAGCTGATAATGATTGCTCAATATTTCTCACTTTAGCCGGTTCTACCTCAGCAGGTGGGTGTATGGATCTTTACACTGATTTGGTAAAACATAATATGGTTGATGCTATAGTGGCTACAGGAGCGTCCATAATTGATATGGATTTTTTTGAAGCATTGGGTTTTAAGCATTATCAAGGGTCTCAATTTGAAGATGACACAAAGCTTCGTAAAAACTATATTGATAGGATTTACGATACATATATTGACGAGGAAGAGTTACAAGCATGCGATCAAACAATTTGTGATGTAGCTAATTCACTAAAACCAAAAACTTACACTTCAAGAGAGTTTATTAAAGAGTTAGGCAAATTCTTAAAAACTAATTCGAAAAAAAAAGGTTCGTTAATAGAAACAGCGTATGAAAATAACGTTCCAATTTTTTGTCCCGCATTTACTGATAGTTCTGCCGGATTTGGTTTGGTAATGCATCAAGAACAAAACCCTGACATGCATATTACAATTGACTCTATTAGAGAATTTAGAGAATTAACAGAAATTAAACTACGAACTAAACAATCAGGTTTATTAATGATAGGTGGTGGAGTCCCAAAAAATTTTATTCAAGACACTGTAGTATGTGCCGAACTTTTAGGAAAAAAAGTTGATATGCATAAATATGCAATTCAAATTACTGTTGCAGATACACGTGATGGAGCCTGCAGCAGTTCTACTCTTAAAGAAGCAAGCTCATGGGGCAAAGTAGATATTACTAAGGAACAAATGGTTTTTGCAGAAGCTACAAGTGTTTTACCTTTGATTGCTAGTGATGCTTATCACCGAGAAAATTGGAAAAAAAGAGATAAAAGAAATTTCTCTAATATTTTTAAATCATAGATGAAATACCTCAGTCCAAAAAAAGGTTTCTTAGGTATTGATGCTGATCAAAAAATAACTCCTCAAGTAATCGTAGTTCCTTTTGGTTTGGAAAAAACAGTAAGCTATGGCGGAGGTACAAAAAATGGACCTAAAGAAATTATCAAAGCATCTCATCAAGTAGAGTTATTTGATGAAGAACTTAATAAAGAACCGTATAAAGAAATAGGGGTTAAAACTTTAAAACCTTTTCCTATAAAACATAAAATTAAAAGTGCTCTAGACCAATTATCAAAAATTAATGACGATATTATCTCTAGTGGAAAATTTCCTCTAGTTTTTGGCGGTGAACACTCAATTACACCTGGTTCGATCAAGCCCTTTGTCAAAAAATTCAATGAAATAACTCTATTACATTTTGACGCTCATGCTGATTTAAGAGAGAGTTACCTAGGTGAAAAATTTTCCCATGCTTCAGCTATTAAGAGATGTTTAGATAACAAAAATTTAAAAGTAGTTTCGTTTGGTATTAGAAATTTATCCAAAGAAGAAATGGATTTTTATAATAATAATAGAGACAGAATTGAAATATTTTGGGGAAAAGATAAACAAACGTGGGATTTGTCTTTAATAGAAAAATTTTTTAAAGATAAAAATGTTTATATTACTTTTGATGTAGATGGTTTTGACTCAAGTATTATGCCTGCAACTGGCACACCTGAACCTGGCGGTATGCTTTGGGAAGATGTTTTGCCTATAATAAAAAAGGTTTGTCAGATTTCAAATATTGTTGGTGCTGATATCAATGAGCTAGCGCCTATAAAAAATTTTGACTCTTATAATTTTCTTGTTGCTAAGTTAGCTTATAAAATTATTTCATACTCTTTTGAATTTAAGAATTAATTAATTTTTTTGGTTCCCAAGAGATAGTTACCAGGGCACCTCCTAGATCATTATTTCTTTTAAAGGACAGTTGTGCACCTTGTCTTTCTAATAATGTTTTTCCCAAAAATGTTCCTAGACCTAGTCCTGAATTTAAATTCAATTCTTCAGATTTAGATTTTATATAAGGTTCACCAATTTTTTTTATTACATCATCTGGTATGCCGGGCCCATCGTCATTAACTTTAATTTCTATCTTTTTTGAATCACTTTTTAAAGTAATTCTTACTTTACTTTTTGAAAATTTTACAGCATTTCCAATAAAATTTCTTAATCCATAAATAATTTCGGGAGTTCTCTCAATATTTATTTTATTATTATCTTCATCTGAAACTAATTCTATTTCTTTAGAAGATGTTTCTTTAAAAGAATTGATTATTTCTTCAAGCAAGTCTTCCAACTTTATTGAACTTAAAAATATATCTTCTTTAATTTGTTTTTTTGATATTTGCTTTAGTATTTCACTACATCTTTTTGTTTGACTAATAAGTAGATCAATATCTTTTGATAGCTCTTTATTATTTCCAATGTCTTTTTTTAGTTCCTTTGCAACCACGCTTATAGTAGCTAATGGTGTTCCTAATGAATGGGCTGCTGCTGCAGCCTGGCCGCCTAAAGACTCTAGTTCGTACTCTTTAGATATTACCTCCTGTAATTTATTGAGTGCTTCTGATCTTTTTTTTGTTTCGCCAGCAAATCTGATGCCAAAATAGCTTAAAAATATTAAACCAATTAAAATAGAAATTATAATACCTATTTTATAAAAATCTGGGAAATGAAGTAAATTCATATCTTCACCTGGTAATGGAAAATGAAAAAATGAAATCGTTAATAAAAGTGAGGAAGTAATAAATCCTAATATTATAGTTGTACCCATGCTCAAGAATGTGGAAGAAACAATTGCTGGGATTATAAGTAGATAGCAGAACGGATTGAAAATTCCCCCAGTCAAATAAAGTAAAATACTTAGTTGTATAAGATCATAGACCAAAAAAATTGAGGCGTACAAATCCTTAAGTTGATTTTTTTTAATTCCAAACTGGAGGTAAAGATTAGTTAATAAACCTACTAAAATTACAATGTAACTTAATTCAATTGGAAAAGGTAAAGATAGGTAAAAATAAACTATATTTAACGCTAAAAATTGACCAAAAATGGCTATATATCTTAAAATTGTGAGGGTATTTTTGTCTAAATTTAGGTTCTCTTTTGTTCGAAAGAGAGTTGAAAAATCCATAGTCTAATTAGATATCTAAATTTGCAACATCTAAAGCATTACTTGTAATAAAATCTTTCCTTGGAGCCACCTCGTCCCCCATCAAAATCTTAATCATATTCTGATCTTCTTTGGACTTATCTTTAGTTCCTTTTGAATACTGAACTCTAAGCATAGTTCTGTTATCAGGATTTAGTGTGGTTTCCCAAAGCTCCTCTGGATTCATTTCGCCTAATCCTTTGAAACGCTGGATTGCTAATTTTTCTCTTTGTTCTTGAATAAATTTTTTATAATCAGCTGAGCCTTTTTTTATTTTTTTATTAATTTTTTCTGTGTTTAAAATATACTCCTCCAAAGTTTTTTCGTCTTTGATATAAACACTCTTATTTGCTTTTGTAACTTTAAATAATGGAGGTTGTGCAAGATACACATGACCATTTTCAATCAATTGATTAAATGGATAGTTGTTAAAAAAAGTTAATAAAAGAGTTCTGATATGAGATCCGTCTACATCAGCATCTGTCATTATCACTATTTTATCATATCTTAAATTTTCGATATTAAAATCTTTAGAGCCGGTACCTAAAGCATTTATTAAAGTAACAATTTCATTAGATGACATCATTTTGGACAGGGCTTTTGTAGATTGATCTTCACCATTTGACTTTCCGTTTACAAAAGTATTTAGTATTTTTCCTCTAAGGGGTAGAACAGCTTGATATTCCCTAACTCTACCTTGTTTAGCAGAACCTCCCGCTGAGTCACCCTCAACAATAAATAGCTCTGTTCCTTCCCGTTTTTGAATTTGACAATCAGCTAATTTCCCTGGCAAGCCAGATAGTTCGAAAGTTCCTTTTCTTCTAACACTATCTCTAGCTTTTCTAGCCACATCTCTTGCCATTGCAGCCTGAGTAATTTTTTCTAAAACAATTTTTGCTATTGAGGGATTTTGGTCAAACCATGTTGAAACCTTTTCACTAATAATGTGTTCAACGATATTTCTTATCTCAGATGAGACAAGTTTGTCTTTTGTTTGAGATGAAAATTTTGGATCTGGCATCTTAATTGAAAGTACGGCAGTCAAACCCTCTTTAATATCTTCTCCAGAAAGAGTAATTTTATTTTTTTTGCTATTCCGATCAGCAGAATATTTATTTATAACTCTTGTAAGCGCAGTTCTAAAACCAAGCAAGTGGGTTCCACCGTCTTTTTGAGGAATATTATTTGTGAACGGCAAAACTTCTTCGGCATAACCTGCATTCCATTCAAATGAACATTCAACTGAAACATTATTTTTATTGGCCATAACATATACAGGTTTTTTAAAAACCTCTTTTTCATTCTTATTTATTAGTATTGGTTTCTTGCTATTTATAAATTTAACAAATTCTAATATTCCTCCATCATATTTATGAAGAAAATCTTTAGGTTTTTTTGAAGTGTTATCAATTAGCTTTATTGCAATGCCTTTATTAAGAAAAGCTAATTCTCTTATTCTTTTCTCAAGAACTGTTATGCTAAACTTTATTGAAGAAAAAATCTGTTTTGATGGTAAAAAAGTTATCCTAGTTCCGTTTTTTTTTGTTTTACCAATTTTTTTAAGCGGTTTAATCGCGTTTCCATCTTTAAATTTTATCTCATACTCATTTCCTTCTCTAAAGATAGCTAAATCTAGTTTTTCTGATAAAGCATTTACTACTGAAACTCCAACACCGTGTAAGCCACCAGAAACTTTATATGAATCGTGGTCGAATTTTCCGCCTGCATGCAATTGTGTCATTATAACTTCAGCTGCTGACATTTTTTCCCCTTTATGCATATCAACAGGAATACCTCTACCATCATCCTCAACAGTGACTGTATTATCAGAATTAATTGAAACACTTATATTTTTACAATAACCTGCCAAAGCCTCGTCGATTGAATTATCTACAACTTCAAAGACCATATGGTGCAAACCAGAACCATCATCGGTATCTCCGATGTACATACCTGGTCTTTTTCTTACAGCATCCAAGCCTTTTAATACTTTAATAGAGTCTGCCCCGTAAGTAGGCGTTTTTTTGAATTCAGAATTTTTAGACATTTGTTTAGATTTTACTATCATAACATTTTTTTATAAGAAATTAAAATGACCTGTGATCAAAGTGACTTAAAACTATTTAGTATCAACAATTATAGAGCTAAAAATAAAAAAAATTTTAAAATCCAATAAATCTAGATTTTCATAGGCATTATAACATAATAGCTATTTTTATCAGAAATATCCTCTATTAGGACAGGTGATACGGAGTCTTTAAGACTCATCTTTAAATTTTTATCTTCTACTTCTGAGGCGATATCAATCAGATATTTTGAATTAAAACTTATATTTAAATTCTCAGAATTAAATTCCGCCTTAATCTTTTCATTACCCTCGCCAGAATTAGCACTATTCACTGAAAGTTGTACATTATCTTTATTAATTAATAATTTAACCCCCTCTTTTCTGTCAAGAGAAACACTGGCAACTCGTTCGATAGAATTTATAAAATCTTTTGAAGATACAACTAAAGTTTTATCGTTTACAGTAGGAACAACTTTCTTATAATCAGGAAATTTTCCATCTATAACCTTTGAGATTAATTTAATATTTCCTAAGGTGAATTTAATTTTATTTTCGCTTGTTTGCATTAAAAGTTGATCAGATATATCTGCAAGCAAAGAACATAACTGAAATACTGTTTTTCTTGGTAAAATTAATGAAGTAAAGTTTGTTACATCTTCTATTTCTAAGCTACTAGATGACAATCTATGACTATCAGTAGCAACACCAGTTAAAAAATTTCTACCATGGGCTTCTGTAAGATGAAGATATATTCCGTTTAAATAATGCCTAGTGTCATCATTTGAGATTGAAATTCTAGTCTTGTTCAAAAGTTTTAAAAACCTTGAATTATTAAGGGAAATCTCTTGACCTTCAAATTCATCTGCGAAAGTTGGAAAATTATCAGTAGGCAAACAAAGAAGATTAAAATCAGCATTTTCGCTCCTTAAACTGAGTTTGTTTTCAGATTTTAATTGAAAATTTAATTCTGAATCGGAAGAGATTTTTCTCAATATATCGTAAAGTATCGCTGCAGAGGTTGTCGTGCTGCCTTCATTAATTATTTTAACATCAACAATTTCATCATAGAATATGATGTCAAGATCTGTTGCTACAATTGACAATTTTTTATTTTTAAGTTGTAATAAAACGTTTGATAAGATTGGAAGGGTATTTTTTTTTTCCACTACACCTTGAACATAATTTAAAGATTTTAATAAAATATCTCTTTTAACAACAAATTGCATTTAGTTACTGTTCTAATAATAAACTTTTTATCTGAATAATATTTTTTTTCATTTCATCGTCTTGTTCAGATAATCTAGTAATTGTTTTTACTGCGTGTATAACTGTTGTATGGTCTCGATTAGCGAATCTTCTTCCAATTTCTGGTAGAGATCGTGTAGTCATCTTTTTTGCTAAATACATTGCTATCTGCCTAGGTCTAGCTAATGGCCTTGACCTTCTTTGCGAAAGCATTTCACTTAAAGCAATATTAAAGTAATTAGATACAATATTTTGTATTTTATCGACTGTTATTACTCTTATTTGATTAAAAACATCTTTTAAAATATTTTTACAATCACTTATTGTTAAATTTTTATTATGCACTCTGCTAAATGCTATTACCCTGTTAAGAACTCCTATTAGCTCTCTTATATTAGTTTTACTTTCACTAGCTAAAAAAGAAATCACTTCATCACTCAAAATAATATTTTCTTTAAACTGATTTTGAATTTCCTCAATTTTCTTTTTAATGATTTTTATTTTAAGTTCTAAGTCAGGTGCATCTATATCAACGACTAATCCGCCTGCTAATCTTGATTTTATCCTATCTTGAACTCTATCTAATTTCATTGGTGAACGATCCGCAGATATAATTATCTGTGATCCCTTATCTATAAGACTATTAAATGTGTGAAAAAATTCTTCCTGTAAGCTCTCTTTACCACTTATAAACTGTATATCATCTATTATAAAAACAGATGATTTTCGAAAAAAATCTTTAAAATTGACCATATCGTTTTTTTTAATAGATTTAATGAAATGGTACATAAATCGCTCTGCAGAAATAAACATAACGTTATTGTTATCTTGTAATTCTAGTCCAATAGCATTTAATAAGTGAGTTTTTCCTAAACCAACTCCACCGCATATATACAGAGGATTATACCTTGAAATATGTTCGCAAACCTTTTTGGAGTAAGATAATGCTATATCATTGCTTTTCCCTTGGATAAAGCTATCAAAACTCAAATTAGGGTTAAGTCTATTATAATTAAGAATTGAATCTTTTATTTCTGTTACTTTGCTAATTTCATCTATCTTAATAAATTCCTGATTTTGTTTATTTTCCTCAATAATTTTAAACTCAATTCGATTTAAACTAAGTTTAAAGCTTTTTACCTGTTCAAGAATTTTATCTAAATATCTTGATACGATCCAATCTCTAAAAAAACGTGTTGGAACGCCGAGAATTAAATAATCATTATACTCTTTTACAAGAGAAATTTTCTGTAGCCAGCTATTATAAATCTCACTGCCAAAAGTTTTTTTAAATGAAGCTTGTATCTCTTCCCAATTCAGTGTCTTTTCTTCTTCAGAAATAAAAGGGTTGTGTTTTTTAGTATTATTATTTTCCATGTAGATTTTTCTAAAAGAGAATCCTTTTAACGACTTTTGTAAATTATTTGCAACTACGTGTAGGTTGTAATCAAAAATAAAATTACAAATTGGTTGTACAATTATCGTTCAGATAGAATTAAAAAAAAATTCAACTCAATGAATTAAGTTTCTACATTTGGTTAAATGAAACTAAATGTAGACAAAATTTTTTTTGATGATCAGCTCTAAATTGATTATTTAGAGGAAATTCTTTTTGAAATTCTAGAAACTTTTCTTGCGGCAGTGTTTCTGCTTATTATTCCAGATTTGGCAACCTGCATTAGAATTGATTGGAATTTTGGAAAATACTTCTTTGCTTTTTCCTTTTCTTTAGCTTTTAAATGAAGTTCCATTTGTTTTACAGCAGTCTTATATTTACTTTTTCTGATTCTGTTAACTTGAGTTTGTTTTTTAACCCTTCTTACTCTTCTGATTGCTGATTTCGTATTTGGCATTTTTAGGATTGTATATATGCGCATTCAAATGTGGTCAACTTTATTATTTTTGACATTTATCACAAAAAAATGATGCTCGATTAGCTATTACAATTTTTTTAATCTTACCCATACACTCTATCTTAGAACAATTTTCACCTTTTTTTCCATAAACGCTGAAATGTTGCTGAAATGAACCTTTTTTTCCACTAATGCTAGAAAAATCTCTTATAGATGAACCTCCAAACTTAATTGCTCTTGAAATTATTTTTTTAGAAAATTTTATAATTTTTTGGATTTCAAAATTCGAAAGTTTTTTGATTTTTTTTAAAGGTCTTATCCCACTAAAAAAAAGAATTTCGTTTACATAAATATTACCAAGTCCAGATACAAATTTTTGATCCATTAATAGATCTTTTATAGTCCTTTTTTTTCCTTTTATATAGTTTTTAAAGTATACAATATTAAATTTAGTGCTTAGAGGTTCCGGCCCTAAATGTTTGAGATGGGAACTATGCTCTAAATTTTTTCGTTTTATAATTTTTATAAAACCAAATTTTCTTATATCGTTGTAAATTAGTTTTTGATTATTTGATAACTGAAAAATTATACGGTCGTGTTTTTTGTCTTTATCTTCATTAATATCATAGTAAAAACTTGTCTTATATTTTATTCTTTTTCGATTAATGAAAAAAAATTTTCCAGTCATACCTAAATGTACTAACATTACAATATCTGTATTAAAGAAAAATATTAGATATTTGGATCTTCTAGAAATTTTTTTAAACTTTAGCCCAATAATTTTTTTGATTTTATTTATGTCAATTTTGTACCTTAATCTGCCATCATTTATTTTGACACTTTTTACAATTAAATTTTGCATTTTATTTATTAAAGACCTTTTAACAACTTCAACTTCTGGTAATTCTGGCATATAATTAGATTATGAAAACCACTATTCAAGATAAAGCTAAATTAGTCAATTCTGTATTTTCGGAAGTTTATAATAAATATGACTTGATGAATGATATTCTGTCCTTGGGAATACATCGTATTTGGAAGGATAAATTTATTGACTGGATGAATCCTTCTCGTGACTCATCGTTGATTGATGTCGCATCAGGAACTGGAGATATAGCAAAAAAATTTGCTTTACGTAACAAAAATTTATCAATAGTTACTTGTATAGAACCTAACGAGGATATGTTTAAGATAGGAAAGAAAAATCTTGTTAATTTCAAAAATATTAAATGGATCAAGTCAAGAGCTGAGTCTTTACCCGTTGAAGATAGTATGTACGACTTTTATTCGATTAGTTATGGCATACGAAATGTTTCTGATATTAACAAAACTCTTAAGGAAGCTTACAGAGTTTTAAAACCAGGCGGACGTTTTATGTGTTTAGAATTTTCTAAAATAGATAATGAATTATTAAATTTTTTATATAAAAATTACTCAAAAGCTATTCCTACTTTAGGAAAATATATTGCAGGATCGTCAAAACCTTACGAATATTTGATTAACAGTATTGACTCTTTTTATAATCAAGAACAGTTATTAGAACTAATAAGAAAAAATGGTTTTACCAATGTAGAATACAGAAATCTTTCAAATGGTATCTCGGCTATACATTCTGGATGGAAAATTTAAATGTTAAAAAGAGTTTTTAAATTATTTCAAATTGCCAGGAAACTATCTACGTCGGGAGCAATTGAAACAATAAATAGTATTCATCAAATACCTGCATCCATAAACTTGTTTTTTAGTCTGATTTCTATCGGTTCAAAAAATACTTATATAAAAAATAATAATCCAGGCCGAGATCTCTGTGAAGCGCTACAAGGAATGGGTACTACATTTATAAAACTTGGACAATTTTTAGCTACTAGACCAGATATTATTGGTGAGGAGATGGCAAAAGATTTAGAAAAACTTCAAGATAAAGTTCCTGCGTTTGAGCTATATGAAGCAAAAAAAGTTATTAAAAAAGAAATTGGTGAGAAACAATACCAAAATATTATTGAAATAGGTGAACCGATTGCGGCAGCATCTATTGCTCAGGTTCATTTTGCAAAAATTAAGAATGAAAATCAGGAAAAACAGGTAGCAATAAAAATTTTAAGACCAGATATAGAACAATTATTTAATGAAGAATTGGATGCTCTTATGTTATTTGCATATATTGTTGAAAATACAATTTCAAAAGCTAAGAGACTAAAGCTAGTAGAGGTGGTGCATCTTTTAAGAGAAATTACCAATATTGAAATGGATTTGAGATTCGAAGCTGCTGCTGCCAACGAATTATACGAGAATACTAAACTAGATAAAGGATTTAATGTTCCGAAAATTTATTGGAATTATACAACAAAAAAAATTCTTACTTTAGATAAAGTTGATGGGGTTTCAATTAGAGAACAAAGTAAATTAGAAGAACAAGGTGTAAATTTAAAACATTTAGCTGAAAATCTAATTCAACATTTTTTAAAACAGGCTGTTAGGGATGGTTTCTTTCACGGCGATATGCACCAAGGTAATCTATTTGTAGACCCGAAAGGTAATATTGTTCCTGTTGATTTTGGAATTATGGGTAGACTAGATAAAAATAACAGAAAATTCTTAGCTGAAATTTTATATGGGTTCATACAAAGAGACTATGTTAAAGTTGCAGAAGTTCATTTTCAAGCTGGATTAGTGCCTCAAAACGCATCTAAAGATGAATTTGCTCAAGCTTTACGTTCTGTAGGAGAGCCAATCTTCGGTCAATCTATTAAAGACATTTCTGGTGGAAATTTACTCGCTCAATTATTTGAAATTACAGAAAAATTCAATATGGCTACTCAACCTCCATTATTATTACTTCAAAAAACAATGGTTGTTGTGGAGGGTGTTGCAAGAAAACTATATCCAGAGACAAATATTTGGGAAGTATCTAAACCTGTTTTGGAGGATTGGCTAAAAAACTTAAAAAGTCCAAAATCAACAATTGATACAGCTATAAATACCTCTGCTGAAATAATAAAAAGAATACCTGATTTTCCTGGTTTGATGGATAAGGCAGAATATGCATTAAAACTAGTGGCTGAGGGAAAATTGAATTTAGGCATAAACAATAAAAACCTAGAAATTGAACAGATGAAATTAAAAAATTTTAGAAACAATGTAGTTATAAGTTTTTTTGGTATTGTAATTGTTGTCTTGTTAGTATTTTAATCTTAAATAATGACGATAAAAAATAAAAAAGTTTTGATAATTATAGGGGGTGGTATTGCCGCCTATAAATCCCTAGATTTAATTAGAATATTAAGAAAAAATGATGTGGAGATAAAAACTATTCTTACAAAAAGTGGAAAAGAATTTGTTACGCCTTTGTCCCTTTCAACGTTAACAAAATCAAAAACATTTGAGAATATATTTGATAGTGACGCTGAAGCAGGAATAGATCACATAGCACTTTCTAGATGGGCCGATATTATTTTAGTAATGCCCACTACTGCCAATTTTATGAGCAAACTATCAATAGGAAAAGCTGAAGACTTAGCTACAACTGTTTTATTAGCTGCAGATAAAGATATTATTTTAGTTCCAGCTATGAATGTCAGAATGTGGTTGCATAAGGCCACTCAGTCAAATCTTAAAACTTTACAAGACTATGGTTATCTATTTATAGGACCTGAAAAGGGTGAAATGGCTTGTGGAGAGTTTGGTGAGGGTAAAATGTCAAGTCCAAGACAAATTTTTGCATATTTAAAAAATTATTTTGATCAAAGAAATATTGTTAAGGAGAGAAATCTAAAAGCCTTAGTAACTGCAGGACCTACAAGGGAATACATCGACCCGATTAGATATATTTCTAATGAGTCAAGCGGAAAACAAGGTTATGAAATAGCAATAGCACTCAATAAACTGGGAATAAAAACAACATTAATAACTGGCCCTTCTAAATTGGTCTCTCCCAAAGACATTAAAATAAAAAAAATAATATCCGCAGATGAAATGTTTAAAGAGGTAAAAAATACTTTGCCTGTAGATTTAGCTGTGTGTACAGCAGCGGTAACTGATTTAAAACCTGCTAAAATAAATAAAAATAAAATTAAAAAAAGTGAATTAAGTTTTAAGTCAATAAATTTTATTAAAAATAATGATATACTAGATTTTTTATCAAAAAATAATAAAAATAGACCACAAATCGTTGCTGGTTTTTCAGCAGAAACAAAAGATGTTATTAAAAATTCTATACTTAAAATGAAAAGTAAAAATTGTGATCTAATTTTTGCTAATGATGTTTCTAAAAAAGAGA
>MDSW01037021.1_pt1 | contig 12745 bp, 13 predicted proteins | sample 811171 | NCBI WGS metagenome assembly MDSW01 (sample SAMN05326641, study PRJNA326480) | marine metagenome | isolation source: seawater | place: Atlantic Ocean: North West | collected 2012 | reverse complement strand
TGCATGAGGCTGTTGGCGCAGAGTTTCCGATCGAGTACGACTACATCGGCTTCTGGGATTTGCGAATCGCAGTCGCGAAAAATTATCGAAAGGGCCGTGTGTTCATAGCGGGCGATGCGGCACACAGTCATCCGCCCTACGGTGGCTATGGTATCAATTCGGGTTTCGAAGACTCGCGTAACCTGGGTTGGAAAATTGCGGCGGAATTGAACGGTTGGGCGGGCCCCGGACTACTCGATTCATACAGTGCCGAACGCCAGCCTGTCTTCTACTCGACGGGCCACGACTTTATCGGTCGTTACATTATCGAGGATCGAGAATTCCTCGATACCTATAGCCCGGGCAAAGATCTCCAGGAGTTTGAGGCGGAGTGGCGAGCACGCGAGGAAGCGGCACACGACGACGTCGCAGGATTCGAACCGCACTACGAGGGATCGCCAGTCGTGTTCGGTCCTGACGGCGGCAAATCGAGCGCTGTCGGGTCGCACGAATTCAGGGCGCGCGCTGGGCATCACCTTGCACCACAGCCGACGATCGACGGCGGTGACTTGTACGACGCATTCGAAGATGGCTTTGTGTTGTTGACGCGAGATGCCTCCTCTGAAATCGCGCAGGATTTCGTTGCAGCAGCGAGCGGCGCGCAAATTCCGCTTCAGGTCGTCGACAGTCTTACTGACGAAGCTTGGGAGCACTACGACTGCTCCTGTATTCTGGTCCGTCCGGACCGATTCGTAGCCTGGGCAGGAAACGATCGAGCGGGACAGGCGGCAGAAGTTTTGAATCGTAGTGTCGGGCACTGAGCCTGATCAGGGGATACGGAAAAGGAAATGGCAAACCCATCTAAAGAACAACAGTTGGAACTGTATCGTTCCATGCTGTTGATACGGCGCGTCGAAGAGCGTCTGCGCGATGACTTTCACGCGGGCAAGCTACCGGGCGGCGTGCATTTGTACATCAATCAGGAAGCCATCGCAGCCGGAGTTTGTGCCCACCTGGACGATACTGATTGGATTGCGAGTACGCATCGAGGCCACGGGCACTTTCTTGCTAAGGGCGGCGATCCAGGAGCGATGATCGCGGAGATCTATGCCAGGGAAACCGGCATCTGCAAAGGCATGGGTGGTTCTATGCATGTTGCGGATTTTTCCAAGGGCATTATCGGCGCTAACGGCATCGTGGCCGGCGGCGTCGGCATTACGGTTGGCGCGGCATTGGCAGCGCAACTCGACAACAAAGGTCAGGTGGCCGTGGTCTTCTTTGGCGATGGCGCGGCAAACCAGGGCGTCATCATGGAAGCGATGAACGTCGGCGCACTATGGAAGCTGCCGTTAATCTTCATCTGCGAGCACAACGGGTTTTCGGAATTTTCGCCGTCGAACACCGTGACGGCAGGCGACATTGGTGAGCGTCCCAAGGCATTCAACATTCCCAGCGTGACTGTCGACGGAAATGATGTGGTTGCCGTCTGGGATGCGATGGCGGATGCCGTTGAACGTGCTCGCGAAGGTAACGGACCTTCGTTCATACAGGCGACCACGTATCGAACGCACGGCCACAACGAAGGTGAAGTGCACTTCCTGCAGGGTACGTATCGCGAAGACTCCGAGGTTGAAGAATGGGAGAAGCGCGACCCGATTGATCGTTACGCCGACGGGTTGGTCGATGCCGGTACGTTTTCTCGAGACGAGCTGGACGCTGTAGATCAGGAGATCAAAGACACAGTCGATGCGGCAGCTAAGTTTGCCGAATCAAGCCCAAAACCAGCTGACAACGCGGCTGACGATCTGATGTTCGTCAATCAGGCCCCCTAAGGAGATATCGATGGCAAAGAAAAGACTGATTCCGGCCATCAATGAGGCGCTGGTCGAGGAGATGGAGCGAGATGAGAAAGTCATCTTGTTCGGTGAGGATGTTGAGATCAGCATGTTCGGTGACACGCTCGGTCTGCTCGAGAAGTTCGGCCCGGACCGCGTCCGCAATACGCCCATCTGCGAGGCGACATTGACGGGTATGGCCGTTGGCGCTGCAGCCGCGGGTTACCGCGTCATTCTGCACATGATGTTTTCGAACTTTATTTACACGGGCTTCGACGCCATCGCGAACCAGATGGCGAAGATCAGACTCATGACGGGCGGCCAGATAACGTTGCCGATTACGGTTATCGCCGGTTACGGTGGTGGACGTTCGACCGCAGCGCAGCATTCCGATACACCGTATCCGGCTTTGATGAATCTCGGCGGTATCAATGTTGTTGTGCCGTCTACGCCTGCCGATGCGAAGGGACTTATGAAGACATCCATTCGCAATGACAACCCGGTGTTTTACCTTGAGGCCGGCGGCCGTGGTGGCGAACGGGGCGAGGTGCCTGACGGAGAACATCTTGTACCGTTGGGCGAAGCCGCGATACGGCGCGAAGGCAACGACATTACGCTAGTAAGCGTTGGCGCGATGATGAAGCCAACATTCCAGGCTGCGCAGGCGCTTGAGGCAGACGGCATTGACGCCGAAGTCATCGATTGCCGAACACTCGTGCCGCTGGATACGGCAACTATTATCGAGTCGGTGAAAAAGACCGGACGACTGGTTGTCGTCGACGAGGCGCGGGATCGCTGCAGCGCAGCGAGCCACATCGCGGCTGTTATTGCGGACAACGCGTTTTCGTCGCTGAAAGCCCCCATTAAACGTGTGACCGTTCCCGACATCTGTATGCCCTACGCACCCAATGTCGAGAAGCCACTATTACCTAATCCTGAGAGCATTCAGGCGACCGCCTCCGCGGTAATGAACGCCTGAACCGGAAAGACAATGAAGATAAAACTGAAACTCGCCGCAGTCGGCATGAACATGGAAGAAGCAACGATCATCAAATGGCACAAGCGACCGGGTGATCCGTTCAAAAAGGGTGAGCCGCTCTACGAAATTGAGACCGAGAAGGTGACTCAGGAAGTGGAAGCACCACGCGACGGTACGATGATTCAAATACTCGTTCCCGAGGACGAGGACGCCGAAGTAAACCAGGAAGTCTGCGTCGTCGATATGACGCTCTGATGGGATTGTTTCAGCCGTAGTCGACGGCCTCGCTGAAAGCCGGATCAGCACGCCGCTTCCAGTATTCTTCGACAATCGCCGTGGTAGCTGGACCGCGCTCTCCTGAGCCAACGCATTTACCATCGACCTCTGTTACCGGCATGACGCCGCCAGCCGAGGTTGAGAACATCGCCTCGTCTGCGGCAAGTAGTTCGTTGACCGGGATGTCACGTTCCTGGACCTCGTATCCCTGATCAGCAGCAATCTGCATTACCGTGTCGCGCGTTATGCCCTTGAGACAGTGCTTCGCAGGCGTGCTAACAATGTTGCCATTTACGATGAATACGTTGAAGCCAGGGCCTTCAGTGAGGTTGCCGTCGAAGTCCAGCAGGACCGCATTGTCGACATCCGCGTCGTGGGCTTCGAGGCGCGCTTGCATAAGGTCGCCCCACTGAAAGTTCTTGGCGGTCGAATCGATGCTTTCCTGAGGGACCCGTGGAACACTGCTGACGACTACCCGAAGACCTTTCTTCATATTCTCGGGAGTCGCGATCGGCGGCAATATTTGCGCCATTGCGTAGAAGCGGTTTTCGAACAATGCCGGGTTGCGAATCTCGAGCGAAGGCGGCGTGCCTCGAGTGGTAATTATCAGCAGTAGCCCGTCGCGCAACTGCGCTTTGCTGACGCAGGAGTGACATATCGCATGCACCTCATCCTTGCTGAGAGGCGATGAGAGACGCCATTTGTCCATGCTTACCCAGAACCGATCGATGTGATCGTTCAGTCGAAACAGTCGACCGCCGGAAAACGGAATCGCGTCGTACACGCAATCGCCACGCAGAAAACCCCAGTCAGTCAACGGCATTGCCGCCTGCTCAAGTGGGACGTATTCGCCCGCGATGTAGGCGCAGCCGTTTGCAAGTGTTTGGCTCATGCTGTTTCCACCTGTTCCTTTTTGCTGAGTACCGCTTCGCGAAGCACCGGCGGTTGAATCAGTACCAGGGTCACGATCATCATGACGCCAGCGAGCACCATGATCTGCTCAAAGCCACCGCCCGCGTCAAGAATGGCCGAACCGACCGTTGGTCCGGCTGCAATGCCCAGCATCTGCATCGCAGTAGCAAACGAAACCTGTCGGCCGCTGCGATCGAAGCTGGCCTGTGCGGCCAGCAGGTAAGGGTGCGTAACGTTCCAGAGCATGTTGAACAGGCACGCGCCAACGGTGAATCCGATTGCAGTTTGGACGTTAGCAATCATCGTGATCGCTACCACTGACCCGACTAGTGCGAGTCCCAGTGGCAGTGCGCGTCCCAAGCGATCACCAACAACAATAGCCACAAGCGCACCGGCCATACCGGCGAACTGGGTCATCGTAAGCGCGTTGGCAACCGTTTGATCCTCGAGACCGGCGTCCCGCCCGATAAGCGACAGGAAAACCCACATGGCAAACGTCCCCAGGAAGTAGGTAAACATGGCTGCGAGCGCCGAGCCACGCAGCCCCCAGGAAAGCGTGACCGCATCACCCGATTCGACTTTGGGTGCATCGCCCTGCGATGGCATGTTGCGAACGAAGGGTAAACCCGACACCGCGAATGCACCGAAAATAATGATCAAGCCATTCAGTCCGATGTAGGAAAATACGGTGGGCAGGTTATAGAAAACAGCTGCACCATAGATCATCAAGCTGATCATCAGGAAACCAAAGTTTCGCTCGGTGCGTGCGGTCAACCCAACAATCACATAAGACAATGGGACGATCGTGCCATTGGCAAGGCCGGTGCAGAATCGAATAATGCGATAGTGTTCAGGCGAATCGATAAACAGGCAAATGCCGTTACCAATGATGAGCACTGATAGCGCGGCATAATAAAGTGTTCGCCAATTCACTTTTGTAATGAGCACCATCATGATGACGCTCTGCACTGCTTTGCCGATGTTCTCGGCAGCGGCAACATAGCCCGCTTCACTCGCAGTAAAGCCAAGCTGACTCACCATGCCCTCGACGAACGCGGGCTGCACCATGATGGCTTGCGGGCCAATCAGGTGCAGGAGGATTACCGATAGCAATAGTTTGGTCCCGTCGAGATCTACCGGGCCGGAAGGGTAAAGGAGGTTGCTCTTCATTGTTCTAGTTCACTCATTGCAGCGTCGGCAGCGGCGATCGCTGCGTCGATGTCGTGCTCGGTATGATTCGGTGAAAGGAACCAGCGATTTCCGCCGGCCATAAGAACGCCCTTGTCCATAAGCAGTGCTTTGAATCGGGCGGATTTTTCGAAGTCCGCATTGGCCAGGTCGGCTGGGGTCCAGGCAGCATCACAATTCGCAAACTGGATGTAGGTCACGCCACGAGGTCCCTGGATCAGGACGGTTTCATTGTTGTTCGCGGCGGCTTTGCGTAGGCCCGCATTCAGTCGCTCCTGCAGTTCATCGATGCGTCGATACGCCGCCCAGTCGTCCCGGGCAAACTTCCGCATCGTTGCTACGCCAGCTGCCATGCCGAGCTGAAACGCGTTGAACGTGCCGCCACCAAGTACCGTATTTTCACGGAGTTGATTGAGAATCTTTTCTTTGCCGGCGATTGCCGAAAGCGGTAGTCCGCCGGCGAGTGCTTTGCCGTACGTCGCGATGTCGGGTGTTACCCCGAGCAGATCTTGGGCGCCACCGGGCGCGACGCGAAATCCCGTAATGACTTCGTCGAACATCAGGACGCAACCGTACTCATCACATAGTTCTCGGACGCGTTCGAGATAACCGGGACGCGGCGGGCAACAGGCGTTGTTGCACATGATGGCTTCCATGACGACAACGCCGATCTGGTCGCCATGTTTCTTCAGCAGGTCTTCGAGTGCGTCCGCGTCATTCCAGGGCAGGATCAATGATTCCTGGAACGCAAACGGTGAACGCCCGCTTGTCGCGCCTGGGTCATTGTCGAAATGGACAGGGTATGGAGGATCTGTGGCATCGGGAATTCCGCCTCCCGCAACATTGTCCATCCAACCGTGGTAGTGCCCTGCAAAGCGAACGAACAGCGGGCGGTCCGTGTACGCGCGGCCCAATCTAATCGCGAGTTGTAAGGCCTCGGTGCCCGAGATTCCAAAACGAACCCATTCGGCTCCGGGTACTCGATCGACAATCGCCTCCGCAAGTTCAACTTCAAGCGCCGATTGAGCCGCGCCGGAGCTCATCGCCAATAGGGTATCGAGCTGGTCACGAACAGCGTCCTTGTATTCTTCGTCGCCGTAGCCCCAAATCGCGGCACCCATCGAGATCGTAAAGTCGACGAACTGGCGGCCATCAGCGTCGGTGTAGGTCAGGTCTGTGGCTGATTGCAGGAAGAATGGTGCAGCACCCGGTACATCGCGAAAATTGCTCTGCCGCCCCGGCATAACCTGTCGAGCTCGATCATGTAGCGCTCTGGTTTTCGGAATGTCGCTCGACACCGTAACCCCCTGAAAAGTCGTCGAATAATGTTGTACAATTTTCGCTCAGTCTAGCCAAATAACGAACTATTTTCTAATTACTGTTGTACTAATTTTCTAATTATTGTTGTACTAATTGGGTCGAAAAAGACTATACATGGGGAAACGATGACAGCCCGTCTCGAAGGCAAAACTGCTCAGATCACCGGCGGAAGCCGTGGCCTTGGTCTGGCGATCGCGAAGCGATTTTCAGAGGAGGGCGCCCAAGTGATCGTAAACGGCGTAGATGTGGGCACCGCCCGGTCGGCTGCAAGCAAGGTCGGTGGCAGAGCAATTGTATGTGATGTTTCGAATTCTGAAGCGGTTGCCGAAATGTTTGCAGATTTGGCGAGCAATGAAGGCCGACTGGACGTGCTCGTCAACAATGCTGGCATTACTCCGTTGGCAAAAGTTGACAACAAGGAAGACTGGTTGCGCAAAGCGAGTCAACGTTTCGGCTCCGCCGACACAGAGCCGATGGACTGGACCATGGGACTGACGGACGAATCGTGGCGCCGAATCATGTCTGTTCATCTCGACGCAACTTTTTACTGCTGTCGCGAAGCGCTGAAAATCATGACCGGGCAAGCCGGTGGTGCAATCATCAATATGGGCAGTGTTGTGGGGTCTTCCGGGCGTGGCGGGTTTGCATGTTATGCAGCGGCGAAGGCCGGTATTCAGGGTTTTTCGCGTGCTCTCGCTGCCGAGATTGCCGATCGCAATATAAGAGTTAACGCAATTGCGCCCGGATACATCGAAACGGACATGTCGGCGAATGCCACATCGATTTTCGATCAAATTAAAGCCAATACACCGTTAGGGCGACTGGGTGATCCCGACGACGTGGCCTGGGCAGCGGTATACCTTGCCAGTGACGAAGCTCGCTTCGTCACTGGACAGACACTGTCGCCAAATGGCGGCTGGTATATGTCTCAGTAGCTGCGACTTACAGCATGCGACGATGCGCTACTTGCCGGGGTAAAGGTCCGGAATAACCAGGCCTCCATACATTCCCCAGTTCACGTGATGGTGCTTGTCGTGCATCTCGAGTTCGTAAACGAGTTCTGTTCCATTCTCGCGCGAGAACTCGCGCAGCAGAGACGGCATCGAATATTCGTTGAAAAAAGTTCCGTTACTGTCTTGGTTACTATAGACCTGTCCCGCTGTGCGCGAGACGCAATGCGCCCATACCACCATCATGTTGCCGGTTTTGGGCAGTTTGTGAGCGTCCCCCATATCGGGTGAATGACAGGAGCTGTCACTGAATTCGGTGTCCGACGCCCAAACTTCTTCGACAGTCATAGCGACTTCGTCGACGCGGTACTCGACAGCGCGGCTAAAGTTCTTTTCGGGTGGGACAGGTGTGTTTGGTGGCCGGGATCCCCAAGTGCCATTATCGAAAAAAACAATCGTTCCTTCGGGTGTGATCCGAGGATTGTGTCCGTGATACGGCCAGCGGGCCAGGTTGACGGGCTTCAACACCTTGTCCTCAAGGTCGCCCCAATCGGTCGGTTCGCCAATAATCCACTTGATATCGCCCGACTTGCGATCAACCTTGATTAGCGCATCCTGGTAGCGCAGTGAGATGACCACAGAATCGTCTCGTTCGTCGTAACTGGCACCGTTGCCATGCGTCCAGTCGAGCGCGCCTTCAAATCCGCGCAACGCCCAATAGTCGTCAGTAACTCCGTAACCGATTCTCATCGGATCGAGCCTGTCGAAGGCTGACCACTGCCACAGGAGCTCCCCGGTTTCGCGATCCATTTCCGCAACGCCGTCGCCAACAATAGTGGCTGTTTCGCGCGGCGCGTCGAGGTCGAAGTGATCGGTATAGTAGTTATCGATCTCCGCTGTGCTGGCCGTAAAAATCAGAAAGTTGCCATTGGGCAATTCCTCCGGCTGATGGTGCAGGCCAGCGGTGTCGATGGCAACCGCGCCCTCTACGGGTCCCTGCGGACGACGTGCGGCGTACCACTGATTGATCGTGTTACCCAGCATGTCGATCTCAAAGGTATGTAGGTCCCAACGATGGAAAATCAGGTTGCCATTTTCGAGACGATCAACGCCCTCTATGAAACTGTCGGTTTGGTAGTACCAAACGACTTCATTATCGTGGTCCAGGCCGACGATAATCCCCCAACCGAAGCCAAATGCGATTTGATCTTTGGTCCATAGTTGATATCGGCCTGTGGGAATTCTGTGCACTGAAAGAAGCAAGACCCCTGGCTCACGCTTTTCGCGCTTGTCCACGTTGATGCAAATGTCGTGCGGAAAGTCGTAGCCTGCGGGCAGGGGCGGAGTTTGATAGCTGAGCTCCTCAGAGGCATAGAGCACTTTGCCGGACAGGTCGGCGACGGAAACCTTGATCGTGTGTTGCCGATCAGGCCGCATGCCGAGAATCGGCAGACCGTTGTCGGGAGACTGATCGGGAGCGAACGTGACAGTCCAGCTGCGGTCCTGGTCAGCAATTTCGACGCGTGTTTCGAGCGGTTCGTCGAGCGCAAACTCGAGTACCGCTGCAAGTGGTACGCTCGGGTTCGGGTTGCGGGTGATTGACGGTCTTGAGAGGAACTTCATCTAGTCATTGTTGTTAATTTATGTTGTACAATTTTTGGCAATATTACCCGTTGTTTTGGTAAATCAGATAATTTTGTTGTACGGAAATTAGAGTTGGACGAGTCTAATAACGCAGTAATCGGGTTTCACCACACTGGGGTCGTGGTGCCGGATATCGATGCAGCCATTCGTTTCTATACTGAGCTGCTCGACTTCGAGGTATATAGCGAGGGTTCCTGGGACGCCGAGAACGCCGGCTTCAATCAGGTTGTCGGTCTGGATGGGTCGGCCGCGCGACTCTGCATGCTGAAAGGGCAAAATGCCTATCTCGAACTCTTCGAGTACGTCCCGGTTCTCGAGCCCGCAAGACGAGAATGCAATGCGAACGAAACCGGGATTCGGCATTTGTGTTTCGCGGTTCGCGACGTTCAGGCAATGTTGGCCAGGTGCATCGAACTCGGCGGATCGAAAATCAATGAGCCGTATTCGGTGCCGGGCGGTGCAACTGCTGCTTATTGTCGGGACCCGTTTGGTAATCTGATCGAGTTGGTAGCGCCCGGCGGGCGTTTTCCCGAGCCCTTTACTCCCTGAGTATCGACAATGCGCAGTAACAGTCGATCGCATCGACGCGTCATCGTCGATCTCGATGCCCTTAAGGCGAATTACAAGACGTTGGACAAAAACTCCGGCGACGCGATCTGTGCTGCCGTTGTAAAGGCAAACGCCTACGGCCTCGGCGTGTGCGAAGTAGCGCCAGCTCTGTTTGACGCTGGCTGCCGTTGGTTCTTCGTGGCCTCGGCCGACGAAGCGCTGGAGCTCAAAGAGCTATTGCCGGAGGCCGAGGTTGGGGTATTCGAAGGTCCGATCGACTGTGATGATTTGCTTCGCCAAAACATTCTGCCGGTCTTGAATAGCTACGACGACGCGCGTCTTTGGGCAGAGGCTTGCGGAGAGGCGTCGCCCGGACGATGCATTGTCCACATTGACTCGGGGATGAATCGGTTGGGAATGACTCATTCTGATGTCACGCGCCTCGTTGGCGATACGTCAACATTGTCGCGACTGGCGATCGAATTTGTTGCGACGCACCTCGCGAACGCAGAGCAACCTGACGACGACAGAAACCGGGCTCAGCTGGAGCGATTTGATGCCCTTCGTGCGGGTCTTCCGGTGCACAAGACAAGCATCGCGAATTCATCTGGTGTGTTTCTTGCCGACGACTTTTGCCGCGACATGGTGCGGGCGGGAATCGCAATATACGGCGGCAACCCGACACCGGGTATAGCGAATCCTATGCAGTCCGTAGCAACCGTCCAGGGCCGCGTTGTCCAGATTCGCAATGTTGAAGAAGATGATGCCGTTGGTTACGGCGCAACAGCGGACATCAATGCGGGTGCTCGACTGGCGACGGTTGGATTCGGCTATGCTGATGGCTACCTGCGTTCGCTTAGCAATGTTGCGGACGCAATGGTTGCTGGCAAGCGAGTTCCTGTCATTGGGCGGGTATCGATGGACAGCCTGGTGGTCGATATCACGGGCGTTGGCAACGACATCGACGTCGGGGATTGGGTGACCTTGGTAGGCGCGGGTCTGGAGCTGGACGAAGTCGCCAAACTTGCCGGAACCATCAGCTACGAACTTCTTACCTCCCTCGGTGCGCGCGTCGAACGCGTTTATGCACGCCAATAGCGGATTCTTATAGCCTCGGCCAGATATTTCGCAGCCGAGCTTCGTGATCCGAGGCATTCTAGATAGCAGGATCGAAGAGGTTGCACGTGATGCAAGGCAAAATAGCGTTTGAGGAACATATGGCAATTCCGGAGACTCTCGGGGAGGCCAAGGCGTTTGCCGGGGAGTCCGGTAGCTGGGATGAATTCACTGATGACATCCTGGATCTAGATGACAAGCGAATTGCTTACATGGACAAGGCGGGTATAGAGCTCGCAATCCTGTCGCTAAACGCGCCGGCCATCCAGTCTATTCTCGACACTGACGTCGCGATTGAAACGTCCCGCACGGCGAACGATGAGCTGGCCGACGCGGTGAAACGCCATCCCGGTCGCTACTTGGCTTTGGCGGCACTGCCGATGCAGGATCCAATTGCCGCAGGCGAAGAATTGAAGCGCTGCGTGAATGAGCTCGGATTCAAAGGGGCGCTGGTCAACGGGTTCACCCAACGTGACGTCGCGGATTCGGCGTTCTACTACGATATTCCTGAGTACCGCGACTTCTGGCAGGTCGTCTCTGATCTTGACGTTCCGTTTTATCTGCACCCGAGAATGCAGATTCCGGAACGTTCGCAGATCTACGATGGCCACCCCTGGCTCAAGAGTTCACCCTGGGGGTTCGCCGTGGAAACTTCGACGCATGCTTTGCGGTTGTGTGGTTCGGGTTTGTTCGACGATTTTTCGAATCTCAAGATTGTGATCGGACACCAAGGGGAGGGCATTCCCTTCGGTCTATGGCGAATTGACGCGCGCATGCGATTTTCACCGCGCGGCTATCGCGGCAAGCGACTATTGGGCGACTACTTCCGCGAACACTTCCACGTAACGGTCAGTGGCAACTACAACGACGCGGCATTCCGATGCGCAGTGGATGTCCTCGGTGTCGAACGCATGTATTTCTGCTCCGACTTTCCATTTGAGCGCATGCAGGATGCGGCCGACTGGTTTGACAACACACATGTTGTCGATGAAGAAGCAAAGATCAAAATAGGTCGTACAAACGCGATCCGGTTATTCAATCTTCAGGAACGAGGTTGAGAGCCGCTATGTTGAGAAGCGAGTGAATCGTCCCATAGCGGTTTAAGGTTGATAGTGATATCAACATCATAGACCCGATAGTAGATTTCTCTTCGGGACGCCTCGCTACTGCAAGATTCTGAAGAAAAAAGGAATACATCGATTCAGCAAACTGGCTACGAACCAGGTACTCGATGACGATCGGGCCACGGAACCGAGACCGATCTTCCGCTAACAGATACGCAGTTGATCAATCGTCTAAAAGTTGATTTGTCGACGGTTTTTGGCACGCTTTGTGGGAGGAGGTTGGTGGCGTTTCGTGTCATGCGGAGAAGTGTCAATGCAATCGTCTCGGATGGGCGAAAGTTTCAACTCGATGGTTATACTGATCTTCGTGGTTTTTTCGCACGTGCGATTAGTCTTGTCGATCATTGTTGATGTTCCTTGGAGGTGAATGGAGTGGGGAGTTAGTCGGAGTTGCCGACCTTGACTGATATCTTGGCCATGCCGTGAATCGCCAGCCAGATCAGTGCAAGCAGTCCGACGGAGTGCGCAATAGTGAGTGTCGGCAGCCCAAACGCGGGCACTGCGACTTTGTGCCAAAGCCACCAAAACGGTATCCAAACAAATACTGCGGAGAGCGCAAGCCACGTCGCGACAACGAACAGGAGTCTAAGAGCAACTTGCATAGGGTTAGGTCCTCAAGGAGAGTCGGTGTTGAAGTAAAGGGCGTGCGGACTGGAGCCCGTCGGATTCGACGTATTGCAGAGCCATATGGGGCGAGTTACTCTTCGTCGCTAGTGGTCGGCTATCGGACGTGTTTTTGTCCCAGTTGGGACTGTCCATTGGGAGGATCCCAATAAAAGGGGTGCCAAATGGGACTTGGTAGGCCTTCACTTTTTACGTCCCACTTGAGGCTTGGGGCCTCTAGGTGATTGTTTTCTGGGGTTTATGGTGAGG
>MDSW01050555.1_pt1 | contig 12746 bp, 15 predicted proteins | sample 811171 | NCBI WGS metagenome assembly MDSW01 (sample SAMN05326641, study PRJNA326480) | marine metagenome | isolation source: seawater | place: Atlantic Ocean: North West | collected 2012 | reverse complement strand
TGCGCTGATTTAACTGAATTGCGAGCGCTTAAAAAAAACCGCTAAACAAGTTTTTTTCTCACAATTCATCTAACAGTACAACTTATGAATATTTTAGAAAATATAAAAAAAATTATAATAAAAAAACCGCTTAAACTTGATTGTGGTGAAGTGATAAGCAATTATCCCTTGGCTTATGAAACTTATGGAAAACTTAATGAAAAAAAAGATAATGCAATTTTAGCTTTTCATGCTTTGACTGGTGATCAATTTGCCTCTGGTATAAATCCAATAACTAAAAAACAAGGATGGTGGTCGCACACGGTTGGACCTTCAAAAGCAATAGATACAAATAAATTTTTTGTAATTTGTGCAAATGTTATTGGTGGATGTATGGGATCTTTTGGACCTGGAAATATTAACCCAAAAACAAAAAAGGAATTTGGAACTGATTTTCCGGTCATAACTATTAATGATATGGTTAATGCTCAATATAATTTACTAGATTTTTTTGAAATTGATAAGCTCCATAGTGTAGTTGGTGGATCAATGGGTGGAATGCAAGTACTTCAATTCGTAGCAAATTTTCCTAATAAAACAAAAACTGCAATTCCAATTGCATGCACCGCAAGTCATTCTGCACAAAATATTGCTTTCAATGAACTTGGAAGACAATCGATAATGGCAGATTCAAACTGGAATAATGGAAACTATTCAGATTTAAAATCTAGCCCTGATAAAGGTTTGGCCGTTGCAAGAATGGCTGCACATATCACGTATCTTTCAAAAAAAGGATTACAAGAAAAATTTGGAAGAAAACTTCAAGAAAGAGATGATTTAGATTTTAGTTTTGATGCAGATTTTCAAATTGAAAGTTATTTAAGATATCAAGGATCCATATTTGTAGATAGATTTGATGCAAATAGTTACCTATATATAACTAGAGCAATGGATTATTTTGATCTTATAAAACAATATAAAGGAAATCTATCTAAAGCATTTGCAGGTTCTAAAACAAAATTTTTTATAATTTCATTTACATCCGATTGGTTATATCCAACTACAGAAAATAAAGAAATTGTCATTGCTTTAAATGCTTCTGGCGCCGAAGTTGGTTTTATAGAAATTGAAAGTGATAAGGGTCACGATTCATTTCTTCTTAATGTACCAGATTTTTTAAAAACTGTTAAAAATTTTTTAGAAGCAAACTATTAAAAATTATGAAAAAAGAATTTCAAATTATTTCTGAACTTATTGAAAATAAAACAAGAGTTCTTGATGTAGGTTGTGGTGATGGAACTTTGATGAAGTATTTAAGAGATGAAAAAAATGTTGATACTAGAGGTTTGGAAATATCAAAAGATAAAGTTCAAAAATGTGTCTCGAAAGGCCTGGCTGTAATTGAAGGCAATGCAGAGGAAGATTTAAAACAATTCCCTAATTCATCCTTTGACTACGCTATTTTAAGTCAAACATTGCAAGCTTTTTATAAGCCTGAAAAAGTTATAGATGATCTGTTAAATGTAGCTGATAAAGCAATAATTACTATTCCAAATTTTGGTTTTTGGAAAGTAAGATTTGATCTATTGATAAAAGGAACCATGCCTGTTACTAAAAATCTTCCAGATGAATGGTACAATACCCCCAATTTACATATGTGTACTATCAAAGATTTTTTTAACTTTTGTTCAAAAAAAAAAAATAAAATTATTTAAATCATTAGCTTTACATAATGAAAAAACCGACAAAATTAGTCGTTTTAATTTAAATTATAAAAATTTAGTATGCGAGTTAGGAATATTTCTTATAGAAAAATAAAATGAAAATTAAAATAATACCTTGTCTACAAGACAATTATTCATATTTATTATTTGATGAAAAAAAGAAAAATTCATGTGTTATTGATCCAAGCGAATCAGCGCCAATAATTGATTTCTTAGAAAAAAATAATATGAAATTAGATTTTATATTAAATACACATCATCATTTTGATCATGTCGGTGGCAATAAAGAATTAAAAAATAAATATGGTGCAAAGGTTGTTGGCTACTTTGATGACAAAAAAAGAATTCCAGAAATAGATATTACTGTAAAAAATAATCAAATTTGGAAAGAAAAAAATTTTGAAGCTAGAATTATTCATATTCCCGGTCATACAAGTGGACATATATGTTTTTATTTTTTTAATGAAAAAAAAATTTTTACGGGTGACACACTCTTTTCACTTGGATGTGGAAGAATCTTTGAGGGCACTTATTCACAAATGTACAATTCATTAAATTTTTTCAAAAATCTTCCACTAGAGACAAGTATTTATTGTGGACATGAGTACACTCTTAAAAATTCTATTTTTTGTTTAAAGTATGACCCAAATAACAAAAATCTTAAAAATAAAGTATTTGAAATTAAAGAAAGATTGAAAAAAAAACTACCTACAATTCCATCAACTATAAAAGATGAAATTGAATGTAATATTTTTTTGAGATCAGAAAATTTAGAAAATTTTTCAAAACTTAGAGATTTAAAGGATAATTTTTAGTTTATTAAACTTGACTAACAAAAGTCTCAGACTATATTGCTGAATATAAAATTTTGATTGACTATGTCTTATGCAGTTATAAAAACCGGTGGAAAACAGTATAAAGTGAAAGCGGGTGAAATCTTGAAGGTTGAAAAACTTCAAGAAACTAAACCGGAATCAACTGTAGACTTTAAGGAAATACTTGCTTATGGCGATGATGCAAGTATTGAGATTGGAACTCCGATAATCAAAGGTGCAAAAGTTGAGGCTAACTTAATTAAAAACTCAAAAAATAGAACAGTTTTAATTTTTAAAAAAAGACGAAGAAAAAATTCAAGAAAAAAAAATGGTCATAGACAACAATATTCATTAATAAGAATTAATAAAATTTTTTCAAAAGATGGAAAATTACTTTCAGAAGCAGAAAAATTAATCAAAACTACTAAAAAAAAAGAAGTAAAAGAAGTAAAAAAAGAAACTAGAGAAAATAAATAGCAAGGTAATTTATGGCAACAAAAAAAGCAGGTGGATCATCAAGGAACGGACGAGACAGTGCTGGACGAAGACTTGGTGTCAAAAAGTTTGGTGGTCAATATGTTATGCCTGGAAACATTATTGTTAGACAAAGAGGTACAAAGATTTTTCCTGGAGAATATGTAAAAATGGGAAAAGATCATTCAATTTTTTCACTAGTTAAAGGTAAAGTTGAATTTAAAAAGACAAAGTCAGATAGAACTTTTGTTTCAGTAAAACCCAATTAATTAGTACAACCAAAAATTAGAGTTGTATTATGAAATTTCTAGATCAAGTTAAAATATATATAAAAGCAGGTGACGGTGGTAGTGGCTCTCCTAGTTTTCGAAGAGAAAAATTTATTGAATTTGGAGGACCTGATGGTGGAGATGGAGGCAAAGGAGGTTCGATTATTTTAAGATCAGAAAGAAACCTTAATACTCTTATTGATTATAGATATCAACAACATCATAAAGCAGAAAGAGGTACTGATGGAGCTGGAAAAAAACGAACTGGACGTGGTGGAAAAGATTTATATTTAAAAGTCCCTGTGGGAACTCAAGTTTTTGAAGAAGATAATAAAACCTTAATTTTTGACTTTAAAAAACAAGGAGAAGAATTTGTTGCAGCAATCGGTGGAAAGGGAGGACTTGGAAATGTAAGATTTAAAAGCTCAACAAACAGAGCTCCAAGAAAATTTACCAAAGGTAAAAAAGGAGAGGAATTTATAATTTGGTTACAGCTAAAAACAATTGCAGACATTGGGATCATTGGACTACCAAACGCGGGAAAATCTAGTCTTTTATCAGCTATAACTAGTGCTACTCCAAAAATAGCAAATTATAAATTTACAACTTTAAATCCAAACCTTGGTGTTGCTGTATATGATAATAAAGAGATTATTATTGCTGACATACCTGGGTTAGTAGAAGGTGCTCATAAAGGTGTTGGCTTAGGTGTAAAATTTTTAAAGCACATTGAAAGGTGCAAAACTTTATTGCATCTCATTGATATAAATGAAAAAGATATAGAAAATAGTTATAAAAAAGTAAAAAATGAACTTAAAAGCTATAGCAAAGATCTTTTGAAAAAAAAGGAAATTATAGTTCTTAATAAAATCGACCTAATGCAAGAAAAAGAGATTATTAAAAAAATTGAAGTTTTTTCAAAAAATAAAAAAACTGAAATCACTACTCTTTCAACTTTAAATAAAAAATCGATTTCAAAAATTAAGTCAAAACTATTATCTTATGTATCTTAAAAATTCTAAAATAATAGTTATCAAAATTGGATCATCTTTATTGATTGATGATACTAAAAAAATCAGAAAAAAATGGTTATTTGAATTTTCAAAAGACATAAAACATTTATTAAATCAAAATAAAAAGGTTATTATTGTTAGTTCTGGTGCTATTGCAATGGGTTGTAAAAAATTAAATTTGAGCAAAAAAAATATAAAATTGGAAAAAAGCCAAGCAGTTGCATCAATTGGCCAAATTGAGCTTATGAATTTATTTAACAAAAATTTTTTGAAAAATAAGATAAATATATCTCAAATTTTATTAACTCTAGAAGATACAGAACAAAGAAGACGTGCATTAAACGCAAAAAGGACTTTTGAAAATCTCTTTGAACTTGGTTTTGTCCCAATAGTAAATGAGAATGATAGTACTGCTACTACTGAAATTAAATACGGAGATAATGATCGACTTGCTTCAAGGGTTGCTCAAATCTCAAGTGCAGACATACTGATCTTATTATCTGATGTTGATGGTCTTTACACTAAAAATCCAAAATTAAATAAAAATGCGGAGCTTATAAAAGAAATAAAAGATATAAATAAAAGAATTGAAAATATAGCTACAAAAAGTATTGGAGAACATGGTACCGGAGGTATGAAAACTAAAATTGATGCTGCTAAAGTTTGCCAGTTATCAGGATGTAAAATGATTATAGCAAATGGTCTCCCTCTTAGACCTATTAAAAAAATTATAGATAAAAATAATTGTACATGGTTTCTTCCAAAAGTTTCAAAATTAGACGCTAGAAAGAAATGGATAATAAGTTCTATTTCACCAAAAGGTGAACTGGTTATAGATGATGGCGCAAAGATAGCTTTAAAAAAAGGTAAAAGTCTTCTTGCCGCAGGAATAAAAAAAGTGGTTGGAAGGTTTAATAAAGGTGATCATATTAAAATTATTGATAGAAATCAAAAAGAATGTGCCAGAGGACTTAGTTCATTTTCATCGTTTGAAATTACAAAAATAATGGGTCATCACTCTAGTGAAATTGAGAAGCTGCTTGGATATATTTCTAAGTCCGAAGTTGTTCATAAAGATGATATGGTAGAATTATAAAATGATTAAACATATTAAGTTAATTGGCAAAAAATCAAAAAATATAATAAATGAAAAAATTGATAGTCAAACAAAAAATAATGTTTTAAAAAGTTTTGTATATCTTCTAGAAAAAGAAAAAGAAAATATTTTAAAAGAAAATAAAAAAGATATTAAATTTGCAAAAAAAAAGAATTTAAAAGAAAATCTTATTGAAAGATTAACTTTAAACTCAAAAAAAATATACTCAATTAAAAAATCAGTAAAGGAAATTATTAAATTAAAAGATCCTGTTGGAGTAGTTTTAGAAAAATGGAAAAGGCCTAATGGATTAATTATTAAAAAAGTCACCATGCCTATAGGTGTAATTGGAATTATTTATGAAAGTAGGCCAAATGTTACTTCGGATATATCTAGTCTTTGTTTTAAGTCTGGTAATTCAGTAATTTTAAGAGGAGGATCTGAGGCAATTAATACTAATAAAAAATTGGCTTTATTATTCAGAAAAGCTTTAAAAATAAATAGGGTAAATCCAAACTTTGTACAATTGATAAACACAAAAAATAGAAAAGTAGTTGACTTTATGTTGGCACGAATGGCTGATGAAATTGACGTAATAATACCTAGAGGTGGAAAGAGTTTAGTAAAAAAGGTTCAAGCTATGTCTAAAATTCCAGTAATTGGACATCTAGAAGGCATATGTCATATTTTTATAGACAAAGACGCAGATTTAAAAACTGCTACAAAAGTTGTTTATAATGCAAAATTAAGAAATACCAGTATATGTGGAGCGGCAGAAACAATTTTATTTCACAAAAAGATTGTAAAAAAATTCTGTAATAAAATATTAAAAGAATTACAGGATAATAATTGTAAAATTATAGGGGATAATTTTATAAAGAAATTTTTTAAAGGGAAGATTTATCCTGCAAAAGAAAAAGATTGGCGTACTGAATATTTAGCGGCTACAATTTCGGCAAAATGTGTTAATAGCTCTGATGAAGCTATTAACCATATAAATAAATATGGTACAAAACATACAGATTCTATAATTACAAAAAATAAAAAAACTGCACAAAAATTTATTAACAAAGTTAACAGTTCAATAGTCATACACAATGCTTCGACTCAATTTGCAGATGGAGGAGAATTTGGATTTGGTGGAGAAGTTGGAATATCAACTAATAAACTTCCCCCTAGAGGTCCTGTAGGTTTAAAACAATTGGTATCGTATAAATATGAAGTTCTTGGAAAGGGTCATATTAGAAAGTAAAATTGAAGAATAAGATAAAAAAAATTAAGAATATCGGACTGTTAGGTGGTAGTTTTGATCCTGCACACAAGGGTCACCTCTCAATATCAATAAAAGCTAAAAGAAGATTTAAATTAGACTATATAATTTGGGCTGTGACAAAAAAAAATCCATTTAAAAAAGAATGTAAATATAATTTAAAAGAAAGAATAAGGTTATCGAAAAAAATAACAAAATTTCAAAAATTTGTTAAAATTAGATATTATGAGAAAAAGATAAAATCTAATAGAACAATAAATTTAATAAATTATATAAAAAAAAGGATAGATTGTAATTTATTTTTAATTATTGGTGCTGATAATCTCGTTAGTTTTCATAAATGGTACAAATGGAAAGTAATTTCACAAAAATGTAATATTTTAGTATTTGATAGACAGGGTTTTAAAGCTAAATCTTTGAATTCAATTGCTTTTAAACGTTTAAAAGAAAAAAATCTATTATTTATAGATCACAAAAAAGTTAATATTTCATCTTCTAAATTAAGAAAAATTTGATAAAGTTTTAATAGCTAATGGATAAAATTGTCAATTTAAAACAATCAATCTTAAAAACACTAGATACGAACAAAGCTTTAGATGTAGTTAGTATAGATCTTGCAAACAAAAGTTCAATGGCTGACTATATGATTATTGCAAGCGGTACATCTTCAAGACATATACAAGCGTTGTCTGAACAAGTGTTAGAAAAGTTTAAAAATAGTGGAATTAAAAATTGTAAAATTGAAGGATCAGATAGTAATGAATGGAAATTAATTGATGGAATAGATTTGATTGTTCATATTTTTAATCCGGAAAAAAGAAAATTTTATGAACTTGAAAAAATGTGGTCTGAGTTAATCCCTAAAGAAAAAGTTACAATATGAAAAAATATATTTATATTTTAGTAATATTTTTATCTTCAATTACTAAAAGTTTTGGAACTAATAACACCGATCTTTACAAAAAAATTGATTTGTTCAGTGAAGTTTTAAATAAAATCAATAACGAATATGTAGAAGAAATTGATCAAAACGATGTAATGGATGCAGCTATTGATGGTGTTTTGCAATCACTAGATCCATACTCTTCTTATATGTCTCCTGAAATGTTATTAAATATGCAAACTGAAACAAGCGGTGAATTTGGTGGTTTGGGAATTGAAGTTGGTATGGAGGCTGGAGTTGTAAAAGTAATTTCTCCAATTGATGGTACTCCAGCATCAAGGGCTGGTGTAAAGGCCGGAGATTATATTGTTAAAATTAACGATATACAGGTTCAAGGTAAATCATTATCTGAAGCTGTTGAGTTAATGAGAGGACCAGTTGGATCTGATATTGAAATAACAGTTAGAAGAAAAAATTTTAAAAAAGCATTAATTTTTAATATCACAAGAGAAATTATTAAAATTCAATCAGTAAAATCTGAAATTTTAGAAAATAAAGTGGGCTATGTAAGATTGAATGCTTTTAATGAGAATAGCAGTGATCAAATTAAGGATAAGCTTGATAAAATTAAAAAAAATAAAAGTATAAAAAGTTATATTTTAGATTTGAGAAATAACCCAGGCGGATTACTTTCTCAGGCTATTAAAATATCAGATTTTTTTTTAAATGAAGGAGAAATAGTATCTACAAAAAGTAGAAACAAATTAGAAAATAAAAAATTTTTTGCCAAAAAGGGTGATATTATTGATGGAAAAACGTTAATTGTTTTAATCAATTATGGATCAGCTTCAGCTTCAGAGATTGTAGCCGGTGCCTTAAAAGATCATAAAAGAGCTATTGTTCTTGGTGAGCAGAGTTATGGCAAAGGTTCCGTGCAATCTATAATCCCTTTAAAAAATAAAGGAGCTATCAGATTGACTATCTCAAAGTATTATCTTCCCTCAGGAAAATCTATCTCAGAAGTAGGAGTAGTGCCTGATATTGAAGTAATTGAGCAGGAAGAAGATTTTAAAATTAATACAACAAACGATAATCAACTTAAATTTGCATTAAAGCTTTTAAATGATTAAAAAGCAAAGAAAATCTAAAAATCTACCTTACAGAAATGGAGTTGGAATTGTTGTATTGAATGATGAAAATAAAGTTTTTGTTGCAAAAAGAATTGATAACCCAAAAAACTTTTGGCAAATGCCTCAGGGCGGTGTTGATAAAGGCGAAAAATATTATGACGCTGCTTTAAGAGAATTAAAAGAAGAAACTAGCATAGTAAGCGTAGAACTAGTTCAGGAAATTGATAAAAAATTAACTTACATTTTACCCGATGAATTAATAGGAATTATTTGGAAAGGTAGATTTAAAGGCCAAATACAAAAATGGTTTATTATGAGATTTGTTGGTAATGAATCAGAAATTAATATAAATACTAAAAAACCTGAATTTTTAGACTGGAAATGGATTGATTTAGAAGATTTAACAAAAATAGCTGTAAATTTTAAGTTAAACGTTTACAAAAATCTTAAGCAAGAAATATCAAAGATATTAAACTAATTTAAAGTTAGGTTCTTTAAAACTTCAATCTTTTGGTCAATTAAGTATTTGCTTTGATCGGAAATTTCATTTTTTTGGGTATCTTGTTCTGCTTTAGCTAAAGCATCTCTTACAACATTTTTATCTATTTTTTTAATATCAAAAATATTGCTTGTTAATATTGATAGGCAATTATTCTTAAATTCTAATATTCCATCGTCAACATAATAGGTTTCTTCATTTGAATCTTTAAAAATTCTCAGAAGTCCAGGTTTTAAAAAAGATATTATTGATATATGGTCTTTTAATATTCCCATATCGCCTTCAAATGCTGGTACCACTACTTCTGAAACTCCTTCTTTTGACAAGAATGAACTTTCTGGATTAACTATCTCAACCTTAAAACCTTCGCTCATTATGCTGCTGCCTCTTTTGCCATTTTTTCAGCTTTTTCAACTGCTTCTTCTATTGTTCCTACCATATAAAAAGCTGCTTCAGGTAAATGATCATATTCTCCTTTGCAAATTGCATCAAACCCTTTAATTGTAGATTCTAGATCAACGAGTTTTCCTGGAGAACCAGTAAAAACTTCTGCAACAAAAAATGGTTGTGATAAAAACCTTTGAATTTTTCTAGCTCTAGCTACAGTCAGTTTATCTTCTTCTGATAATTCGTCCATACCTAAAATGGCAATAATATCCTGTAAAGACTTATAAGTTTGCAATACTTTTTGAACTTCTCTAGCAACTCTATAATGCTCGTCTCCAACTATTCTTGGATCTAAAATTCTAGAAGTTGAGTCTAAAGGGTCTACAGCTGGATAAATTCCAATTTCTGCGATTTGTCTAGATAACACTGTTGTGGCATCTAAGTGTGAAAAAGATGTAGCAGGTGCTGGATCTGTTAAATCGTCTGCCGGCACATATATAGCTTGAACTGATGTTATAGAGCCTTTATTTGTAGTCGTAATTCTTTCCTGTAGATTTCCCATATCTGTAGCTAATGTTGGTTGGTATCCTACAGCAGATGGAATTCTTCCAAGTAACGCTGAAACCTCTGAGCCAGCTTGAGTAAATCTAAATATGTTATCTACGAAAAAAAGTACATCTTGACCTTCTTGGTCTCTAAAATATTCAGCAACTGTTAATCCTGATAACGCCACTCTAGCTCTTGCCCCTGGTGGTTCATTCATCTGACCGTAAACTAGAGCAGCTTTTGATCCTGTACCCTCTGGCTTAATTACACCCGACTCTATCATTTCATGATAAAGGTCATTTCCTTCTCTAGTTCTTTCACCCACGCCAGCAAAAACAGAAAAACCGCCATGTGCTTTTGCGACATTGTTAATTAATTCCATTATAAGAACAGTTTTTCCAACTCCTGCACCACCAAATAAACCAATTTTTCCGCCCTTTGCATATGGAGCTAATAAGTCTACTACCTTAATTCCTGTTACTAAAATTTCTGTTTCAGTAGATTGGTCATTAAATTCTGGCGCTTGTCTATGAATTGGCCAACTTTCTTTGGTTTTAACCTCTCCTTTTTCATCAATAGGTTCACCAATTACATTTATAATTCTTCCTAAAGTTTCTGGACCAACAGGAACTTTTATTGGAGCACCAGTGTCACTTACTTCATCACCTCTTTTTAAGCCTTCTGTTGCATCCATAGCAATTGTTCTTACGCTTGATTCCCCTAAATGCTGTGCAACTTCTAAAACTAGTCTATTACCGCTATTGTCACATTCCAATGCGGTTAATATTTCTGGTAGTGCTCCATCAAATTTAACGTCTACTACCGCTCCAATAATCTGTGTAATTTTTCCTTTTCTCATAATTACAAACTCTCTGCTCCTGAAATAATTTCAATTAGTTCTTTGGTAATTGCTGCTTGACGACTTCTATTATACTGAATAGTAAGCTTGTCAACCATTTCGCCTGCGTTTCTAGTCGCATTATCCATTGCACTCATTCTAGAACCTTGTTCGCTGGCTGAATTCTCTAACATTGCTTTAAAAATCTGAGTAGAAATATTTTTAGGCAATAAGTTGCTTAAAATTTCATCTTCATCAGGTTCAAATTCATAGTTATCTTCAGATGAGGATCCCTCTGACTGTAAAGCTTTTAAAGGAATAATTTGCTGTTCCTGTGGTATTTGAGTTATTACATTTTTAAATTGGTTATAAAAAATTGTACATATATCAAATTCTTTTTTTTCAAATTTACCAATAATTATTTTGCCTACTTTGTCAGCATCAAAATAATTTGCGTTTTTAGATTCTTTGAAAGAAACTTTTTCAATTATATTCTCCTTATAAGTTCTTTTTAATTGATCATAACCTTTTGATCCAACAGTAATAATTTTTAGAGTTTTGCCCGTATCTAGTATTTTTTGAAAAAATGATTTTGCTTTTTTAATAATATTTGTATTAAATCCTCCACACAATCCTCTATCAGAAGTCATAACAACACATAAGTGAACTTTATCTTCTCCTGAACCTGTAAGTAGTTTAGGAGAATTTTCTTTATCCGATATGCTATTTGAAAGATTAAGAATAATATTATTCATTTTATCTGAATATGGTCTTCCTTTTTCTGCATTTTCTTGAGCTCTTCTTAATTTAGATGCGGCAACCATTTTCATTGCTTTCGTAATCTTTTGAGTAGATTTTACGCTTGATATTCTTTTTTTTAAATCGTCTAAACTTGCCATTTTCTAAGAATTAAAGTTTTTTTTAAGTTCAGTAATAACTTCATTTAAAAGTTTTTCTGTATTTTCTTCAAGTTTGCCTGAGCTTGATATTGATTCTAAAATTTCAGATTTTTCAGATTTACATTTTTCTACAATTTTTATTTCGAAATCAGCAATATTTTTTTGTTCAATATCATCCAAATGACCTTTAACACCACAAAATACTGAAATTACTTGTTCGGCCACAGTCATAGGTGAGTATTGTTTTTGTTTTAATAGTTCAGTCAATTTAGAACCTCTATTTAAAAGTTTCTGAGTAGAAGCATCTAGATCTGAACCAAACTGGGCAAATGCTGCCATTTCTCTATATTGAGCAAGCTCAAGTTTCATCGATCCTGAAACTTTTTTCATTGCTTTTGTTTGAGCTGAAGATCCTACTCTTGATACCGATAATCCTACGTTAATCGCTGGTCTTATACCTTGATTGAATAATTCTGTTTCCAAAAAAATTTGACCGTCTGTAATCGAAATTACATTGGTAGGAATAAATGCGGAAACATCACCACCTTGTGTTTCAATTATTGGAAGAGCTGTTAAAGATCCTCCACCATGTTCATCGCTTAATTTAGCTGCTCTCTCAAGTAGTCTGCTATGTAAATAAAACACATCTCCCGGGTAAGCTTCTCTTCCAGGAGGTCTTCTTAATAAAAGTGACATTTGTCTATAAGCAACTGCCTGTTTTGAAAGATCATCATATATAATTAATGCGTGCATACCATTATCTCTAAAATATTCTCCCATCGCACAACCAGTATAAGGAGCTAAAAATTGCAGTGGGGCTGCATCTGAAGCTGTTGCTGCAACAATTGTTGTATATTCCATTGCGCCAGCTTCTTCTAAAGTTTTTTCAATTTGTCTAACAGTAGATCTTTTTTGACCTATTGC
>MDSW01078192.1_pt1 | contig 12747 bp, 9 predicted proteins | sample 811171 | NCBI WGS metagenome assembly MDSW01 (sample SAMN05326641, study PRJNA326480) | marine metagenome | isolation source: seawater | place: Atlantic Ocean: North West | collected 2012 | reverse complement strand
GGGCGATGTACCGCTCATGAACTTGCGGCTCTGGGAAGCCACGTCGTTATCATTGGGCGTAAACAAGAAAAGCTAGATCGGGTTGCCGCTGAGGTTGAAGAAGATGGCGGCTCTATTGAAACGCACAGCTGCGATATTCGTGATGAGGCCAAGGTAGCTGAAACCGTCGCCAAGATTGTTAAGAACCGGGGTCAGATTCATGGTTTGGTGAACAATGCAGGTGGCCAATTTCCGTCGCCCATTGCGGCCATTAATCAAAAAGGATTCGAGACGGTCGTCCGTACCAATTTAGTGGGCGGCTTCTTGATGGCTCGCGAAGTTTTCTCGCAGTCTATGAGTCGCAGCGGCGGCAGCATTGTAAATATAACGGCGGACCATATTCGAGGCATGCCAGGCATGGCGCATTCTGGTGCAGCCAGAGCAGGTATGGAAAATTTCACCCTGACCTCGGCGTTTGAGTGGGCGACCTTTGGCGTTCGAGTGAATGCAGTAGCTCCCGGCTGGATTGCTTCAAGTGGCATGGATACTTACGACGGCCCTATCAAGTCACTTATTCCCAAATTGAAAGAGGCGGTTCCGCTGAAGCGTATGGGTACCGAAGCCGAGGTAAGTGGAGCTATTTGTTTTCTCTTATCTGAAGCTGCCTCTTTTATTACGGGCGCTACCATTCGCATTGATGGGGCGGCTCCGTTGGGTAACAACGCTTTGTGGCCCTTGCAGGCCGATGCTCAGAACGTAAATACGTTCAATGGTTTTCACCGGGCAGTCACGCCCGAAATTCTCAAAAAAGAAACATCAAAGGAATAGACATGCCAGCTATCGAATCCGAGCTGATTACAGCCGGCGATGATTATCGAGCGCGTTGTGAGGCCATGCAAAAGGCTCTTGATGAGTTTAGGGCGGCCGAAGAACAAGTAGCGGCCACCGAGCGAGGCGCCAAAGAAAAATTTGTGAAGCGCGGTAAGCTTTTACCACGAGAGCGAATTGATAGGCTTCTTGATTCCGGTGCACCGTTTGTTGAACTCATGTCTTTAGCTGGCCGTAAGATGCACGACGACCGCGATGGGTCCACGGCAGGTGGTGGCGTGATTGCGGGTATTGGTTACGTTGGCGGCATTCGTTGCTTGGTGACCGCCAGCAACAGTGCCATTAAAGGTGGCACAATCGCGCCCGCTGGTTTGCATAAGTCGCTTCGCCTGCTTGAGATAGCGAAACAGAATAAGTTACCCATTGTCGCATTGGCTGAGAGTGGTGGTGCAAACCTCAATTATGCAACCGATGTATTTGTCGATGGCGCTCGGTCGTTTGCGAATCAGGCTAGGCTTTCGGCCCACGGTATTCCACAGGTTACAGTGGTTCACGGAAACGCTACTGCCGGCGGCGCTTATCAGCCGGGACTAAGTGACTATGTGATCATGGTCCGGGGTAAGACGAAAATGTTTTTGGCCGGACCTCCATTGGTCAAGGCCGCAACTGGTGAAGACGCGACTGATGAAGAGCTGGGTGGTGCCGAGCTTCACACAGAGGTGGTCGGCTCCGCTGAATACCTCGCGGAAGATGATGCGGACGGAATCCGAATTGCTCGCTCGGTCATGGAGCGAATGCCTTGGAATGAGCAGCTTCCACTGCGGGAGGCGCGTGCTTATGAAGAGCCGCTCTATTCACCTGATGAGCTTTTGGGTGTCGTCCCTACCGATTCCAAAACGCCTTATGATGTGCGTGAAATCATTGCTCGTATTGCGGATGGAAGTGAGTTTCTTGCATTTAAGCAAGCTTGGGATGGTCAAACTGTTTGTGGCCAAATTTCTATTTGGGGACATTCCTGTGGTGTCATTGGAAACAATGGCCCAATTACGCCTGAAGGTGCAGCCAAGGCTGCTCAGTTTATTCAGCTCATGGACCAGAGTAATACACCCATTGTCTTCCTACAGAATACCACTGGATTTATGGTGGGTACGGATGCAGAACGTAAAGGTGTTATTAAGCACGGTTCCAAAATGATACAAGCGGTGGCGAATGCACGTGTCCCCATGTTGACCGTCGTGGTGGGCGGCTCATATGGAGCTGGGAACTACGCTATGTGTGGTCGTGGTTTGGACCCTCGCTTCATCTTTTCATGGCCCAATAGCCGAACTGCCGTGATGGGCGGAGAGCAGGCGGGCAAGGTACTGCGGATTGTTGCTGAGCAGAAACATGCTCGCAATAATCTGACCCCTGACCCGGCGATGCTTGACGCACTGGAACAGCACACCGCAGAACGAATGGATAAAGAATCGACGGCGCTCTTTGGCACCGCACGGCTCTGGGATGATGGTCTGATAGACCCGCGTGACACCCGTCGCCTTTTGGGATTTTTGTTGGATGTATGCGCTGAAGCAAATGTCCGACCACTTAGAACGAACACTTTTGGGATTGCACGGCTTTAAGCCATTGGAGGGAGAAGCTTATGAAGTTTACAGCAGAACACCACGAACTACGTCGCACAGTACGTCAATTTGTCGAAAATGAAATCAACCCGCATGTCGAGGAATGGGAAGCGGCCGGAATCTTTCCTGCTCATGAACTCTTCAAGAAAATGGGAGACCTCGGACTCTTGGGAATAAACAAACCCGAGCAGTTTGGTGGTATGGGACTTGATTACAGTTATGAACTCGTCTTTGCCGAAGAAATGGGCGCTGTTCGATGCGGTGCGATTCCAATGGCGGTAGGTGTGCAAACAGATATGGCAACACCTGCTTTGGCCCGCTGGGGTTCAGATGGGCTTCGAGAGGAATTCTTGCGACCAGCCATTGCAGGTGATCAGGTAGCTTGTATTGCCGTGAGTGAGCCAGCCGGTGGTTCCGACGTGGCTGCACTTACCACCCGTGCCGAAAAAGACGGCGACGATTACATCATTAACGGTACCAAGATGTGGATCACAAACTCCACGCAGGGTGACTGGATTTGTCTATTGGCCAATACCAGTGAAGGAAAGGTTCACCAGAATAAATCGTTGATGGTTGTTCCCTTGGACCTTCCTGGAGTTACGGTTGAAAAGCAAATTAAGAAGCTCGGGATGAAGTCGTCGGATACGGCGCAAATATTTTTTGAGAATGTACGCATTCCGCAGCGATTTAGAATTGGCGAAGAGGGCATGGGTTTTGCCATGCAAATGATGCAGTTTCAGGAAGAGCGAATTTACGCAGCAGCAGTTGCACTGAAGGGCCTAGAGAACTGTATCGATGCCACCATAGACTATTGTAAAGAGCGAAAAACATTTGGAATCCCATTGATCGACAACCAGGTTATTCACTTCCGTATGGCTGAGCTAAAAACCGACGTGGAGTGTCTTCGTTCTTTGGTTTATCGAGCGTGTGATGACCATATCAGCGGAAACGACGCAACGCTTTTGGCTTCCATGGCCAAGCTTAAGGCTGGTCGTTTGAGTCGTGAAGTGACCGATTCGTGTCTACAGTATTGGGGCGGAATGGGCTTTACCTGGGACAACGAAGTATCCCGTGCCTATCGTGACAGCCGTTTGACCTCCATTGGCGGAGGTGCCGATGAGGTAATGCTGGGTATCATTGCTAAGTTTATGGGAATTCTACCCAGAGCTAAGAAGAAGTAAGAGGTACCATGGTGACTGCTCCAGAATGCGAAACGCTACTTCTTGAAAACAAGGGTTCAGTTCTTCATCTCACGTTGAACCGAGCGAAAGCTCGCAATGCGATGAGTTTGAAGATGGTTCACGAATTGAATGCCGTTTGTGAGTGGCTAGAGACTGACTCTGGCGTTCGGGCTGTGGTGATCCGCGGAGCCGGTGGCCATTTTTGTGCCGGAGGCGACATCAAGGACATGGCTCAAGCAAGAGCTCTGGCTATGAGTGGTGAGGCAGGTGATCAAGATCCCTATTTCGATTTGAACCGGGTCTTCGGTCAGATGATTCATCGGGTCGAGCGCTTACCTCAAGTCGTTTTGGCTGTTTTAGAGGGAGCCATTCTCGGTGGTGGTTTTGGTTTGGCATCTGTGTGTGACATTGGAATTGTTCACGACGAAGCCAAACTCGGCATGCCAGAAACAACCCTGGGATTGATTCCTGCGCAAATTGCTCCCTTTGTAGTTAGACGTATTGGCTTAACCCAGGCGCGCCGTCTAGCACTTTTAGGCAACAAGATTAACGGACGAGAAGCGGTAGATGTGGGCATTGCTCATTATGGTTTCAGTTCGGACCAAGAGCTGGCTGAGTTGTTGGAGAAAATATTGGGTTCCATCAACCGGTGCGCGCCCGGTGCAAACGCAAAAACCAAGGCTTTGATGCTGGATGTTGACGTGCGTCCGTTGGACGAGGTTTTGGAGGAAGCGGCTCAGTTGTTTTCTCAGGCAGTTCAGGGTTCAGAAGGTTTCGAAGGGACGATGGCTTTTATTGAAAAGCGGTCTCCTAAATGGGCAGAGGAAAAAGGTTCATGACTCATTTTTCAAAGGTATTGATAGCCAATAGAGGTGAGATTGCTTGTCGAGTTATTAAAACGGCAAAAAATCTAGGGTATCAAACCGTAGCAGTGTTCAGCGATGCCGACCGCAATGCACGTCATGTGCTCTTGGCAGATGAAGCAGTTTATTTAGGCGCTTCGCCGGTTGGTGAATCTTACCTGCATCAGGATAAAATTCTCGAGGCCATCGATAAATCAGGGGCCGATGCTGTCCATCCCGGTTATGGGTTTCTTTCTGAGAATGAAGCCTTTGCCAGAGCTTTGGAGGACAAGGGAGTCGTTTTTATCGGGCCACCTGCTTCTGCGATTGCACTTATGGGAAGCAAGCGAGAATCGAAATTGGCGATGATTGAAGCCGGCGTGCCTTGTGTTCCGGGTTATCAGGGCAACGAACAAGACCCAGCTATTTTGATACAAGAGGCAATAAAGGTGGGGCTACCGGTCATGCTCAAGGCATCCGCAGGGGGCGGTGGTCGCGGGATGCGCCTTGTGCAGGAGAAAGAGGCTCTGGCGGAAGCCATTCAAACAGCTTGCTCGGAAGCACGAAATGCTTTTGGCAGTGATGAGATGATTATCGAACGTGCGGTTATGCGACCACGTCATATTGAGATTCAAGTTTTTGCCGATTCCCATGGCAATTGTATTTCATTGGGTGAGCGAGACTGTTCGGTTCAAAGACGTCATCAAAAAGTAATCGAGGAGGCACCATCACCGGCGGTGAGCCCAGAGCTTAGGCAAGAGATGGGACAGGCTGCCGTACGAGCTGCACAAGCTTGCAATTACGTGGGCGCAGGAACTGTTGAATTTTTGCTCGATAGCAGTGGTGAATTTTACTTTTTAGAAATGAATACCCGGCTACAGGTTGAGCATCCGGTAACGGAAATGGTTACGGGACAAGATTTGGTAGAGTGGCAACTTCGGGTTGCAAGTGGTGAAACACTTCCTCTGAAGCAGGAGGAAGTTGAAAGCACGGGTCATGCCATAGAAGTAAGGCTCTATGCGGAAGACCCGGCCAATGGTTTTCTCCCTCAGACAGGTGACCTCTTACGGTTCGAGATACCGGAACTGGATGAATGCAGAACGGACCACGGCGTGGTTGCGGGTCAGCAAGTCACACCGTTTTATGATCCTATGTTGGCGAAATTGATTGCCTGGGGACCGGACCGTGAAACCGCGCGTCGAAAATTAAGTCGGATAGTGAAAGATGCCCAAATTTTAGGGATGACCACAAACCAGGGATTTCTGTCTCAAGCTTTGGACTCTGAGGACTTTGTAAAGGGTGAAGCGACCACAGCTTTGATTGGAGACTGGTTCACGGCAGAGCTACGAGACTCTTTGGGCACATTAACACCTGCCCAATGGCTCTTGGCGGCAGCTTTGTTAAAGCTCGAAGAAAACCCGGTTGACGGGCAGGTGAAATTGCCCCGCGGTTTCCGCAACAGCATTGCCTTTCCTACCCAGTGTCAGCTCTCCATCGGTGATAGAGATGAATCGTTAGAGCTTTTATTAAACCAGGTTCCTCATGGGGTTCAGGTTCAAGGGACAGCACTCGGAGAGTCTGTCGAATTAACGATTTTACGATGGGACAGTAAAGTGTGCGCCTATGAAGTGGATGGCGTGACTCGAAGCCTTGGTTATCTTAGGGTTGGACCAAACATCTACTTGAGCGCAGGTCAGGGCAGTACGTATCTTCAGGATACGACTTTACGACCACCTCAGTTGGCAGATGGCGCGGGCAGTGGAAAACTCAAGGCACCTATGGACGGCGCTGTGGTCACCATTACTGTCAAAGAAGGTGACGCTGTGACTCGCGGCCAAACCGTTGCGGTCATCGAGGCTATGAAAATGGAACATCCGTTGAAAGCAGATGTTGATGGTACCATCCAAGCGATTCATACTGAGCTGGGCTCTCAAGTGAAAGGCCGTCAGCTGCTGGTTGAAATCCAGGCATAATAGATTCGCCAACCGGCAAAGACATAGGATTTGGCGTTGGCTCATGGGGGATTGAATGCAACGTAGAATTTTTTCTGAAGATCACGACTTATTTCGTCAAGCGGTTCGAACTTTTGTCGAGCGTGAAATAAAGCCACACCAAGAACGTTGGAACGAAGAGGGCATTGTTGACCGAGAAGCCTGGCGAAAAGCGGGGGAGGCAGGATTGTTGTGCACTTGGCTGCCTGAAGAAGTCGGCGGTCCTGGTGGAGATTTTCTGCATGCCTGCATTGTGATGGAAGAGCTTTCTTACGCCTATGAAAGTGGCTTCGCCATTGCTCTGCATTCGGATATTGTTGTTCCCTATTTGTTTGAGTTTGGCAGTGAGGCACAAAAAGAACAGTGGTTGCCTGGTTGTGTCTCGGGGGACGTGGTTACAGCTATTGCCATGACCGAGCCGGGAGCGGGGTCTGATTTGGCGGCTCTGTCGACTACGGCGGTGAAAGACGGCGACGACTATATCCTGAACGGATCTAAAACGTTTATTTCCAATGGTATTCTCTGTGATCTGTGTATCGTGGCGGCTAAAACCAACACAGATCCGGATCAGGCTCATCAAGGAATTTCGTTGTTTTTGGTCGAGGCCGATAGACCGGGTTTTATAAAAGGAAACCGGCTCAAAAAGATGGGTATGGCATCTCAGGATACTGCAGAACTTGCCTTTGAAGATTGTCGGATACCGGCCTCGAATCTATTGGGAGCTGAAGGTGGTGGTTTCATGATGCTCATGAAGCAGCTGCAACAAGAACGTTTGGTTGTGGCGATTGGTGCGCAAGCGGCTGCTGAGGCAGTTTTGAAAGATACAGTCGTCTACACGCAAGAACGCAAGGCATTTGGGCGTCCTATTTCCAAAATGCAAAACACCAAATTCAAGCTGGCCGAGTGTGCCACCAAGGTAGAGGTAGGGCGAGCTTTTATCGACCGGGTTATCGAAGAGCACAGCGCCGGAGAGTATTTGGTTAAAGAGTGCTCCATGGCAAAGCTATGGCAAACTGAAATGCTTTCAGAAGTCGTCGATACTTGTTTGCAGTTCTTTGGTGGATACGGCTACATGTTGGAATACCCGGTTACCAGGGCCTATATGGATGCACGCGTTCAGCGAATATATGCCGGTACCAATGAAATTATGAAGGTCATCATCTCAAAGCAAATGGGGCTTTAAATCAAAGCTCTGGATGAGCTCGGGTGAGAATGGCGGCAATGTCTACGCCGGAGTCGAGGGTTCCCAGGGAATAACCCCAATCTCCTTCAAGGCGGGATCTACAAAACGAGTGATAAATGGCCGGTGGTGTATGTTGCACGAGCAAGGATCCTTGAAGGAGAAGGGCTAGATGCTCGGTAATCCGGCGGGCACGATGTTCAAGATTATTTTCGTCAGTGAATTCCTTCTTAAGTTCTTCGATGCTCCGGTCTAAATAAGGATCTTGGCCTTTGGCGCGTTCGATCTCTTCAAAAAGTAGTTCCAGGCAAGCAGGCTCTTTCTTAATAGCTCTTAAAACATCCAAGCAAATGACATTGCCTGAGCCTTCCCAAATACCATTGAGTGGTGCTTCGCGGTAAAGCCGAGGCATAATCGATTCCTCGACATAACCTGCGCCGCCATGTGATTCCATCGCTTCGGCTACAATGGTGGGTGCGCGTTTATTGGACCAGTATTTACCGACAGCTACCGCCAAGCGAGCGAGGGTGGCGGCGTCAGCATTGTCTGCGGAATCATCGTATAGTGCGGCAATACGAAAGACCATGGCGGTCATCGCTTCGGATTCAAGACTAATGTCCGCCAATACGTTTCGCATCAGCGGTTGGTGAATCAAAAGTTTCCCAAAGGCTTTGCGATGCATGCTGTGGTGCAAGGCTTGAGTGAGGCTTTGCCTTACCAGTCCTGCGGCCGCTTGGGTACAATCCAACCGGGTATGATGAACCATTTCGATAATGGTAGCTACACCGCGTCCCTCTTCGCCCACGAGAATAGCAAAAGTTCGGTCGTACTCTATTTCACTTGATGCATTGGAATGGTTGCCCAGTTTATCTTTGAGTCGTTGAATAAAGAAATTATTTCGAGTGCCGTCCGGTCGAAATCTCGGAACGAAAAAGCAGGAGAGCCCATTGCTTGTTTGCGCAAGTGTTAAGAAAGCATCCGACATGGGCGCGCTACAAAACCACTTATGTCCCGTTAGATGCCATGCCTGTCCCCAGGCGCTCTTATCTGCAACCACAGCCCGGGTAGTATTGGCCCGAACATCTGACCCGCCTTGTTTCTCGGTCATGGCCATACCCATGGTCATGCTGTCTTTTTCATCAATAGGAATACATCGAGGGTCGTAAGCATTGCTGAGAAGTTTTGGCAGAAAACGTTCGGCGAGTTCCGTATTATTTTTGAGTGCAGGGACGACTGCGTAGGTCATGGTTAAAGGGCAGCAAACCCCATTTTCAACCTGACCTAAAAGATACTCTAAAGCGGTGTGTGTGACGTGTCCGCCTTGGTCGTCGGTTTTCCAAGCAACTGAATGAACACCGTACTGCATCCCGAGCGCCATCATATGATGGTAACTGGGATGAAAGTCGACTTCGTCTATTCTGAACCCAAATCGATCGAATGTTTTGAGTTCTGGTTTATTTCGATTCGCCAGTCGGCCGTGTTCTATGGTGGTTGCCAGACCCAATTCACGGCCAAACGCTTGAAGCAAACTCTTTGACCAATCTGCGCCATTTCGAGCAAGAGCTTCTTGCAGCGGCCGATCGATCTCGAAGAGGTTGTAGTCTTCTAAGGGCGTTGCTTGGTTGGATATGCGATGCGTAGGTAATTCGTTTATGGGGTGGCGAGTTGGCATAGTTACACCTAAGCATTCATTCTTATTGTAAGACCAAAGATCTACCCCAAGGATTGCGATACGACACAATCAGTGGGGCGGCCAAATCGAATCTTATTGGGAAGCCGGGTATTTTATACTGGAATTAACTGTCGCCGAGAACGTGCTTAATACCAGCCAATAGCGGCTCTTCTTTAAACGGCTTAACGATCCAGGCAGTTGCGCCAGCCTCACGACCTTCGTTGGCAACTTCACTGGAAGATTCCGTGGTTAATACAAAGATCGCCGTGTCTTTATGATTTGGAATCATTCTGATTTCTTCGATCATTTCGAGCCCATTCATGTTGGGCATGTTGATATCTACAATAAATAGGTCAATTTCAGGATGGGACATTGCCATCGTAAGACCTTGACCACCGTTATCTGCGAGGAGAACGGTATACCCATGAAAACGTAAGGTATGTGAAAGCTGCTCGCGAATGATTCCTGAGTCATCGACAACGAGGATAGTTCTATCTGCCATTGTTTTGTTCCCTTTTTCTCATGCTAATTAGCATTGGGTTTGTTCGCACTAGAAGAACGAGAGGCCACCCGGCTCAATTATCTTCTGCTTAATATTTGGTTGAATCGCATTTGCATCGAACATGTCTAAAACAAGCTCAACGAAGAGTGATTCTGTTTGATCTGTTAATCTCGTAACGAGAGAGAGAGCACCCGCCCCATACTCCAGGCTGGTAGTGTCTCCACGGACTGTAAGTGGACACGATATCTCTGCCTTCATTCCATTTTGTACCAGGAAGGCTTTAAACTTTCCGACCACGGTGTTGCACATCTCACCGGCTAAGGCAGCGGCCTCGTTTGGGTCTTCTGGTCTGTCATCCGGCAGAATCTTGTCGCATGTATTCTGAAAGAAAACTTCGCTGCCACTTACTACTACAGAGCCAGTGGTTCCTGGTCCATTGAAGCTTATGACTGACGAGATCTCTGCAAGTGCTGTCTTATCGACCCGAACGTACTCTTGCATGACTTGAACTTCAGTCTTGAACGACTGTAGCAAAGCACTGCGGGCACTGAATTTCATGGCGTTTGCAACGATTCGCGGAAAGTACCTGTTGATCAAAAGTTGCTGCAATCTCAAAATAACAAAGTTTGAGGATGCGTCGGATTCTACAATTGCATCGGGTAGTTCGGTGCGATGGTTTGGAGCGAGTACACCCGGCTGACAAATCCACATGACCGGAGTTTCCGGCTGAGCTTGTTTTATTTCCGTAAATACTTCTCGGCCTCTGAGTTCATCGAGACCGTTGGCATCTACCGCAATTAAGGCGAGCTTACCGTTTTCGCCCAGCATATCCGGAAATTGCTCGGCGTCAGTTGTTTGCGCCACCTCAAGCTTTAAATTCTCAAGTTGCGAAATAATAGTAGTAAGGTGACTTTCCTCTTTCCCTACCAGCAGTGCCGCTTTGTCGACGTTCATGATTCCCCCCTTGCCTCGAATCAATTCTGCGAAAACATCTGTAAGCCACTTAACTGAGTGGCTTCATCTGCAAGTCCAGCTAGAGCATTAAAATACAACCCAATGACTTTCTTCTCAAGCACTGTGACAGCTTGCTTGCGCAGATGTTCTTGGATTTCCTCTTGAGGAGCTCCTCTAACCAGTCTTTCCAGTTCAAGTTTACGATGGTCGAATATTTGTTGCAACGTGTCATGAGTGTCGAGAACTCGACCGATTTCGCGGGCTTCCAGTGCAGTTCCGAGCAAAAGTTTGGATGCGTCTGCGGCCAAAGCCTTTGGGTTCACAGGGCTGCTCCAGGTCAGGACGCACTCGTGACGGAAACGTTGAATATTTTCTTCCGTGATGACCGCCCGGCGCAGTTGACTGCTCAAATTTGCGAGAACTTGAGGCGATGGCCCCTCAAATTTGGCCAGTTTGAATGCTGCTACACCCGTCGAATCAATGGTCGATAGGTTGCCTTCGATGGCGGTGTGGACCAGTTCGAAGGTGGTTGAAATCACGTGATCCATCTCCAGATTGGCTTTGAGAGCGTTCTCAAGTGGGGTCAACTGATCAAGCTGCCATGGCAATGCAGAAACATCTGAGGCAGATGCGAGCTCAAGCCATTGTTCCAGTCGAGAAGGTGACTGATCGGGGTTTTGGGCACTTTCTGCCGCCGCTTCAAGCAATTCCAGAATCCCGACAAGTGTCCGCAAGAGTGGTTCATAGAGAGCGAGCATAGATGCAATCAGAGGCATCCGCGTAGGTAAATCAAAGGTTCGCGTGATGTCGGTGTATGGCAGGGCCTGGGTGACAGAGCTGCACCTGGCTATTATTCTTGAACTGAGATCTAGAACGGCTTCTCGAGTTAGGTATATCTCGGAAAGTGCGTACCGGCAGATGGTCGTAAGCATTCCCAAATAAAGATGGTTTAACGATGCCGTTGCCTGATCGGGAAGACGGAGATGGGTGTCTTCCGTAAGTAATGTTTGAACTTGTTCCTCTAGGGAACCGCTCGATTTCGGAGGTAACGCATTTTCGGCAATCTGCTTCGGAGTCTCGAGTATCACATTGTCGCCGAAAGATGATTTCATACTTTCCCAAAATTCTCTCATCATACGGGGAGGGTTAGCGAAGACGAAATTGAGATCTTTGGCCTCCTCAGACTGAACAAAATCAGTCCAGATCTTAAGACCTTCGACATTCATTGTGAGAACATTTTCCCAATTGCACCTCAGCGTCGAAACCTTTTTAGGGATGATGGCGGGAATGCGAGAAAAGTCTGACTTTTCATCAACAACGCCGTTTAGAACCAATTCAGAGCCGGTCCAGCTGACATTGAGCTGGCCAACTTTGGGCCGAAAATGCTGGCCTGGTTCAATAGTAGGACGCCAGAGTGTTCCGTTTTGGAGATGTTGAAGGCAGTCCTTTATAACTTTGCCTTTGATGGGGGTAGACAACCAGCCTACAACCCCCGCCAATTTCGACACCTCTCTGAAATTGGGATTCAGTCCATCGGTTAGAATCCAAACTGGAGATTGGGAATTGGTTTTTTCTGCAATGGTATAGACCAATTCCAAGGAAGTGACCTTCGGGGATCTGTCGCTCAATATATAGAGAATTTTAGGATTTTGATCCCAAGGGCTAGCATTTTCAAGCTCTTCTGCCGTTTTAAACCAGCGCACTTGAAAATGATGCTCCTCAGAGAGTTCATGTAGGATGGGCGCGGAGGTATCCATTGGGTCGACTATATGGACCTCTAATCGAAGCTCCTTGTCCTTCGGGCCATGCTCGGTATCCGAATCCTGGTCCTTCTGCGCCATTGAATGCGTCCCCTAGAACGACGGGAATAGACATGGTTTGACCCCATACTTGGTCTACTATGCCGCTTTCCCACCTCAAGAGTATATCTGGTCTTGAAAGGCTGATGAAAGAAAAGGATCTAGATAGTGACGCCTTTCTAAATACGTCAGATCGAAGG
>MDSW01072273.1_pt1 | contig 12747 bp, 9 predicted proteins | sample 811171 | NCBI WGS metagenome assembly MDSW01 (sample SAMN05326641, study PRJNA326480) | marine metagenome | isolation source: seawater | place: Atlantic Ocean: North West | collected 2012 | reverse complement strand
TCTTTCCTCGGTACAATCCTCGTCGATCCTTGATCAAGCCTGCGAGTTGGTATATCAGGCGAGGTTTCTTCCATGGGATAAAGGCTTCGTATTGGCCATCTGCACGCTTTGTCAGTTTGACACCTTTGTTGGCGCGAAATCCGTTGAACTCGCCAATCACAGAGACCTGCTGCCATTGTTGTGAGGTGTATCGAGGTTGTAAATAAGCGCGGAATCTAAGTGTCATCGGCTGTTTGATCACGATGGGGATGCGTTTAAATTTGTGGTGAGGAGCGTACAACGTGATCTGCACAAACCCTTTTGCGCAAAATGAGATGGAAAAAGCACCTGTTGAAGTCACCTTCTGTTTGAGAAATGGGACAAAGAAAGAACCTCTTGATACCCATATATCCGTGCGTAAAAGAGGTTTGTTGTCTTGTCCATGTATATGCCCTGTGAGATTGACCTGATGGCATGCTTTGGGGGGCTTGGCGTATGTGTGTGGTTGAGGAAGCGTGAGCCAGACAAAAGCCAACAAAAACGGGGTATGTCGGTTCATTGATAAAGACCTCTCCATTCTCGTGATAAGTTGTGTTCTTGATATGCAGGGGGACTTCTTTGTGCGCTTTTTTGCCTCTAATGCACTTCGTGAAAGGTGATTGTATAGCCTCGTTGTATTTGTGACAAGAGGGCGTTGATGAGCGATAGGGCTAAAATTCTTGATCTGCTTTCTTTTGAGGTGGGTCTCTGTTATTGTATCTTCTTTCCAAAAAACGATCTGAACGCTCACGCTTACTTTTAGAAGATGCTTTGGCTGAAAGGAACAATGGATGGGATTTAGAAGAAGTTTGATTGCGGTGGTTGGGGATGCTCTTTTGGTTGGAGAGCAGCGTCGTTTTTCTACCTCTACACTTGAACAAGATGTCTTTGAGTCGTTACTTAAGAGGAAGCAAAAAAAGCTCTGTGTTTTGTCGGTATCCTCTCTTGCTGAGATTCCTCTTCTTGTAGAAGGAAGATGGGTCACAGAGGCCTCTATCCTTTCGATGGATTCACAACACCTCGTCGTTTGTGGTGACAGGAGGGTACGACTCACAAAGGTGAAGGGGGAGAAAAATCCTTATTTCGGGATGTTTCAAGAAGTAGAGACGTCGGGGCCGGCGGCGGCTTCGCGGCTGGATGTTGTCGTAGATGCAGAAGAAAAACAAGCGCCCGTTACGCCACCAATACAAGCGGAGAAGTCGTCTCTGACGAACACCCCCACTCACGACATTGATCTGGAACAGGCGCTTGCCAATCGACCTCTGCTCAAGCGCTTGGGAGAGCTTCTTTACGTGACCGGAGAACATCCGCTTTCTCTCTCTGAAGATGAAGAACAGCAGCTTCATCAGATCGGATTCCAACTCCTTCGTCTCTTTGCCTCACCATCACAGATTCAATCTCTTCAGAATCTTCCCCTTGTCGATGCAATCGCTATCTTGATAAAGGAACTTCAGGCCGTACAGACGAGAGATTCAGTTGATTCTTCCATCGAGGAGCTCCACAATACATTTTCTCAAACAGCTGTCCTTTCGGAACAAGCACGCAATGAGTTGTGGAATCGCATGATCGAGCTTCAGAAAAAATACGGCCTCTACTCGTCGTTCCAGTCTTCCACCAAAGGAAGTCGGAGAGACCCCCTGGATAGGCTGGCACACCGACTCGAACAAGCGCGCTTGCCTCCAGCTGCGAAAGAAGTCGTTGAGCGAGAACTCGATATGCTTGCAGGTATGTCCACGACAAACAGCGATTACCAAAGCTACACAGAACATCTCGAACATATCGCACGTATTCCATGGCACACAACGCCACGCCCGAAGCCCTCTTTGTCCTCTCTTGAAGAGACTCTTCACTCTGAGCACATGGGGCTGCATGAAGCGAAACAACGATTACTCGAACATCTCGCAGTGTGGCTTCATCAGGGAGAAGCCCGAGGCACCGTGTTGTGCCTTGTTGGACCTCCTGGGACGGGTAAGACCTCTTTTGCCCGCTCGATCGCCAAGGCCCTCGGACGAGAGTTTGTACGTATTGCTCTTGGGGGCGTCCACGATGAAAGCGAGATCCGAGGACATCGACTCTCTTTTCGTGCTGCTGCTCCAGGACGCATTATTCGAGCATTACAACAAGCAAAGTCAAACGACCCGCTCATCTTACTCGATGAAATTGATAAGCTCGGAAATGCCTCTCGTAGTCCGATGGCTGCGATGCTCGAAGTTCTCGATCCTGAACAGCACCATGAGTTTGTCGATAATTACATCGGCGTTCCCTGTGATCTCTCCAATGTCTTCTTCTTATGTACCGCCAACGATCTCTCCTCTATGCCTCACACGCTGCGCGATCGTTTCGATTTGATCGAGCTTGAGGGCTATAGTTTTCGTGAAAAGATCCAAATGTCACAACAGTACCTTTTGCCTCGTATGGCCAAAGAACACGCTCTTGCCGAACCGCTCCCCCTCACACAAGAAGAAATCACCTTTCTTCTCGAACATTACACGAGAGAGCCAGGCGTGCGTGAGCTTTCGAGGCTTCTTTCAAGACTCCATCGTTATCTGATCCTTCAGGCTGCCCGAGCTGAACAAGTCTTTGAGCCTAAGACGCTCCCTCCCTTCGACGAAGAGTTACTGCAAAAGATCCTCGGTCCTTCTCGATACAAGCGCAAACCTCTCACCCAATCTCTCCGTCCTGGCGTTGTGCTCGGACTCGGTGTGCAGAATCATACAGGCTCAATTCTTCGCTTTGAGGCCGGATTTCTCGCAGGTGCTCCCTCCCTTCAGCTCACAGGAAGAATGGGGGAAGTGATGCAAGAGGCCGTGAAGATGGGGCTTGCCCATCTCAAGTTGTTCTCCTCTATGTATGAGCTCGATGCCGCACAACTCGATGGTCGCTTTTTTCTCCACGCACCAGAAGCCGCCGTGCCAAAAGATGGACCGAGCGCTGGCGTCGCCATCTGTCTGGCCATGCTCTCGGCAATCACCCATCGGCCCTTGCGTGCAGACCTCGCGGTCACCGCAGAGCTCTCCCTGCATGGGGAAGTCTTACCCGTCGGAGGGCTCCGCGCTAAGCTACTCGCAGCCGAACGTCAGGGACTACAACACGTGATTCTGAGCACCGAAAATCAACAACATATCACCGACGAGCTCGCTTCTCTGCGATTACAACTACATTGGTGCGCTCATATGAGAGATGTACTCCCCATCGCGTTTGCGTCCACATCAACCCCATAAACACGCCAATGACTTTGTTTCTCTATATGCGTACCTTTTTCTTGTCTTGGCTCCTTACTTGAGAGGTCTTTGATGGTACAAAACTCTTTTTCATTTCCTCCCTTACACTTTATCACTACGGAACAAATCGAGTGTCTTCTTCGGACCATTATCGATTTTTTCGAGACCCCCATCCCCGAGGATGAGTATACGAAGCTCGGTGATATCGGGCATGAGTGGATTCGTCACCAGCAGGGGGTCGCGATCGCGGCGACACGGTTTGTTTCTATGGCGGCGAACGTCCAACAAGCCCATGAAGTGCTGCCGCTATTGACCAAAGCCATCGCACTCGCAGCTCCTTTTGATGATGGATACCGTTTTTGTGATCAAAAAGAACTCTTTATCCAAAATCTCGCGATGTTTTTATGGTCTCCTGAGACCGACCTACGCAGCATTGCTTCTTTTGTCGAACATCGTGAATTCGACTTCAGGTATTGGGTCGCCTCTCATCTGCCTCTACGGGATGGACTGGCGCAACAGTACCTCGAAATACTAAGCAAAGACCCTGACGGGATGGTCCGGAATCGAGCGCAAAAGAAACTCGCCAAAGCGATGGAGATTCCCTGGTGGTGGGGGGTCTTTCAAGAAGATCCAATCCCTCGTGTCCCTCCTGAACGCCAACAAGAGGTCATCCCTCTCTTCGCGCCTTTGAAAGAAATGTTGTCTCTAACTTACAAGAAATTCGAGAGACGTAAAGATGAATTCGCCGAGATGATGGATACATTGCCACCAGAACTCTCGGCTGAGGTCGTCAAGGTCTTCTTTCGCGTAGACATTCATTGGCGCTTCTATCCGTGGATGAGTAAGTGGTGGTTGGCGACCCCTTCTGGCGCAAGAGAGTTCTACGATGAGGCGACCCGAAGGGCCAATGCTGAAGACTCTTTTGTGATCTGGTTTCAGTCTGGTAAGCTGGCGGAAGTGCTCCAGGCGTTCCCCAAAGAGACCAATCTATCGATCTGTCAGGAGTGGATTCAATACTTACGTCCATACGAGGCCGGATTCGACGATTATGGGTCCATTCTCACAAGGCTCGCAGAGGCTGTGGGCATCGCTTGGCCAAGCGATGCCCCTCTTCAACCTCTCGTTGATTTTTTGCTCAAGCACCCCAAGCCACAAGTAGAGCAGATCCTCGGAAGCAGCTCGATCGCGTACGTGCTCAAAGTGTTTGAAAGAGACGACGTGGATCTGTCTCGCATTGAAGAAGCACTCTCACAAGCACGTTCACAAGATTACCCCGGAGGTTGGCAACATCTTGCCAGTATCTCGGAACGGTATTTTGAAGCAAAGACCAATTCGTAAAGGGTGAAAAACGAATGATAACTTTACCACGTGTTGGATGGTTTTCCTCCGAAGAGATCAAAGAACTACTTGCGCAAACCAACCGACTTTATCAGCTCGATATTCCAGATGATATCTATTTGTATAATGAAAGCTTTGAAGAGAAGCTCTATTACTATGAGCAAAATTGCCTGGATGCCTATCTTTTCCTTGCTGGAGCTGCTGCGTCCATCTTGGACACGTCCATGCTGAAGAGTTTGCTTCACAAAGAGAGTCTCTTCTCTCGATACAGAAGAGATGATTCTCACGGCAAGGTCATGGTGTTGAATCTTGTTGAGCTGTGTAAACATCCCAACGCGGATGTTTCTTGCTTGGAGTCATTGGCAAACCACAAAGACTCATCCGTTCGGAGATTCCTTGCCGAATCTCTGACCACTGAACATCTACCATTTCGGCCTTTCTTGCAGGAACTTGTTTACGATCCTGTCCCCACTGTTCGTGAAAAGGCGGCTGCTCGATGGGGTGTCGTTGAGGACGTCCCTTGGTGGGCTGGAGTGTTTTTTGAAGACCCTACCCCACGGCTCTTCGATGTACAAAGGAAAACAGACGTGCATCTTTGTTTCGAGCTCGCCGAGCTCCTCAGTACACCAAAGTTATCCCTTTGGGAGCTTGACCCTGATGTGCGAGAAGGGATCGAAGAGATCTTGGCGCAGCTTCCACCGTTTTTGGCTGCTGAGGTCGCTGAGGCTCGGTTGCGCGCCCCCGAACACGCCCAGAAGGGAGCATGGTGGGGACCGTGGTTGTTTGCATCGGATGATGGACACGAACGTTTTCTTCGTTTGTGGAGACGTTGGGAGAAGCTTGCGGGAGATGGATATTTCTATCTAAATGGCTTTTGGGACGAATGGGTCGACGCGCTTCCTGTTGCGAAGAGAGATGCATGTTGTGATCTCTTGTGGCCTGTTCTTATGGAAGCCAGCAATCAAGAAGTGAGTATGCCTATGCGTGCGCTTTGTGATGCCTTTGCGCTCTTTTGGCCAAAAGAACGCGAGCTCACACCTGTCCTCACTTTCCTACTCGAAAATCCAAAAGAGAAAGACAAGTATCACCACATCAAGGATAAGTTGGGTTATCTTTTTGCGGAACATGCGCCTGCGCACCCCGCGCTGCTTTCACAAGTGAAGCAGGCATTCTTGGACGGATTCCCTGCGCCTTGGGATTGTATTTCTGACAGAATCACAAGCTGCCTGAAAACACTCCCTGATGAGGAGAGAGAAGCGTTTGCTTGGCGGGCGCTAGAATCAGACACGAAGTCATTGAAACAGTGGGGCTTTGGTCTTTTGGCCGAGAGGTTTGGAGAGGACGTTGAAGCCCAAAAAACCTGGTTGTTGGAGTCTCTTGAGGATCCAGAGCTAGAGCCGCTGTTTTGGAACGATTCGCAACTCTATCGACCTGTTTTGCCACATCTGCGTATGCAGTTTCGTGAAGGAACCTTGGATGTTGATAGAGCGTTTCGAGTGTTTGCCAAGGTCGGAAGGGAGTATGGGGGTTGTATCTCTTACATGGATTTGATCAATAAGGTTCATCCCACAGATTCGGTATTTTTCGGAAGTCAATCTGGTGACGATGTTTGGGACGAAGACGAAAAAGATACTGAGGGTCTTGAAGTGCCTGTCACGGAAAAAGAATGGGAACTGCTTCGAAAGATACGTGCAGAACATCCTCTGACGCCCGAATTGTTCGAGAATCTAGCATTTTTTCCCATGCCTGATGGAGAGGAGTGGCATCCTGTTGATCGCGACTACTTTGAGCAGGCGCTCGTCTTTTGGCACGAACTCAACACAGACAAAAACAATCGTAGACAAAACTTTGCTGTGTTTGTTGTGCTCGCCTTCAAAAAACCCCTCAAACAGGATCTACCTGTGTTTTATGAAGCTTGCGAACGTGTCACAAAGAGCGGGAGATCTGTCTTCTCCGTTATCCACTGGGCAAAACAGAGGATCGCTTCCTACTTTGGCGAGGGGGAAGAGGAGGCCTCTTGAACAGTCAAATCCCCCCATTCTTTTGCTGAGGCGCATAACCTTATCGCCGAAGAGTGCTCCGCTGGAGTTGAAGATGGCGACCTTTTCACTTTTGGTCGATCCTTTCGACTTGAAGATGGCGACCTTTTCACTTTTGGTCGATCCGTTTGACTTGAAGATGGCGACCTTTTCGTCCGGGGCCGATCTTCAGCGCTCCAAACTCGCGACTTTTTCGTTCGGGGCCGATCTTAAACGCTACAAACTCGTGACTTTTTCGTTCGGGGCCGATCTTCAGCGCTCCAAACTCGCGACTTTTTCGTTCGGGACCGATCTTCAGCGCTCCAAACTCGCGACTTTTTCGTTCGGGGCTGATCTTCAATAGCTCCGTTGCTATTGGCAACACCCCCAAGCTAGACTTGGAGTATTGAGCACAAGAGAACGACGCTTGTTATGAAGATTTCGAGAGCCCCAAGGTTCGTTTTGAAGACTCGTTTGTGATGCTTTGCGAATGCAGAGAGGGAAGGCTATTGCATTTCTCTATTCCTTGCTGAGGTTCCATCAACTCTCCTCCATGTGTTTTTTTCTTGGAGTCGCCTCATTCAGGGGACAATCGTGGTTGAGTAGGAGATATTTTTTTGTTTGGGACTCTAAGGCGGGAAGGAGTATGGCATTTTCCTACGCAACAAGATGAGTTGTAATGGTGATAATAGAAACTGTACGATTTCTTTGTTTGCGGATGCTTGCAGGAAGCGAGCGCTATGGTGATTCGCGTGTGAGATGTTTGGATGTCAATTCACACGATCATGTACGAGGTCTACGATGTACAAAACCTGTTACCAGTTAGGATTCGTCTTTGTGATGGCTCTCTTTTTTGTTGGCTGTGCTGAGGTGCCTGCGCCTATCACGAGTGATGGCGTTCCTGTTTGGAAGGATAACGATTCGGATACGTCGAAAGCGACACCCACACCACGAGAGGCACCACCATCGACAGGCTCCAACACATCGACATCACCACAGACACCTCCTAACACCACGCCCGGACAGACCCCTCCAAAGGCACCGCCGACACAGACGCCCCCAAAGGCACCTCCAACACAAACGCCACCTAAGACACCACCGAAAACACCTCCAACACAAACACCCCCTTCGACGAAGAGTGGCCCCCAATGTGCTGCGTTGGGGGTTGTACCAGAAGCAGGGCAACTGACAACGACCAAAGGCTCGTCCCATGAACAGGCGTGCAAGAGTATTTTTACAAAGTATGAGATTCCACCTGAGGAAGGGGGCGCTGAGCTTCATATTGTGGGGGTGTACCAAACGACAAGTGGCAGAGGAGCCCGTCAACATCCCGTTGGAAATGGATTTGTTCACCTGGATCGCAAAGGTCCGCAGGTGTTGGTGTTGACTTCGTATGAGCCTGTCCACTGGAAGGTGACTGTATCGCCCGGAACGCAACTTCAAAAGGTGATCCTATCAGGTTATTACGATCAGACGGCAGATGTCCCACAGGGGACGAAGGTTGAGACATACACGTACACCAAGCGCAATCAATGGTCGGAGATGTTTGCGTACCAATGGCCCTCCGTACGTGCGACAAAGCTCGTAGAGGTCGTTGAAAAATTGACGAGGTTGTCACTCTCGTCATTTCGTGGATGCTATGAGTCCACGCACTTCTACATCGGTAAATACACAACGGTCCTGAAGCCTAAGCCTTCAAAAAGTCCGACCTTGTTGCAGCAGTGTCCATCGATCACAAAGGAGTCGGGTTATTGTGTCGCGTTGATGTTTGATCGTTCGATTGGGTTGTTTGGTTTGGACTCTGGGAAACTTTGTGGGACAAGGATACGAGTGGGGAGCACATTGTCTTCTGGATATGATGCATCACTTGGTTGGATTGGAGAGCATGTTTACGTATGTGACCGAAGTGGAGGGGTTGTGCAGATCTCTCTGCGAGATGGTCGTACACAAACTGCAGTGAAAGCCTGTCGTGCTGTCACTTCAAGTGGTTGCAAGGTTTTGGTGATGGATGACTACTCTGGAGATTTCCGTACAATGGGGCGTGTCGCGGAGTACAACATTTTGCAAGATATCTCATTGAACAATCCAAGCAAAACATATCAGGGACGCTTCAATGATTCGCGTATGGCGAGCTTTGGTGGGATATTATACACTGCTAGCCATTCGTCTGATCATGTCTCCGTGTTTACAAGCGCGTCGACTTCAACAAAGAAAGCTCTCAAACTACAAGGACACGATGGTTGGATCATGGGGTTGGATGTGACCAGCAAAAATGAATTGTTGATCGCTGCGCCCCATTCAAAAAATGCAGCTGTGTACATCTTTGATGCGACGACAGGCAAGCGTTTACGTTCTCTTCAACTTGGTGGGCAACGCATTCAAGGTTTCAAATGTTTTCGTAAGTAGGTAGTGAGAGACTTGTTTCTTGGGGAGGCATGTAAATCTATGCAGCGAAATTCTGTGTCAATGTCTCCTATGGGGAGGAGTGTGACAACTCTCTTGTCACGTGGTATGACGAAGACTTTCTTCCAATGCTCTTAGGAGAATACACAATGTCCTTTCAGAAGTCCGCCCTGTCTTTTGCCTCTTTGCTTGCCTTATTTGTTATGTTGCCCGTCTCGGGGGCTGATGCTGCACCTGTGACGCTCCAGTCTTTGCAGGGGAAGGTCGCGCTCCACAAAGCGCTGAAGTCTTGTGTCAGTATCTCCAACAAGCAGCTTACCCAACCTTTTTGTGGCCACCAAAGAGTGATGAAGAAGCTCTCCTTTTTTGTCATAGCGAGCTTTGCGAAGAAGCGTTTTGCTAAGGAGCCTGTGACAAATGCCCTATGTGCCATTACACGTTGTCGAGATGCAAAAAGACGCCCTGTGTTTTGTTCATTGTTGAAGACGAAGGTGATGAAGCGTGTTTTGCGAAAAAGTCTAAGCCGTGCCCGTCTTATCGTCAGCTCCGCAAATGAACATCGTCACCCTTGCTACATCCCTATGTTGAAGAGGTTGCTCAAGAGGAAGAGACTCCCCAAGGCTTTCAAGAAGGAGATTCGTTACACACTGCGCAAGACGATGACCTTGCGCAGAAAGAGGATCCAAAAACATCGAAAGATGATTCAAAAAAGTATCGCGAAACAATAGGGCACTGTCAGGTAGAGGGGGAACCATCGCTTTTGTGCCTTAACGATACCAGCAGCCAGTCAGGGGCAAGTGGCAACTTGCCCAATGAAAATGGTCCCATATATCAGCAGTTATGGAAAAGAGAGGACAATTTTGCCAATGTTTTCGTTTGAAGCCATCAACGTATGTGCGGCTTCGGCTTCCTCGATGGGGAAGGTTTTGTAGACGATCGGTTTGAGTGTCTTATCAGAAAACAGATGCCAGATGTCTCGCTTCAGGCTCTCAGTGATGACATATTTTTCCTCAAACGATCGTGCCCTCAAGACTGAACCTACCACGCGCAATCGCTTCCTCAGACACAGCCCCAAATTGAGCTCAGCTTTGGCTCCACCGAGTAAACCAATCAACACAAGACGTCCTCTTTTTCGCAACAAACGAAGATTGTTGTCGAGGTACTTTGCGCCAACTGGATCGAGGATGACATCGACACCTTTGGCTTCTTCATCATCTTGAAGAGGGAGCTGTGTGGTGTACTGTTTGATCGCGTCGAAGAGTCCTTCTTGTCGCCGATCGAAGGTTTGCGTTGCGCCGAGCGGGGTGAGGTGTTCGAGTTTATGTTGGCTGGCGGTTGTGAGGACGGGATTGCCCCAAGCCTTACACAGCTGGATCGCGGCGGTCCCGACTCCAGAGGCGCCTGCGTGGACGAGGACACGTTCATTTGGTGAGAGTTTGCCTTCGATCTTGAGGTTGAGATAGGCCGTGTAAAAGACTTCAGGGATGGCGGCGGTCTCTTCCCACGTTAAACCTTCTGGTTTGGGCAACACGAGTCGCTCATCTCTCACGAAGTATTCGGCATATCCACCACCTTCGAGCAGAGCACAGACGGCGTCGCCTACACGTAGATGTTGGACGTCTTCGCCACAAGCGACGACTTCGCCGGCGGCTTCGAGGCCCATGATCTCACTCGCGCCTGGAGGAGGTGGGTAGAGTCCCTTGCGTTGGAGAAGGTCGGCGCGATTGAGCGCCGTGGCTTTTGTTTTGACCAGGACTTCACGTGGACCTGGTGTTAGCGAGGCAGTCTCGCCCCATGTGAGGCTCTGATCATCGTTGATAAGGATGGCTTTCATCGCGGGCTTCTCCTGGAGTTGCGGCGAAAGAGATGTTGTGCGTAGGTGGTACGTTGGCCTGCGCGGCGGATGACGACACTCTTTGCGTGTGTGTAAGATGATTGAAAGTGAGGGTGCAGATAAAGGATACGTTCTGTCGCGAACATCAGGTGAGGTGGTAAGAAGGGCTTCCCATTGAGCTTGAGCACCAATGTTTTGCCACCTGGAAGACGGACATTCATCGTTGATTGGGGCTTGGTGGGCATCGTGGGGCCATGGGTGTGAAGCAAGATCCAGTCGGGCTTTTGAGAGAGAACGTACATCGGATCGTACTGCTTTTTATGAAAGATCCCAGGCGCTTTTCCGATCGTGGCGTCTGTAAGTCCTGCGAGGTCGATGACCGGTACACGAGCGAAGTATGGGATCGCCCCACAATCCAATACCGCAACTTTTCGGGTGTTGGGTTGGGTTCGCAAGAACGTCCCTATCGAACGGTAGAGAGTGCGTATCGCGACGCCATTGTCGTTGATGTCTTCTGCGCGCTCAAACGTTGGAAGAATGTGTGTGCTCGGTAGCAATACGAGTATACCTGTGACCAAAACGACAGGCTTGATAAATTGTTCGAGCTTGAGTGTGTCGTAAAGAGCCCACAAGGTCACGCTCCAGAGGGCAACTTCGAAGGGGGCATAGTGGAGAAAGAAGCGATGAAAAGGCATCCAGTCGCCACCCAGGCGGACTGTCGGGAGACAACATAGGAGCCAACACAGGCCGAGCATACAAAGTCGCCAGCGACGCAGAAGCAGGAGCAAGCCGAGACAGATAAGTGAGAAGAAGTACGTGGCGTACATGTAACGTATCGCGTACCCCAACCCGAGCCTTATGCCCAGCCCGAAAGGAAGGGACTTTGCGAAGTAGGTATTGGGCAACCACTCCCCGTAATAAGCGAAGCGGAAAATGATCCACCCTCCCCATGCTGCCGAAACGATCGCGATAGAGACCAACGCACCTGTCCAGGACCAAGTGGGGGCATTCTCCTCTCCTCGTTTGTACGTCCATGCCCAGCCCAAGAGCAACATCATCCCGAGCACATAAGGTGTCTCAGGCCGACACAGCGCTGCGATGCCCATCCAGGCCCCAAAGCGCCAGCCGACGCCCCTTTGTAGTAAACTCAGCAGGGCTCCAGAGAGCAAGCAAACGTAGAGGGAGGTCTCCATCCCAGACATCGCATAACTCGCCCAGCCCGGTGAACTCAGCAACAGAAGAGGAGGGAGCAGTGACCAACTGGCGTATTGTTCGCGAAACAAGACACGACCCACCGCGTACATCAGATAGACAGAGACAAGCGCGCACCACCCGCCGATGAGCTGCATGAGCGGGTGGGGATCCTGAAGGGGAAAGAGATGCACACATGCGCTGACAAAGACCCACAGTGGGCTGGTGTATCCTTCGACGTATTGTCCAGGATTAAAGGTGAGCCCAAAACCTTCCACAAGAGAGCGACCATACCGATAAAAGATATAGGAGTCATCGACTGCATTGAGGCGATAGATCCACATATGCACGACACCCAACAACGTAAGCAACAGCAAAGGGCGTCGATGTGCCCTGAACACCTCTCTCATCAAGTTCTCCCTTTCTATTCCACTTGTCTCATGTCGATGGAGCTAAGACTCTTAAAGGACGAGTTGTCCAGGGAGAGAGCCTTCTTCCATCATCTCGGAGAGCTTGCCAAACTCGATCTTCCACTGGTGAAGACCTGGATCGTCCGGCAACATCCGCTTCCAGAGATCGAACCACACCTCGGCCTTTTGGGTCTCTTCTTGCTTGTGGTAGAACGTACAGTTTGCGTGGCAAAATGTCGAGAACTCCGATGGATGCCACTCTGTCAGGTCGTGCAAAGGACGCAACCATTCTTGCGCCTCTTTAAATTTGCCTT
>MDSW01163949.1_pt1 | contig 12748 bp, 13 predicted proteins | sample 811171 | NCBI WGS metagenome assembly MDSW01 (sample SAMN05326641, study PRJNA326480) | marine metagenome | isolation source: seawater | place: Atlantic Ocean: North West | collected 2012 | reverse complement strand
CTTCGCCACGTGTAGATACAGACCATACGAAGTAAGCTGACAGGGCAGACATAGCGCCGATCATTATCGAAATGATTGATTTCACATGGGATGGCAACGTTTTCCCTGTTGCATAATATTCGAACATTGATGATCCAAAGAAACGATTCGTCAAGGTGTATCGAAAGAGCGATTCGTTTGATAGCGAGAATAAGAATGCCGCAGGAACAGCCCATGAGACAGTTGGCCAGCCGGGTAATATAACCCCAATACCGGCAAAGATAAGGAATATGCAACCTATCGTTACGTAGATAATGCGACGCACAGGATTACTTGAAACTGCATACTTCTCAACGATAGCATCCACACTATCGAGTCGCGCCTCTTTCCCCATCTAATTCACATCCGGTCATTGATGGGGTAAAATGATGTGTATTCTATTCACATCGGTCCATACGCTCAAGATGAGAATCTCCATGCTCATTTCATGGTGGCTCCACGGGTAGGGACTCCTTCCTCTCCATTGCGCCTTGCAGTTTTGATTTCAGGGAGCGGTTCTGGAATGCACGCCTTAATTGCTCAAGAATCACAGATGGCTTCTCCCTGTTTCGTTACATCCGTTGTAATCAGTGATCGCAAACGTGCTGGCGGCCTTTCGATTGCTGCTGAACACGGTATACCTGCAGAAGTGGTGCCATTAGCCGATATTGCTGAAGATGCACAACCTACTCGCCGTCGAGCACATGAAGTAGCCTTAGAATCCGTTCTTGACAAATATGAGGTAGAAGCCATTATTCTCTCAGGATACATGCGGATTTTGACCCCCGATTTTCTTCAGGATTGGTCGGGCAAAGTCCTCAATATACATCCTTCACTTCTCCCACGTCATCCCGGAGCTCATGCACATCGTGATGTTCTCGCATCTGGTGATACAGTTACAGGTTGCACAGTGCATTTTGTTGATGGTGGTGTGGATACGGGGGCAATCATAGCTCAGTCTGAAGTTCCAGTCCACAAAGGCGATACTATTGAGATGTTACAAGAACGAGTTAAGGTGGTAGAACACCATCTATACCCACAGTTAATTTCTGATTTTGCGGCCGGAAGATTCTGGCTTGAGGGTCAGACAGTTATTTGGCAAGATCTTCAGGATAATTGAGATTCAACAAACAATTTGGATGACACCCTGCATAATGAAAATCGTCTGCATCTACGGTTTGTAGGTTGATTTGTTCGAATAATAAACGGAGTGATTGTGGAGGCTGTGATACTAAGTGTTCTAGTATTTTCCCAGAACGAAATTGAGCCAGTAATGGATGACTCCCATGTTCATTCACTGGCATTACTCCATCTAATTCAGGTAGAAGTTCCATTTGTTGCCGAAGAAGGCCTATTGCTACACTATCAAACCAGGGCGTATCCACAGGTAGAAGTTGAACGATTTCTTTCTCATCTAATTGTTGCAACATGGCGACCAAGGCTTCCCATGGTCCCTTTGTATTCTGAGGATCTAGGTGAAATGATACACTCCTATCCAATATAGTTCGATAGGTATCTGCTTGTTTCCTATCTTTTACGAGTACGTGAATCAAATCAATTCCAGATTTATCTAGGTTCAGAACTGCAGTTTCGAGAAGAGTTAACTCATTAATTTCCAATAACGCCTTATCCACACCCATCCGAGATGAACGCCCACCCGCAAGGATCAATCCTCGAATGCCCTCACCTACCTGAGTTCATCTAATCGTTGGGCTGCATGCTCAATTTCAGCAAGAAGCTCTCTTGTGCGGATAATCAAAGCCTCACGTTCCCGTCGTTTAGTAGAGGTCGTAATCCATCCCATTAGGGTTCGAATATCCTCTGCGTCACGCCGTATCGTCCACTCCAATACTGGTTCAACCACAGGTTCCTCAGCGGGGACAAGAGGCGTGCCCATGGTTGAGTATTTCACCTTGGCACCTTTCATGCTTCCGCGTTAGAGATAAGACTATCACGTATCCTTCGTAGTAGCCCATCACCCTCTGGAAGATTTGAATTCTTTAGAGCAAGAAGGATGTGTTCAGAGAGATCTTCTTTTCGGAATCGTTGATGGGCTGCGAGGATTCCTAATGCTTGCATTGAATCGTTTTCATTAAGCATCCTTTCCAACAAAATCAATGGAATTTCAATTCGATTCGCTCTTGCCATTTCTTCGATATGGAGCAGCATCACTTCTAAGGGAATACTTCCAAATTTTGTTCGCCGATGTTTAACAAGATCCATCAGTGTTAACCAACGCCATTCTGGATTATGTAACCTATCTGGTAGATTGGCAAGTAAGAGGGAAGAAAGGACAAGGTCTTCTCGTCCAAATCTAAGCCAAAGCCGACCGATTAATGTCTCAATACGTTCTTCATCCCCTTCCATTCTAGTGAGTATCCACGAAGCAATTCTCTGAAGCTCAGGTTCAGGAGTTCCTAGATGGAATGAATATCCTGCATGCGCGCTAATTCGATCAGTGGTTGATTTCATTGCTAAGGCAGGCACACCTATTGGATAGGCATCTCTGATATGCTTCATCAGTCGTTTCGGACGTTTCAGTATCTTTGGAGTGACTTGCTCAAGATGGTCATCGAGAGGATCAATCACGATGTCACCTTCCGAACATCCTTCGGAATCTAGATGAAATAGAACTCGCATCTTCTACAGGAATTTCAGAAGTTGAACGAAGTGGTTTGACAAGCTCTTCAGCTTCCTCCTTCGAGAAGTCAAGAACTTCCCTCAATCGCCTCATAACGGCTGCTTCATCAATTGATTCATCATCATTGAAATTGACAGTCCTCCAAGATTTTCGATATACTTGCACTCGTTCGTTTCGCGTAAGTTTCCTACCGCCTGTGATAACTTCACCCTTGAGTACTGCATTGTACACCATTACCGGGTCACCATCGTCTAACTCAAGTTCACGACCGATTGTGATTATCAAACGCTTTTCTTCTTGGGTGAGCACGCCGTCGTTCAACACCGTTTCAACAACGGCACTGAACACAGAAAGTGTCTCAGGAGCGCTGCCCATGCAGAGTGCAATCCTCTACCTGCCTTGAAGGCTGTCCATGTTGAGAATGTACTACTTCCTAGTGTCTAATGACGGAGGTTTAATCCCATATGGTTAGGCCAGAGCCAAATGTTCGAGTCACGTTCCCGGCCGCTTTGCGGTCTTCGTGCCCGCCGGATGGCGGGATTTTCCCGCCTCTGTGGCACAGCCTGATTCGGGCCAACTAATGAGGAATCAAAATGGCAGCAGAACCGAAGTATGTAATTGAGGCAACAATTCGTACGGATGGAACCGTACAAAGAAAAGATGTGGTCGGAGCAATCTTCGGTCAAACAGAGGGACTACTCGGAGAGAGTTTACAACTTCGAGCGATGCAACGCAAGGGGCGCATTGGACATGTCGATGTCGATTTACAAAATCAAAGAGGCAAGGTGCAAGGTATAATTCGTCTTCCGACAATGATAGATCAAGTTACTACTGCGGTTATTGCTGCAGCTCTCGAGACTATAGATCGTATTGGGCCGTGTCAAGCGAACATCAAAGTCCAAAAAATCGAAAATGTTCGTTCAGCAAAGCGCACCCAAGTCGTAGATCGTGCGAAGAATCTCTTGCTCAATCTTGTTAATTCAGGGGCCGAGGAATCTAGTAGTATTCTAGACGAGGTTCGTTCTGTGCTCACACTTGGAACTGAAACAAATCATCATGGGATGACGTGTGGACCAAATGCAGTTGAAAGTAATGCACTAATCATTGTCGAAGGTCGAAACGATGTTCGTAATTTATTGAAACACGGCATTAAGAATGCAATTGCAACTATGGGTGCAGGTGTTACGCCTGAACTTATTGAACTTGCGAAGAGCAAGAGCAATGTTACTGCTTTCATGGATGGTGACCGTGGAGGTACTTTGCTTCTCGTTGAACTTGAAGGCGCATTGGGTAACAAACTGACTCATGTGGCAGTTGCTCCAGAGAGTCGAGAAGTTGAACATCTTGAAGGCAAAGTAATCACAAAATGCCTCAATCAAAAGACGGAAGCAAAGAAAATAATCGGCCGTTTGAAGGCAAACCTTGAGAAACAAGATGATGACGTACTTGGGAAGAAAGAAGATTTGGAACCAGTCGAAGTTCCAGATACAGTTCGTGAATGGAAGGAATCTCTTGAAGGACTTGACAAGAACAAGGCATGCTTTGTCCTTGAGAATGGCGAATTCAGTGATCCAGTAGGCGGTTCTGGAATCTCAAAGGCCGCTGAGAACCTTTCAGGAGGGGCTATCGGTATGCTGTTCCAAGGACGTGTGACTAAGCGCACTCTTGAAATCGCCTCTACTGCAAGCATCCCACATATTCTGGCATCTTCTGTCGGCGAGGATACAATGGAAGGAGTCGAGGTATTCGTTCTTAGCGATCTTTGATTACGCAGATCGGATCCCACCCGAGATTCGGATTTTCTGGTCCGCTAGGATGCCAATTTCATCAACAATATCTTCAGCAGTTTTGGGTAGTTTCGCACTATCGAAACCAACTGGAAGTGGAATTCCTGGGCCTGGCACATCATCTAGTACATCCAATAACCGATCCATTTGTTGTATAAGTCCCCCATCACTATTCCAGCAATTCCGGTGCTCACTCCTCACACGAATCCATCGTTCAATGCTATCGAGTAAAGGTTCCAAGACCTTGACAAGATTAGTCCATTCATTATGATCAAATTTGGATTCGATTAATGGAATTAACCGGAGAAGGCGTTGAATTCTCAGGTCACGAATTCGTGAAGATTCTATGACTAACGGGTCTTCCCCATCAATACCAAGACGCTCTCTCAGATACAATCCTCCTTCTTTCCAGTAGACATTTTCTACGGTAGGCGTTTGTTCCTCATCTTTGGTTTCGATGAATTTCGGAGATTCAATATTCTCTTTCAGTTCATTTTCCTGGATTACTTTGTCTACGTTCACATCATTCTCAATTACGTTTTCAGGTTCAACAACCACGCTTTCTGTTACAGATATGTGTGCAGGTTTCTTCCAAGTAGATTCTTTGGTTTGTTCATTGTAGTAGAATATTTTACCATCCGCTGCGATTTTTTCTATCCAACGATTATTGGTTTCTTCTTCAATCGGCATGAGTTCTGTTTCTGAATCCTCAAGAATAGGCATTATTTGTTCTTCGAGACGTTTCTGTTCAAGGATTGCAATTCGTTGTTCTTCCGCTTCTTGTCGTTCCTTCTGTCGATTCCGAGTCATTTCGGCCTTTGCTATACGTGTTTCAAATTCGTTTAATGCCCATACTTCATTTTCATCGGTATTCATGTTGAGGACTTTAGCTCTTGAAATTAGCATTGTGCGATGACTCGCCTGTCGACGACTAAGGCGACCAATCTCAGTGGAGATATCCTCTAGCCTATCGTCCTCAAACCATTCATTTTGAATAGCGGCACGCATGGTAAAAATTCGTTTTTTATCCATTGACATATCAAGAGATTTCAATCTCTCAAGAAGATCTTCTGCTAGGGACCCCAATGCCTTGTAACGTTGCACTTCTATGTCAAGAGCGCGAGCATCAAGTCCAGTGAATCTTTGAATCTTTAACCCCAATGATTCCCATTTAGAAATCTGCGTTTTTGCCTCTTGTGAAATTTGTGAGATTTGCAATTCCCATGCTTGTATTTCTTTTGTTAGTTCATTCGAACAATCGCCACGGTCAATGATATCTAAATTTAGAGGCACACCAAGATCTCGAAGACGTTGAGAGGAATCCAAGGCACTTTGCCAATCCTTCTGCAATTCTTCGAGTTTACCATCAATTGAAGCTAAATCTGCTACAGATAGTGGATTATTGTAAGGTAACAATAGCCCTAACTCTCTCCATTGGAGAACAGTATCTCGGATTATCGCATCTTGTTCACCGATGTCAAGTATTTCTTTGGAGACATCTTGCTCAAGTTGTATCACTGCATCAATTGCTGGCCTTTCTCTTATTTCCTGAATGTGTTTCATCACAACTTCGGCCTTTGCCTCTCGCCGAACCGCAAAAGTCCCCACTTGACTCTCGATGTCCTCAAGTCGATCTTCGAGATGAAGCCATTGATTTGCTTCCTCAAAGCGTTGAATCAGAGAATCTCCTTCGCTAAATTGAATGACCCACCCTTTCCGTTGAAGTATATCCACTAGATTTTGCAGAACTACCTCTCGATCTCTCTGTTTTGCTTCAAGCACTTCGATACATTTTCTGATCGAATCTCTTGGTGCGACTTCCTCAATGGCTCGTACAAGAGCAATTACCTCCTCACCACCTCCACGATCTAAGGTGTTCAATCGTCTCATCCAAGCTTGAAGTTCGACAGAACGCCCTTCCATCGACCAAAGTTCTCGGGCCCGGTCTGCTGCAATAGACCAAGGAGCAATATCGCGTAGGAGAGTCATATATTTCTCTCGGATTTCATCTACATCTTCTGGGTGATTCAACAAATGTGCTTGCATTACCTTTGGGATTTCGTTCATGGTGGCAGGTGCATCATCCATTAGTGCAATGAGGTCATTGGCTTGTTGGAGCCGCCCCTCCGCCGAAGCAACAGATTCGCTGTCAGGCTCAACTCCGAAGAGTGTATCCACTGCAATAGAATCGAAGCCTATTTCGATCCACCGATTTCGATGAGCACCCCAATCCATCCCTTCACCGACAGCCCTCATTCGGTGTCATGGGCCTTCAAGCATCTGCTGATTCAGGTTCAAACCAGTCAAACACTGCTCTTTTGGCAGATTGCCAAACCCCTTCTAATCGCCATCTTTACCATATTCTCTAGGGAAGCGGCTAAGTGCGCATAGATTTGCATATACTCGATGGAGCCTCTCTCGAGCGCATTGATTGCCCTTCTTGCCTTCACTATAGGAGGTGCTACTTACGTAATTCAGAAGATGAATCAACGTCTTCTCGAGATGGAGGATATCTCAAATGAATCCTCCATGGCAATTGGACAGGATGTTTCGATTCTCAATGAAGCCTTACACGGTCTATTGGATGAAACAGATGCAAGCCGACAATTGGATGGGTCTGACGCTCTTCTAAGGGCAAAACGCGCTTTGAGCACACTAAACCCAAACTCTGATGAATTTGCTTCAGAAATCGCTAGCCATCTGATTCCTCTTCTGGATCGCCTTCTTCTAGAAGATACGGTTTCAGAATCATATCGACGCTTAGATGAGAATCGGAGAGATATTCTTCGCAACCTGGTGGCAACTACCTCCACACATTCACTTAATCCTGCCATGATGTTTGGAAACAACGATCTCCTTCTCCGCACTTTCGCAGAAGTGTCTCTAGTCTTAGGTGAACGCAGTATAGCAGTTGCAGCATTAATCGAATCCGAACGCATAGCTCCACGTAACGAATCAACTCTCATGCTTCTGGTAAAAATCGCACGAGAAAGTGGAGACGATATCGCTTTGAAGTCTCGTCTTGATAGATTATTGGAAATCCATCCTGATAATGAAACACTTCTTCGAGAACGCGCTCATGTTCTATCGAGGCTGGGGGATCTTTCTGCGGAGCGCGATTCTCGCCGTCTTGAGGCCCTTGGTGTGCAGACAGCCTCAGATCGCGCTCTTTTAGCAGGTTTACGCGAGCGTGCTGGAGATCCAGCAACTGCTCTTGAAGAGGCAGATGCAGCTCTCAAAGAGGATCCATCGAATTTGGATGCTCTCTTTTTGAAGGCACGACTGCATCATATTCGTGGTGAAAATACACGATCATTGCAGGCAGTTGAAGCATTGTTAGAACTAGATCGACAGAATGGGCCTGGTTGGACGTTGCGCGCACGCCTCCTTGAACTCGAAGCCGAACATCTGGATGAAGCGTTGAAATCGATTATTCACGCCGTAGCTATTGGTGAGCCTGAATGGGTGTTAAAGGCAGATCTTTTGATGCGTTCAAACCGATTAGATGAAGCGCTCGAATCTCTATATTCTGTGCTTGAAAGGGACCCGTCAAATGGAATTGTTCGAGCATATCTTTCCTTATTGAAAATGAGTGAAGGAGAGATAGAAGAATCTTCGACTCTTCTCCACGAAGCCCCTCAATCTGCATGGGAAGTGGCTGATATGCATATTCAACGCGGTCGTTTGACATTATACGCTGCGGATAGATCTAGAGATGGTACAGGAGTACATGATCGTGGCCTCATCCGCGGTGCTCTTTCTTTCTTCGATTCAGCATTAGAGCGAGATCGAGAAAATGCTCTAGCCTGGCTAGGCAAGGGACGAACCCAACGCCAACTTGGTGAAATTCAAGAAGCTGAAGATTGTCTTGTTCGTGCGAGCCGATTAGATCCGGATGAGACTATGATTACAGTCGAACTCGCCCTTCTCCGAATTGATCAAGATAGGTTGCAGGATGCAGAACGGATAATCCATGAGGCAGAATCTGCTCTCAATGATACAAATGTCCTCCATTATGTGAAGGGATTAATCGCTGCAGGCAGAGGTAATAATGACGAAGCAAGGAGAAGGTTTGACGATGTTTTGGTTCGTGACCCATACCACGTCCGCGCTCGATTGAATCGTGCAACTACGGCCATGCTTCTTGGGGATCATCCAGTCGCCCTTGAAGACAGCGAACGTCTGTTGGATGCACATCCAGAACTCGATTTAGCACGTATTATTCGGGCCGAGGCTTTGATGGGTCTGAAACAGTGGGATTGGGCTGAAATTGCATTACAGGAGATACTCGATCGTAAACCTCAGCATGTTCCAGCGCTGATTTCTATGGGTGTTACACTATGTGCATTAGATCGAGCAGAAGAAGCACTTTCACCATTGGATGAAGCCATTCGCTTGAGCCCAGAGAATCCAGATGCATGGCACATGCGTGCTCAATTTTACATTGAGCAAGGCACACTATCCGCCGCACTTTCCGATTTAGAAGCCGCAATTCGAGTTGATGCTCGACACATGGAATCTTTACTCCATGCCGCGGCAATTCTCCATGAGATTGGACCATCAGAAAAAGCGGAAGCAGCATGGCGCCGCATTCTCGATATCGAGCCAACCCATCGTCTTGCGAGAACAAGGCTCACCGAAATTGAGAGTCATTCTATTGAGACATAATTTCCGTCACATTCAATGATACCGTTCTATTCCGTTGTTCATGACCTCCGTATCAGGTTTGGAACCCGGTGATAAAGCTACAGATTTTACTCTAAGGAATGCCAATTTGAAAGTCGGGCCGAAATCCGCTACTCTCGCAGATGTTGTTGGTGATTTAGGTGGTGTTATTGTATTCACTTGCAACCATTGTCCATACGTTGTTGCATCTGAGGCACGTATCGAAGCAATGGCAGAAAGATGCAGATCTGCAGGTCTTGGCTTTGTGGGGATCAATTCCAATGATCCAATTGTCTACGCGAACGATGATTGGGACCACATGGTTGACCGTGCAAACTCAATGAGCTATCCATATCTCCATGATTCTGAACAAATAATTGCTCATGCCTATGGGGCGCAAAGAACACCTGAATTCTATCTTCTCGATGCATCATCTAGAATCATCTATCGTGGTAGAATGGATGATTCTCCCCGAGATCCTACTATAGTATCGATGAATGAACTTGATGACGCAGTGACTGCTCTCATTACAGGTGAAACAGTGAAGATTTCTCGAACTGAGTCAATTGGATGTTCAGTCAAGTGGAAAAAATGAGGGCTCGACCTACTGAAAAGTTCGGTTAAACAATCCAGCAGGCCGGGGATTCCGGAATTAATCCGTCTAGGGCCCGAAGGGCAGTGGTTTAGTCTGATATTTAGACCAATCCTGCGACCATACTGGCAGTCACGAGAACCGTAGCGTTCTCCGCGATGTCGATGTTTGCAAGGTCATCGCGTTCGACCACTTGGCCGTCCACGAAAACCCAGCGATCGGCAGGCTGAGCGTTGACCTTGGTACGGACGGTGTCCGCATCGAGGCCCGCTAGTTCTGCGTGGCCAGTATGGTCGAGGATCTGCAGAGTAATGTTGCTCATTCGATCTTCCTCCATTGTTGACGTCGTTCAGGTTGCATTCGTTTAGCGTCCATGAGACAACAGACATTTGGTATCAAGGGTATATCAATCAATCAAGATTCGATAGCATTGGCAACTAGACGATTGATGAGGCCACCGAACTTCTTAGTTACAGTGTTGACACTCCCTCGACTCACATTGAGCGCCTCACTAATAATCACAAATACACGTTGACGTCCTCTGAATTTGTTCATTCGGTCACAGAAAGAGGCAGCAACGGCATGCAGGCTCTCACCAGAGAGACCTTGGTCCTTAGAAGCAGTTCGTAGTAGGCCGTCGAGAAGACGAGTAAGTAGTAACCCTTCTTCAGAGCCATGGATTTTCACCATTGAGGGCCTTATAGTTTCGATGACAGCCATAATCTGGTCTTCAGTCCACCGTCGACGACCCATCATTATTCGAGATGGATTAAAGCTGAGAACGCTAAACTCTCTGTTCAGCCTCCTTTCTGCACTCAGAATAGCTTTGATGTAGGCCAAGATATTCTTCTTCTCAGTATAGATGTCCCCAGAAGCAAGACCGTATTCTTTGGCAATGCGGCCAACCGAGAAGGGTTTGCCAAGGATCCGTGCAGCAATACTCATTGCAGCAATGGCTGCAACAGTTGCTGAATCTCCCTTGTTGTTTCGAACAGTAGTAGTTTCGTCTCCATCTTTCTTCGTTAGAGCTTGCAGGTGGCGAACCTGATTAAGTGGATAACTAGGCTCTTTACCACCATTAGATTTCATCATCATGTCCATGAGCTCACTGTCCCCTGAATGTTTGCCTTTAGATTCAAGGTCGTGGGTGTCAACCAGAATACTATTCGCAGTGTCTTTTACAGATTTTTCACCAGGCATTTTAGAACTCTTGATGATTCGTTGTGCTTTACGTCGCAAGATAGGACGTTCTGCATCGTTGCGATATCTCAGTAATTCTCGATATTTATTTTTCATCGCAGGGGATGCACTGCCGTTTATGTGGCCATACATAGTAGCCTGCGAGCAACTACCGAGACTATTCTTGTTTCTGTTTGCATAGGGATCCCGCTCTTTGCCAAGATCGCGCCCAACGTCCTCAATGTTTGATGCACCCTGAAAGACATCATTATCATCAAGGATGTTTGAACGAACAACAACACCATCTGTGACACAAATCAATTCTCCATGAGTAATGTCCTCAATGAAATCGGACCCACCACATTCGGGACATACACACTTTTCCTCGTAAGAGACAATGCCCTCTTTGCTCAAATCACCGTCTTGCTGCTTCTCCATATGATTCATCTCCTGCGCGGATTTTTGCATCTGTCATGACAGGTTAATAAGCATTTCGTTAAAACATAACATAAAGTTACACAATTAGACAATAAACGTGCTAATCAGGGATAAATTAGTAATAAAATTGCTAATCGGGCGATAATCGTGCTAACAAGGAAATATATCATTCAGGGTATTTAAATCAACTAATCTAGAGGTATTCGCACATAGGATCCCATTTTGTAATCGGATTTGTCGCTAATTCCAGATTATAGAGGCGTTTATCTTCAGTTACATCTTTTCCAACCCAATTAGGTATGTCATATGGCTTATCTTTCTGATATTCTATCTCGGCAATCCTGAGCCCTTCATTTGCCCCCTTGAAGATATCAAATTCCCAAGTATAGCCATCCTCTGCCAGAATTTCCCATCGTATCTTTTCCACCGATGGATATCCCGATTTAGACAACTGCTCCTCGATCCATGAAATATCCCAATCTGAGAGTTCCCAACCTAGCTCGATTCCTTCATCACCTGTCTTTGGACCTTTAACCTCAAGTTTAGCTTTGAGGCGATTTCTAATTCGTACACGTATTGCCGAATGTGGCTGCGCGAGTGTTTCAGCGAGCAACCCTCCTGTTCTCCATTCCTCCTGTTCTTGTGTTTTTTCCGGCACACGTCTACCCATGAAGAAAAAATCCTCACCGATTTCAATGCTCTCTGCATCAAGGTACCATTGTTGCATATGTACTCCTTCGTTTTCAGGAATTTCATGTTCCCATGGTAATTTTTGAACGAGGTGTTTACGTTCTTTTTCAATGGGTTTTTCACTACTCATATGCGACAATCCACCTTTTTTTTGTTTGAGGATTTTCATATTTCATGTTTGAGATTTAGACCATTGGTCATGTGTTTTGATAGCCTGTGTGATATCAATGGAATAAATTCCAGCAATTCGACAGGCTTCGATATGACCCAGGATTGCTTCAATCAACTCATCCGTAGACTCCCTACCTAGGTGTTGTTCAACCCATTCCGCTATGGATTGACCTAGTTCATGTCGTTCCATTATATCCTTTAGACGATTTATATCGTCATCTTTTGGAATCTCAATTCTCAACATTCCGCCCCCGAGATTACCGGATAATGCTGAATTTCTTCATCAGTCCACATATTGAGGGGATCTTCAACACCATCTGGCAAGGACTCTCCCATTTTCATTTGACACCTAGTTCGCTTCCAATGGTCGTGACCGAGAACAATCGCTACTTCAAGGAGGCCAGTGAAAGTGCGTAGCGTGCGACAATCAGTGAAAGACCAATAGGCATTCCAAGGGTGAGTATGAATCCACAATCTGAAAGGTAGAATCGCGCCGATAGGTGCTGAGAGTTGTACCTCGCCCGAAGAACCGAGATCAACGAATACATTACCTTCTGAATCTTGAAT
>MDSW01211303.1_pt1 | contig 12751 bp, 13 predicted proteins | sample 811171 | NCBI WGS metagenome assembly MDSW01 (sample SAMN05326641, study PRJNA326480) | marine metagenome | isolation source: seawater | place: Atlantic Ocean: North West | collected 2012 | reverse complement strand
TTAGGATTTTTTTTTAACTCCATATAATTCTAATTTATGATCTACTAAATCATAACCATATTTTTCTGCTACTTTTTTTTGCAATTTTTCAATTTCATCATCAACAAATTCTATTATTTCTCCAGTTTTAACATCTATTAAATGATCATGATGACTTTCATTTAGTTCTTCATATCTTGCTTTACCACCTTTAAAATCATGTTTTGCCAAAATTCCAGATTCCTCAAATAATTTTACAGTCCTGTACACAGTAGCTATGCTTATTTTTGAATCAATTTTTGATACTCTTTTATAAAGTTCATCTACATCAGGATGGTCATCTGACTCGGACATTACTTTTGCAATTATTCTCCTCTGATCGGTAAGTTTTACACCCTTGCGAATACATTTTTCTTCAATTGAAAGTTTCATTGTCATATTTTAACTCTAATAAATAGGTTTTATCAAATTTTTTGTTAACATTCCTTTCTCAAATAAATCAATAACATTCTCATAATTAGAGCCTTTTAGATCCTCAGAATTAAATCCATATAAATTTAATGTATTTGTAACAGATAAAGCCTTTGCAATTGCTATGGAAGCCCTAATCCCTGAAAATTTACCTGGACCTTGATTTACAAAAATATTATTTAATTTTCTTGGATTTATACTATTTTCTTTAAAAAAATCAAAAAGCATAACAGAAAACTTTTCGCTATTATTTTTACTAGGTTTAATAGTTTTATGATAAGAATTATTATTGAAAATAGAAAAAAAATTTATTTTATCTTGTGTTCCATCAATGATTAAAAAATTCATATTATTAGTTTTATTTATTTTTTTTTCAAATATTTCATTAGCAGAAAATAACAGATATTATAGTTTTGATAAGGGTATAGTATCTTTAATTTATCATAGATTTAACGAAAATAAATATCCATCTACAAATATAGAAATGGAAGTTTTTGAAAAACAAATCAATATTATTAATGAAAGCAATTATTCTTATTATAACCCTAAAAACTTTGATATTTTTTTTGAAGAACCAAACAAAGAAAAAAAAATATTAATCACAATAGATGATGCATTTACTTCTTTCTATGAAAATGCATGGCCTTTCTTAAAAAAAAATAAAATACCTTTTATATTATTTGTTTCAACTGAACCTATTGGAAAACATGGATATATGAACTGGGATCAAATCAAAGAAATAGAAAAAGAAGATTTTGCATTTATTGGCAATCATTCCCACACTCATAAATATTTAGTAGATCATAATTTTGATTATTTTAAAAATGACATAAACAAATCAATCAAAATATTTAAAGAACAAATTGGTTATAATCCAATTTTTTTTTCATATCCATTTGGTGAATATAGTTTAGAGCAAAAAAATTTTATTAAAAAAAAATTTAAATATGCGTTTGGTCAACATTCAGGAGTCATAGATTTGACTAAAGACAAATATGAATTACCAAGATTTCCTATTAATGAAAATTATGGGGATTTAAAAAGATTTAAATTTTTAGTTGATCTTTTACCATTGCAATATAAAAAATTATCACCAGAAGAAAAATTTATTCTAACAGAAAATAATCCACCAAAAATGATTATTACTTTTTTTGATGATCAAAAAAATCTTAATAATTTAAACTGCTTCTCTAATGAAGGAAATGAATGGAAAAAAACTAATATAAAAATTACAAATAATAAATTAATTGTAAATTTTAAAGAAAAATTCTTACCAAGAAGAGGCCGGATTAATTGTTCTCTTAATGATAGTGAGGGATGGAGATGGTTTGGAACACAATTTACAATAAAAAAATCTTAAATTATTTTTTTCATTAAATTATTACTAGGTAATAACTTTACTTCATCAAAATCTTTTAGCGAGTTTTGCTCAATTATCAATTTAAGAACTTTAGTGTATTCCTCGCCTGTTGCAGCATATTTATCAAGGTAATTTGCTAATATTAAACTATCTAGCTTTTCATCATTATCTCTCGCAATTGCCCTATATTTTCTAAATTCCCTATAACTTGAATGAGTATTTAAATTTCTAAAATACGCTCTTACAGATGCTTGTAAAATTTGAAACTTCATTACTTTATGAGACTGATCACTATCTGCTGCTAGTGGCTTGATACCATTTCCACTAAAAGTCCATTGTCCAAACAATGCATTACCTTCTAGGGCAAATCTTGAAGTTCCCCACCCAGTTTCTTTTGCAGCTTGTGCTATTGCTAGTGAGACTGGAATTTCATCCATTCTAATTTTTAAAGTTAAAAGATCTCTATTTTTAACTCCATATTGTTTAAACTTCATTGAAAGCCATTTTTTTTCTGAGGAAGAGTTATTATTCCTATTTAAAATAGCAAATAATTTTTTCCTATCAAATTTAATTTGATTATTTTCTTCTAACACAAGAGGAAGTACTATTTGGATAAATAAATTTTTTCTCTCCTTAGAGCTCTCAATAATTTTCATCTCATTCGGAAGAAGTTCCAAGTTAACAGGTTTGACAATTTTATCTTTTCTTACGCTTTTTAAATCATAATCAATTTCTTTAAACAATTGTTTTATAGTTGATGCATTTAATCTTACGGTTGATGTTGGAATTTCCTCATACTGAAATATATCTTCAAAAACTTGTAGATTGTCTAGCTCATCCTCTTGCTCCTCAGATGTTTTTTTTTTAATTTTTAAAACTTTGTTTAAAGTATTTTTTGATTCATTTGTTATTTCAACTTGTTTTATTAAAAAATTATTTTTTATAACAATAATTTTGGGTGTTATAAAAAAAATAAATACAATTAAAATACTAAAAAAGCTTGTTAAATAAAAACTTTTAAATGTATTTCCTACTCCCTTAAATTTAAAATAATTAAGTAAAAAATTAATTTTTTTTTTCATTTTAAGTAGCTATAACTTCCTTTACATCTGGAACATAATGGCATAATAAATTTTGAACTCCCTGTTTTAAAGTCATGGTTGAACTAGGACATCCGGAACAACTACCTTGCAATTTTACCTTAACAATTCCATCTTTAAATTCTTCAAACTTTATGTCTCCACCATCCCTCGCAACGGCAGGTCTTATTTTTGTATCTAAAATATTTATTATTTGTTTTTCAATTTCAACTAAATTTTCTTGAGAAACTTTTTTGTAAGGGTCTTTGTCAATTACAAATGATTGCCCAGATTGATAGTATTCATTAATTAAAGAGATAACTATATGTTTTATATCTTCCCATGTAACTTCCTCACTTTTATTTACAGAAATAAAATCATCCCCCAAAAAAACACTTTTGACACCATTTACAGAAAGAATATTACTTATTAGAGTATTATTTAAAGTTTTTTTGTCCTTAAGTTCAAATTCATAAGAGCCGACCTTAGATACAGTTTTACCAGGCAAAAATTTAAGTGAATTAGGATTTGGTGTTGTATCTGTTTGTACGAACATAGTTTACTTATAGTATCTATTATTTAAATTGGAAGTAAAAATTAAAGAAAAATTAAAAACCAACTAAAGACTTAATTTCTGTAATTTTTTTCGTTGCTAGGTTGTCTGCTTTTTCAACTCCTTTATCTAAAATTTCATCTAAATATTTTTTATCTTGTAACAATTTATTAATATTTTTTCCTATAGGTACAATTTTATCAACTACTAAATCTGACAAATTGTTTTTAAATAAAGAAAAATTTTTTCCTTCAAATTTAGATTTTACTTTTTCAAGATTATCATTGGATAAACTAGAATATATTCCTAACAAATTAAGTACTTCGGGCCTATTTTCTAAATTATCATCTACCCCAGGCATTGGTAAATTATCAGTTTTAGCTTTTTTTATTTTATTTATTATTAAATCTTTATCATCAGTTAAATTTATTCTACTAAAATCAGACGGCTCTGACTTACTCATTTTTTTCGAGCCGTCCTTTAAACTCATTATTCTTGCAAAATCCTTTTGAATTAAAGGTTCAGGAACTTTTAAAAAGTCTGGCGAATTAAAATCGTGGTTAAATTTTTGAGCAATATCTCTACACAATTCTAGATGCTGTTTTTGGTCTTCTCCAACAGGAACATGAGTTGAATCATAAAGTAAAATATCTGAAGCCATTAATACAGGATAAACATATAAACCAACACTTGCTTTTTCTTTGTCTTTTCCTGCCTTTTCTTTAAACTGAGTCATTCTACTTAACCATCCCATTCTTGAAACACAACCCAATATCCATGCACCTTCTGCATGAGCAGAAACTCTAGATTGATTAAATATAATACTTTTTTCGGGATCCAAACCACTTGCAATAAAGGCTGCAGTAGTTTCTCTAACATTATTTTTTAGAGTTTTGGCATCTTGTTTAACTGTTATTGAATGAAGATCAACAACACAATAAATGCAGTTATTTTTTTTATCATTCTGCAACTGAACAAAATTTTTTATTGCTCCCAAATAGTTACCTAAATGAAGATTGCCAGTTGGTTGAACGCCAGAAAAAATTTTTTTATTCATAACTATTTGTACCTTAAATTAATATCACTTAATTTAAAAGCTTTAGTAAAAATTGAAACTCCCAGATAAGATATTAAAGCGATCAAAATGCAAACAAAAAGATAAATAAATTTATAATTTTCAACGTAAATTAATTTATATTCTAGAAAATTAACTAAAAAATAAAATAATAATCCCATAATTAGTGATGATAAAAAAATTCTAGGAAATCTAAATATAAATACATCGTTAAATTCAAAAAAATCTTTTTTCTTTAAATAAACATATAAAATGATTGCATTAAACCATGATGAAATTGAAGTAGCAATTGGTATTATTATAAAACCTAACTTTTGAAAAAGTGAAACACTGATTAAAACATTTATTAAAACCGAAATTAAAGAAATATAAAAAGGTATTTTTGTATTATGTCTAGCGAAAAAGAAACTTGAAAATACTTTTATTAAAGAAAATGCAGGTAAACCAAAAGCAAAATAAAATAAAGCCAAAGCTGATTTTTCTACACTCAATTCATCAAATGAACCATATCCAAACAACGATGATACAATTGGTACTGATGCAATAAACAAAGCAATCGTAGCTGGTATACTTAAAAATAGGCTTAATTCTAATGCTTTATTTTGAATAGAAACTATTTGTGATTTATCATCAGTATCAATTAGTCTTGATAATTGTGGAAGTATTACTGTTCCAATAGCTATCCCTGCAATTGCAAGATTTATTTGATAAATTCTGTCTGCATAATACAAATATGAAACAGCTCCCGTTTGAAATGATGCTATTATTGTTCCTATTAAAATATTTATTTGGGTCACACCTGAAGAAAAAATGCTTGGGAGAAGTTTGGAAAAAAAATCTTTAACTTTTGTATTGATCAAATTTTTAAAATTAAAAGTAGGATTATAAAATTTTTTAACGTAAAAATATAAATAAAAAAGTTGCGTAAGGCCCGCTAAAGTAACTGCATAAGACAAATAATAAACAAGTTTATCTCCTAAAATATTCCCATAAATTAAAACTGAAATCAAAAAAATATTCAAAATTACTGGTGCTGCTGCTGCTACAGCAAATCTATTATGAGAGTTAAGTATTGCAGAAAAAAAAGATGATAAACTTACAAATAAAAGAAATGGAAAAGTAATTCTAGTTAAGTTAATTGCTAAAGTCATTTTACTTTCATCGCCAATAAAGCCAGGTGCAATTAAATAGACAAACAAAGGCATAAAAATTTCAATAATTAAAACTAAAAAAAATAAACTTAGTGTTAATAAACTAAAAATATTTGTTGCGAATTTATCAGATTGATCTTTGCCATTTGCTAGTTCTGAAGCATAACTAGGTACAAAAGCTGCATTAAAAGTACCTTCTGAAAACAGTCTTCTAAAAGTATTTGGAATTCTGAATGCAACAAAAAAAGCATCTGCTAAAGGTCCTGATCCTAGGTATATAGCTATAAATATATCTCTTATATAACCAAGAATTCTACTGATTATTGTAAAAAAACTAAATGTCGTTGTTGACTTAAATAAATTCATAAATCATATTGGTCTTAAAATCGCTTCAATTGTATATCTTATTACATTAAATGAAAAAAACCAAAATTGATCATTACACTGATAAAGAAGCTTTAGAATTTCATAATTCTAATAAATCAGGAAAAATTGAAATAGTTTCATCAAAACCTATGACTACTAAAAGGGATTTGGCACTTGCATATTCTCCAGGCGTTGCGGCTCCGGTTAGAGAAATAGCAAAAAATCCTGATGCAGCATATGATTATACTACTAAAGGAAACTTGGTAGCTGTAATAAGTAATGGATCTGCAATTCTAGGTATGGGTAATTTAGGCGCCTTAGCATCTAAACCAGTTATGGAAGGAAAAGCTGTTTTGTTTAAACGCTTTGCAGATATTGATGCTATAGATTTAGAAATTGATAGTTCAAATTCAGATGAAATAATTAAAAGTATTACAAATTTTTCAAAAAGCTTTGGGGGAATTAATTTAGAGGATATTGCTGCACCGGACTGCTTTATTATAGAAAAAAAATTAAAAGAAAAATTAGATATACCTGTATTTCATGATGATCAACATGGTACTGCAATTATAACAACTGCAGCTCTTATAAATGCTTTGGATATATCAAAAAAATCTTTAAAAAAAATAAATATAGTAATTAATGGAGCGGGTGCTTCTGCGATAGCTTGTTCAGACTTATTTATGATTAGTGGAATCCCAAAAGAAAAAATAACTATGATCGATAGAAAGGGAGTTATTTATGAGGGCAGGGATAATTTAAATCATTGGAAATCTAAACATGCAATCAAAACAAAAAATAGAAATTTAGAACAGGCAATTAAAGGTGCCGATGTCTTTTTAGGTTTGTCAGCAAAAGGTATTCTTACAAAAAAAATGGTTAAGAGCATGGCAAAAAATCCTATAATTTTTGCATGTGCTAATCCTGATCCTGAAATTACACCCGAAGAAATTAATGAAGTTAGAAAAGATGCTATAGTTGCTACAGGAAGATCAGATTACCCAAATCAGGTAAATAATTTAATTGGATTTCCATACATATTTAGAGGCGCACTTGATGTAAGAGCAAAAGTTATAAATGAAGAAATGAAAATTGCAGCAGCACATGCAATTGCAGCACTTGCAAGAGAAGATGTTCCTGATGAAGTGGCAGCAGCAATGGGGGGTGGAGAAAGACCTAAATATGGAAAAGAATATATAATTCCTTCAACTTTTGATCCAAGATTAATAAGTGTAATTCCTTTAGCTGTTGCAAAAGCAGCAATCAAAACCAAAGTTGCAAGAAAAAAGATTGAAGATTTTGAAATTTATAGAGAACAACTAAAACAACGATTAGATCCAACTGTTACTATTCTACAAGGTATTAATAATCAAATTAAAAAAACACAAAAAAAAGTTGTTTTTGCTGATGGTGAAGATGAAAACACTCTAAAAGCAGCTATTGCTTTTAAAAATGGTGGTTTAGGAATTCCTATTCTTGTTGGAAAAAAAGATTTAATCAAGGAAAGACTTAGAGAGATTGGACTAAGTGAAAATTTTAATATTGAAATAAGTAATTCAACTGATGTTAAAAAAAGAAACAAATATACTAGTTTTCTTTTTAAAAAACTTCATAGAGATCAAGGCTTATTAGAAAGGGATTGTGACAGAATGGTAAGAAATGATCGAGTTATATGGGGATCTTGTATGGTCTCTTGTGGTGATGCCGATGCAATGGTTACAGGTAACACTCGAAGATATTCTTCATCTTTAGAAAAAATTGTAAAAGTTGTTAATCCAAGACCAGGAGAGATAATGTTTGGTTTAAATATGATTGTAAGTAAGGGGAAAACAGTATTTATTGCAGATACTGCAGTCCACGAATATCCAACATCAAAACAACTTTCAGAAATAGCAATATCTTCCGCAAGAGTAGTAAGATTATTTGGTTTTAATCCAAAAGTTGCTTTTCTATCTCACTCTACTTTTGGACAGCCAGCTACAAGCAGAACAAAACATATAAAAGACGCCGTAGATATTTTACAGGAAAAAAAAGTTGATTTCCAATTTGATGGCGATATGCAACCCGATGTAGCTTTAAATGAGGAATACAAAGAATTATATCCCTTTTCTGGTATTGTTGGAAATGCAAATATTCTGATTATGCCAGGTCAACACAGTGCAGCAATATCATTTAAAATGATGAAAACTTTAGGAGGAGCTAAAGTTATAGGTCCTTTATTAATTGGTTTAGGAGAAGCAATAGAAATTGCTCCCTTAAGATCCTCGACATCTGATATATTAAATTTAGCTTCTGTATCAGCATATTCTGCAGGAATTATTGATTACGGGAAAAAAAATTAATTCTTTTGAACTCTTAAATCTTCAACGAGCAAAATACTAGCAATCACATCTTCAACATCTAATATTTCTTTTGCTTCGTTAATAACTTCTTTTCTTTCATCTGATGTATGAGCTATACCATAAATATAAATTCTCTTTTTGTAAGTATCAATTTGGTAATTTGTTGCCTTGATTTCTTTATTAAAAATTAAAGCAGTTCTTAATTGTGATGTTATTAATAAATCTTTAGCAGATTGTTGGAAGTTAAATTCTTCTTTTATTTTAATATCATTTTTAACTGATCTTGTTCCTTTTGTTTCCCATGCCAACTTAGTTATTTGGAGTTTTTCCTCTGGATTATCAACTTTTCCTGTAATAAAAACTCTTCCGTCTAAAACTTTTACTTTTATCGATAATAAATAAGATTTTTCATTTAAAGCTAATCTTGCAATTATGTTTTTTTGCATAATAGAGTCATCTATTTGTGTTCCAACAGATCTTGGGTCTAAAGCTACACTTACTCCTGTTCCAAATACACCCTTGGAAGCAGTTCCAGCACAGCCGCTTAATAATATTAACAATAAAAAAATAAAAGAAATGTTAATTAGTTTTATTCTCATTTTTTAAACTTAAACAGTAATTATATACTTCTTTCTTTGAAATATTTTTTTCTTTAGTAATATTTGAAACAATATCCTTTATACTTAAAATTTTAATCATTTTTTTTATTTTTTTTTTTTCTTTTTCACCAAAGGTAATTAATTCATTATTATTCTCAGAAATCACTAATGTCAATTCTCCCTTTGGAATTTTTGAGAAAGTTTTTAATTCATTAATATCTGATCTGATATATTCTTCAAAAAATTTTGTCATTTCTCTACAAATTAAAATTTTTCTACCTTGGAAAAAAAGTTTTATATTTTCAATAGCATCATTTATTTTATTTGGAGAAACGAAAATTACAATTGAATTATTAATTTTTGATAAATCTTTAATTGATTTATACAAACTTTTTTTTTTGGGAGGCAAAAATCCATAAAAAAAAAAATTTTCCGAAAAACCACTTATAGAAACTGCTGTAGAAACAGCTGAAGGTCCTGGAATAGGATAAATATTTAAATTATTTTTTATGCATTCATTAATCAAAATTTTTCCTGGATCTGAAATTGATGGTGTTCCAGCATCTGAAATGATTGATATAATTTTTTTTGACCTCAAAATATCAATTATTTTATTGACATTTTTTTTTTCGTTAAATTTGTGATTTGAAATTAATTTTGATTTTATATTATATTTGTTTAAAAGTTTTTTAGAATTTCTTGTATCTTCACATAGAATATAATCTGATTGCTTTAATATACTAATAGCCCTTAAAGTTATATCACTTAGGTTTCCAATTGGTGTGGAAACAATATATAATCCATAATTAAATTTATTATTTGTTATATCTGACAATGGAATCATGAGATTATAACTATTATAATATTATCATTGAAATGAAAATATCACTTAAAATTATATTTGTATTAATTTTTATATTTTTAACTTTTTCACAAAAAATTTATGCTGAAGAAAAAATAAAAATTGGCCTATTAGTTCCTTTATCTGGAAAGCAAAATGAAATAGGAAGATCTATTCTTCAATCAGTCAGACTTGCAATTAATAAAATAAATAGTCCTTCTATAGAAATTCTACCTAGAGATACAAAAAATGATCCTCTAGAAACACACTTAGCTGCAAAAGAATTAGCACTACAGGGAGTAAAGATTGTTATAGGACCAGTATTTAATAATAATCTCAAATATCTAAATGAATTAGATGATATAACTTTTTTATCACTAACAAACAAAAATACAAAAAAAACAAAAAATGTCATAAGCGCTGGAATTAATGCTAGTTCACAAATCAAAACAATAATAAAATTCACAGAAATTAATGATATTAATAAGACAATTTTTTTAATTCCAAATTCTAATTTTAAAAAAGAAATACAAGATGCTATTTCTAATACAAAAATAAAATTAAAACATATTCATATTTATGAAACTATCCCAACTAAACTAACTAAACAAATTGAAGAAATTACTATGTACGAAATTAGAAAACAAAATTTAGCTGATGAAATAAAGAGATTAGAAAACTCAAATGAACAAAATAAGGAGTGGAAAATTAAAAATCTTAAAAAAAAAGATACTATTGGTGGTATAAACTTTGATTCAGTTATTGTTTCTGATTTTGAAGAAAGTCTAAAAAGTGTTTTTACATCCTTTCTGTATACTGATGTTTCTCCACAAAGAGTCTACTATATAACTTTAAACCAATGGTTTGATGAATCCTTTTTAAAAGAAACTAGTCTTCAACCAATATATTTTCCTTCTATTAATAAAAAAAATTATGAAAATTTTATATATGAATATAAAAAAATTTATGATGAGTCCCCTAATCAACTTTCTTTCCTAAGCTATGATTTAATGGGTTTGGTTTATTACCTAATTTATAAAAATGACTATCAAATAGATAAAAAAATCTTTTATAAAAAAAATCAGTTTAAAGGAAAAGTTGGGATTTTTGAAATAAATAAAAACAAAATCAACCACGTACTTAATTTTTACAAAATAGAAAATAAAGAATTTAAAAAAATTTTTTAATTTTTTTAAAAGCTTTGAATCTATGATCTAGTTTAAATTTAGTTTTTGGGTACATCTCACCAAAAGTCTTTTTTTTATTCTTAATAATAAATATAGGATCATATCCAAAACCATTTTTTCCTCTTTTCTTTGGTGAAATAAAACCATTTACTTTCCCAATTCTAGATAAACTTTTACCACTAGGCCAATAAATAGTTAGAACACAAACAAATTTCGCTTTAATCTTTTTTCTTTTCCAAAATTTATCTTTTTTCTTTAATTCATTAAAAACTTTTTTTATTGCAAAATTAAAATTTTGTTTTTTTCCAGCCCATCTAGATGAAAAAATTCCTGGCCTTTTATTTAAAATATCTATTTCCAAACCAGAATCATCTGCTAAACATACCATTTTTGTCTTTTTAGAAAAAAAACGTGCTTTAATTATTGAGTTTTCTCTAAATGTTTTTCCATTTTCTCTTGGACTTTTTAATTTTAAATCTTTTTGAGAAAAAATTTTAAGATTATTTGGTAATAAATCCTTTATTTCCCTTAGTTTTCCACCATTATTTGTACCTATTATCAATTTTGTAATTTTTTTTTTTTTCATCTGGAAATTAATAAATTTCTTACCATATATCTTTATATGGAAAAAGAGCAAAACCCTGAAACTGATAAGAAAACTGACATTAATGCTGATACATCTGAAAGCACTGAAAATAATGTGAAAGAAAATAAAAACGAAACTAGCGCTGAAGAAAAAATTTTAAATCTTGAAGATAAAATTGCTAGAACACTTGCGGAAATGGAAAATCAAAGAAGAAGATTTGAAAAAGAAAAAGAAGATGCTTTTGAATATGGTGGTTTTTCATTTGCTAGAGAATGTTTAAATCTAATAGATAACTTCGATAGAGCTAAACAATCATTAAAAAATGATGAAAAAATAAAAGATACAGACTCTTTAAAAAAGACGTTAGAGCATCTTGATATAGTAAAAAAAGATTTAATTTCTATTTTTAAAAAAAATAATATAGATGAGATTGTGTCAATTAATAAAAAATTAGATCCAAATTTACATCAGGCAATGATGGAAATAGAAGACCCTAACAAAGAACCTGGAACAATTGTTCAGGAAATCCAAAAAGGATACATGATGAAAGATAGACTTTTAAGACCTTCCTTAGTTGCTGTCTCGAAGAAACCTGAAAAAAACGTTGAAAAAAGCGAAGAAAAGGCAAAAAAATAATGTTTAAGAAATCTTGCAGATTGAAAATTAACTCTTATATAACTCGAAGGTAATATTTATGAGCAAAGTAATTGGTATAGATCTCGGTACAACAAATTCATGTGTATCAATAATGGAAGGTACACAAGCAAAAGTGTTAGAAAATGCAGAAGGGGCAAGAACTACTCCATCTGTTGTAGCCTTTACAGATAATAATGAAAAACTTATTGGTCAACCAGCTAAGAGACAAGCTGTAACTAATCCTGAACATACAATTTTTGCAGTTAAAAGATTAATTGGAAGAAATTTTGAAGATGATAAAGTCAAAAAAGATATTCAAACTTCACCTTTTAAAATAGTAAAATCAGAAAAAGGTGACGCTTGGATAGAGTCAAAAGGTGAAAAATATTCGCCTTCTCAAATTTCTGCTTTTATTTTACAAAAAATGAAAGAGACTGCAGAAAAATATTTAGGTCAAGAAGTTTCAAAAGCAGTAATTACTGTTCCGGCTTATTTTAATGATGCTCAAAGACAAGCTACTAAAGAT
>MDSW01076725.1_pt1 | contig 12751 bp, 12 predicted proteins | sample 811171 | NCBI WGS metagenome assembly MDSW01 (sample SAMN05326641, study PRJNA326480) | marine metagenome | isolation source: seawater | place: Atlantic Ocean: North West | collected 2012 | reverse complement strand
GAAAACCACTGTCAAAACTTTGTAAAAATTTAATTTCAACAGATATAAATAATGATATTGGATATTTGTTTGATAATGAAGAATTTGTCAAAGCTGATTTATCAAACTTTTCTGATATGGAAAAGATTGTGAAAGGATCTAATATGATATGCCATTTTGGGGCCATGGTAGATGAAGCACCTTTTGAAGATTTGTTGGGTCCAAACTTCATAGGTTCTTACAATGTTTGGGAAGCTGCTAAAATTAATAAAGTAAAAAGAATAATATATGCAAGTTCAATTCATGCAGTTGGAATGTATTCTAAAACAGAAACTCTCACATCAAAATCATTGCATAATCCAGATAGCTTTTATGGTTTAGGTAAATGCTTTTCTGAAGATTTGGCAAAAATGTATTATGAAAAAAATGGTCTGGAGACAGTTTGCTTAAGAATTGCATCTTGTGCACCAGTAACAACTTTAAGAAGTTTATCTACTTGGCTTTCATATGAGGATCTAATTGATATGGTTACAAAATGCATAGATACGCCCTTTACTGGTTTTTCAATTATTTATGGTGTATCAAATAATACAAGAAAAAATATTGATAACTCACTATGTTCTCATCTTGGATTTATTCCAAAGGATAATGCTGAGAAATTTGCAGACGAAATTTTTAAAAGTGATTATCAAGCTGAATTAAATGATAAAGGAAATAAATTTCATGGGGGACCTTTTGCATCTACTAAATTAGGAAAAAGTCCTTTAGGTAAGATGAAAATAAATCACAAGAAAAAGAAAATAAATAAATAATATAATTTAAAATGGTTTTTTGGTAATTATATTACCAACCATTAATCCTATTCCATAATTCTGTGATATAATTATTTTCTAAAACATTGTATTTTTCATGACCGGCGCAAGTTAAACAAGAGTGATTAGGTTTTATTCTTACTAAGCTACCTATAGGAAGATTTTCAAACCACTTTTCATTAGTGATATTTATTGTTCCGTGTTCTTGATGAACTTCTGAAATATAAAGGTTTGGAAATGGAATGGCAGTATTTTTGTCACACACAAGACCATAGCCAGCTTTAGGCATAAATTTATTAGCACTAATATCTTTAGATAGAGCTAATGCTCCGGCGTCAATAATGATTCTTTTATCTTGGTAATTATGGTTAATCACACTTGCAAGAACAGTTACAGCTATGTCTTCAATTTTACAAACTTTTCTGGATGCTTGTGCAAGATCCCAAAACATGTAAACACCACATCTTACTTCAGATATTCCATCAAAATTGGTTCCAAAAATCATTGTTGGAGATGATCCTAAACTAACAATTGGACAAGAGTTTCCTAATTTTTTTAAATTATTAGCGGCGTTTAAAATATATTCTTTTTCTTTATTAGCTATTTCAGAAATTGCTTTGGGGTTGTTACTATTGTAGCTATGTCCTGCATGTGTCATAACGCCCATTAATTGTGTTTCGCTCTGCTCTTTGAGAATAGAAGAAATTTCGTTTAGTTTTTTGTCATAGGGTTTAAGTCCACTTCTTCCCTCACCACTATCTATTTCAATAAGAATTTCAAGGTTTACTTTGTTTAATTTTGCATAATCAGCAACTGCTTTTGCCATTTCAACTGAATCTAATATTACTTGGATGATACAGCCATGTTCTTCTTGCATTTTAGCTATTCTGGGTAATTTTGAGGGGACAATGCCTACTGCATAGAGAATATCCTTAAATTTTGAAGATGCAAAATATTCTGCCTCTTGTAATGTAGAAACTGTAATAGGACCTGTATCATTATTTAAAGCGATTTTGACAACTTCAATGCATTTAGGAGTTTTTACATGTGGTCTAAGACTTACTTCCAGATCTTTACACCGTTTAAGTACACTATTACAATTATTTTTTAAAATTTCTTTGTCTAAGATTAAACATGGCGTATTTAAACTATCTATTTTTTTAATATTTTGTTTCATTTTTTTATAATAAATAATTTAATATGTTAGTTTATAAATTGATAGGAAAATTATGAAATTAAAAAAACTTGGAAATTCTAATTTAATGGTCTCTCCTTATTGTCTGGGCACAATGACTTTTGGGGAGGCAACTAATGAAAGAGAATCTCATAAGCAAATTGAGAAAACACTAAATTCAGGGATAAATTTTTTTGACACTGCTGAACTATATCCTACATGTCCTTTAAGAGCAGAAACAGCTGGTGATACAGAAACAATAATAGGAAATTGGTTAAAAAGAAATAAGTCATATAGAGAAAAAATTGTATTGGCCTCAAAAGTGGTTGGTAAAGGTTATAAAGCAATTAGAAATGGAGAGTCAATTAATCCCAAAGCAATGAGAAAAGCTCTTGAAGGAAGTTTAGAAAGGTTAAAGACGGACTATATAGACTTATATCAGTTGCATTGGCCAAATAGAGGTTCTTATCATTTTAGACAAAATTGGGATTATGAACCGGGTGAACAAAATAAAGATGAGGTCATAGATGACATCAATATTTTGATGGATACCTTAAACGATTTTGTAAAGACTGGTAAAATTAGATCAATTGGTTTATCAAATGAAACTTGTTGGGGTACATTACAGTTTCTAAGAGCATCAAAAAAATATAAATCTTTGAGTATAGCTTCTATTCAAAACGAGTATAGCCTTCTTTGTAGATTATATGATCAAGATATGAATGAACTTTCACATTATGAAAACGTTCCTCTTTTAGCATACTCTCCTCTTGCTGGAGGGATTCTAACAGGAAAGTATTTAAATAATGCTGTCCCAACAAACTCAAGACTATCCAGAATTCCCAAAGTTTTTGGAAGATTAAATGAACGTTCTAATTCTGCAGTTCAGGAATATGTAAACTTATCAAAAGCAAATAATATCCATCCTGTTCATTTAGCACTTTCATTTTGTAAACAGAAATCATTTATGGGCTCAGTGATTTTTGGAGCAACAACAAATGATCAATTGGATAATATATTAGATGGATTGGATGTTACTTTAACAGACGAAGTTATGTCAGAAATTAATGCAATTAATAAAAAATATCCAATGACCTTCTAATCCATTCAATTATTTTTTTGCTTTAAACGGTTTTTTTCTATTTGGGTAACATGTTGTACAAATTTTGCATAACGTGCCATTACAACCTCTAGCGGTACAATGTTCTCTACCGTAATAAATTATTTGAAGGTGCAGTTTGTTCCATGAATTTTTAGGAAAAATATTTTTTAAATCTCTTTCAGTTTGTGTTACATTTTTTCCATTAGTTAAACCCCATCTTTGTGCCAGTCGATGAATATGAGTATCAATAGGAAATGCAGGATGGCCAAAACCTTGTGACATGATCACGCTTGCTGTTTTGTGTCCCACACCAGGAAGTTTTTCTAACTCTTTAAAGCTTTCTGGAACATTGCCTTGAAATTTTTCAACTAAAATATTTGATAATAAAGATATAGCTTTAGATTTTTGAGGTGCTAAACCGCAAGGTCTGATAATTTGATAAATAGTCTCTATAGAGACTATTTTCATCTCATAAGCGTTTTTCGCTTTTTTAAAAAGTTCTGGGGTAACAGTATTAACTCTTTTATCTGTACATTGCGCACTAAGTAATACTGCAATCAAAAGCTGAAATTTATTTTTATGATTCAATGGTATTGAAGTTTTCGGATATATTTTGTTTAAATATTTTAAAACAAATTTTGCACGTTCTTTTTTGTTCATAAAAGTATTCGGTTTTTATTTTAAAATAATTTTAAACTCAATTTAAATTTTTTAAATATAATTTTATTAAAAAGACATCTTTACATAATTAATTTTTTATTGATCATGGTTTATATTATATACTTTATCTTTTTAATTTTTATTTTTTATTATGATTCCTGAATACGATTTGATATGTATAGGAAGCGGACCTGCAGGCCAAAGAGCAGCTGTTCAGGCTTCTAAATTAGGCAAAAAGGTCGCTATAATAGAGAAATCAAATTTTGTTGGTGGAGTTTGTCTTCATTCAGGCACAATTCCAAGCAAAACTTTCAGGGAAGCTATTTTATTTAGATTATTAAAAAATAAAAGTTTGCATGAGTTTACATATAGGTCTTCTAAAAAATTATTTAACAGAGTTCAGAAAATTATAGATTTTGAGGTATTGGTTAACAATGATCAATTAAAGAGAAATGGGATTAAAGTTTTTCACGGTGAGGCATCTTTTATTAATCAAAATGAAATTTTAGTAAAAACTAATAAAAGTGATTTAAGTTTTAAGAGTAAATTTTTTCTTATAAGCGTAGGAACATATTCATTAAGACCGGATGCTTTTTTTAAGAATAATGCTAATATTATAACTAGTGATGAAATATTTGATTTAAAAAAAATACCAGCTTCTATTACAATAATTGGTTTTGGAGTAATAGGTGTTGAATATGCTTCTATGTTAGCAAATACAGGAATTCGTGTAACTGTTATAGATGGAAGGGATAGGCCATTAGAGTTTTTAGATGCTGAAATTATTGGTGAGCTAATTATTCAAATGAAAAAAAAAGGGGTTATATTTAAATTGGGAGAAAAAGTAGAGAGTGTTACAACAAAACACAATAAAAAAAATAGTGTTTTAATCTGCTTAAAATCTGGAAAAAAAGTTTCTTCCGAGTTAGCCGTTGTCTGTTCTGGAAGGTTTGGTTCTACAGATAGATTGAATTTGTTGAAGGCCAAAATTGATGTTGACGAAAGAGGAAGAATTAAGGTAAATAAAAAATTTCAAACTTCGACAAAGAATATATTTGCAGCAGGGGATATAATTGGTTTCCCTAGTTTGGCCGCAACATCATTTGAACAAGGTAGGTTAGCTTCTCTTTATATGTTTAACAAGCACACTGATTTGATGTCAAAAAATTTTCCTGTAGGAGTTTATTCTGTTCCAGAGGTTTCTATGGTAGGTTTGCCCGAGCATGAAATAATTTTAAATAAGATACCTTATTTAACAGGTATAGCAAGATATAAAGAAATTTCACGGGGGAATATTCTTGGAGATAAAGATGGGCTATTAAAAATTATTTTTCATAAAAATACTAAAAAAATATTAGGAGTACATATTGTAGGTACAAGTGCTACAGAGTTGATTCATATTGGTCAATGCGTGATGGAGTTAGGGGGTGATTTAAATTATTTTTTAAAATCAGTATTTAACTATCCAACCTTAGCAGAATGTTATAAAGTTGCTGCATTAGATGCAAGAAACAAGCTAAAGATTTAATTATAGAAAATGGTTTTTCTTGAAGGCAGACATAATTTACAAGCGATTGTTTTTATGATGCTTGCGTCTGCTTTTGTTGCTTCTACAACTATTATAGCTAAAATATTAGGCTCTGATAAATTTGGTATTGCATTGAATCCACTTCAGATTAGTCATTCAAGATTTTTATTTGCATTTATGTTTATTGCAATCATATTTTGGACTACAAGATCAAGGATTAAAAAACCAAATATAAGATTACATATATTAAGAACAGTTTCAGGTTGGGTTGGCGTCAGTATTTTGTTTGGTGCTTCTTCTCTTATTCCTGTATCTGATGCGATAGCAATAAATTTTACTAATCCAATATTTGCGATGCTCTTTGCAATACCTTTTTTAAAAGAAAAAATTAATTTACATAGATGGTTTGCAACATTTATTACTTTTTTGGGTGCTATTATTTTAATTAGGCCAAGTTTTAATTTGTCTGAATATGAACCGATAGCATTAATTTCATTATTTGGAGCGATAATATTGGGATTAGAAGCTATTTTGATTAAACTTTTGGTAAAGTTAGAGAATGAAATACAAATCTTATTTATTAATAATGCAATTGGATTAATAATTTCTTCTTTACCTATAATTTTTATTTGGAAAGAACCAAGTGTTTTACAAGTTATTTTTTGTTTATTTGTCGGATTTTTCATGTTATCCGGTCAATTTTGTTTTCTAGAAGCACTAAAAAGAGGAGACGTTAGCTTTGTAGTACCATTTTTTTATAATACATTAATTTTTGTTATTATATTTGATTATTTTATTTTTAATGATTTACCAGACGATATTAGTTTAATTGGTTCTTTTGCTATAATAATTGGCGGTATAATAAATTTTTACGGAAAAAGAAAAAAATTTTAATTATTGACAAATTTTTTTTAAAACATAAAGATAAATTATTCATTTGATAATGATTATCATTATTATATAAGTGTCCTTAACTAAAGGTTCCAATTTTGATTCAAATTGTTTCATACACGATGAATAAGAAATTGGAACCTAAAAATAAATTATATTATTTATTATTTGACAAATAGAAAATCAAATGCATTAATGTAAAAAGTAAATTATGAGAATGATTATTATTCGCATATTTACCTCCTAAGAAGCTTTGGCTAGGATTATTTGTTCCTTTCTTTTTTGCCTATATAATTTCTAGTCAAGGCTTTGCTTTTAAATAGTATTTTAATGTTTAGCTTGAATGACCATATTGGAAGCTGTTTTAAATGTTACTTTAACATTACCAAATCCACTCTTATTTAATATTTCAGATATTTTTTTAGGGCCGGCTTGTGCTCCTAAAGCTAATCCTACTTCCTGAGATTTAGATGCTGGTATACATGCGATTGTTGAAAAAGAATAATACATTTGTCCAATTAGATTAAAATTTTCAACTACATTATCGCTTGCCGTTGGTTCTACTATAAAAATTAAACCATTTTTGGTAAGCTTGGTTTTTGCATATCTTAATGCGTTTACTGGATCTCCCATATCATGCAAGCAATCAAAAAACCCAATTATGTCATAATTTCCTGTGAAGTTTTTAGAGGAAGCTAATTGAAAATTTATATTGTTTAAACTTTTTTTCTTAGCAATTTTTTTTGCCTCTATTATAGATGGTTTGTGAGGATCTATACCTGTTACAAAACAATTTTTATATGTTTCTGCTATAATGGATGATGAATAACCATGTCCACATCCTATATCTGCAAATTTTCCTCCATGATTTAAAATTTCTTCGGCGCCATCTAAACTAGGGATCCATTTTCTTGTAAGAAATATTGAATATGCAGGTTTAAAAAATCTTGCTGATCCAGATAAGCAACAAGGGTGTAATGCACCCCAGTCAGTTCCTTGACCATTTTTAAAATTTTCTTTTATTTTTTCTATATTGTGAATTGCGCCTGTTAGGTTTTCAAATCCACCTATCATCAAAGAGTTACTATTCTCATCGCCTAAGATCGAAAACTGTTCTGGTGTAAGGAAAAAATGTTCTTTTTTTTCATCATAAGATATGTAGCCAGAGGCTGATAAACAAAGTAACCATTCTTTAATATATCGTTCATCTAAATTAATTTGTTTGCTAAATTGCTTGAATGTACATGGGCCAATTGCATATAATTTTTTAAAAAGATCTAATTCATCTCCAATTCTCATCATAGGAATTAATGATCCAGCAGCGATATCTTTCATAATTTTTTTTTGAAGTTCTCTAGTCTTTTGAATATCTAACATAAATACTCCTTCTTAATTAACAAAATGCTAAGACTTATAACTTTATAAATATATAAACAATTAGATTTTTAAAAAACATAAAAAATAAAATCTTAAAAACCTTTCAAATCAAATTTATTTTTTACATTCAGAGATAACATTAGCAATTTGTTTTTCTTGATGATACCCCATTAAATGGATGCCATGGATACCTTTTATCTCTTTGTATTTTTGAATTAGCTCTATACAGATTTTTATTCCTTCCTGCTCTTGATCTTTTGAATTTTCAATTCTATTAATTATTTTGTCAGGTATATTTATACCAAACAAATTTTTATTCATCCACAAAGCACTTTTAGAAGATTTAATTACGCCAAGTCCTACTAAATAATAGGCACTTTCTGTTACACCAAATTCATTCAATCTATTCATATAATTTTTTAAAGTATCAAAATCATATGCGTATTGAGTTTGAAAGAAATTGGCCCCAGAGCTAATTTTAGTTAACAGATTTTCGCAATTAAAGTTTTTATCAATTTTAAATGGGGTATCAGCTGCTCCAATGAAATATTCAGGCGATGATAATATATTACGCCCAGAAGGAAACATTTTTTTTGTTTTAAAATCATTTGCAGTTTGAATAACGCCTAAAGTTTCAAGGTCACGAACTTCTTTAGTTTCTGGTTGATCGCCTGAACTAACCTGATCACCATATATACATAAAATATTTTTAATATTTAGAGTCCACCCACCAAGTAGGTCCGATTGGATAGCTATTCTATTTCTATCTCTAGTAGTCATTTGCAAAATAGGTTCAATATCATTATCGGCTAAAATCGAAGAAACAACTAAAGCTGATAAATGAGATTTTGCACTAGCTCCATCTGTAACATTTACTGCGTCAGCTATATATTTAAGACAAGATACTCTCTTTAGTACATCTTGTTTATTTGTTGAGTCAGGAGGAGAGGTTTCAGCTGTATAGACAAATTTTTTATTTTCTAAATTTTTTTTAAGTTTATTATTGATCAATTGCTTTACCTCTATTAAGAATTCAATTTATGGAATTTAAATTAACACTATCCCAGAGGATAAAGTCAACGCCTTTTACTGCACGTAACGAATTAAATGGAGTAAAGGCTTATACAGTTTATAATAAAACTCTTTTACCAACAATTTTTGATTCTTTGATTGATGATTATTATCATTTATTAGAGTATGTTCAACTTTGGGATGTTTCTTGTCAAAAAATAATACAAATTAAGGGTCCGGATGCAAAACATCTATTATCTATAATTTCTTGCAGAGATCTATCAAATGCGCAACCAAATGTATGTTATTACTCACCTATGACCAACTCTAAGGGAGGTTTATTGAATGACACATTAGTGATGTGTCATGATGAAAACCATTTTTGGGTATCTATATCAGACTCAGATCTATTTCTATGGATAACAGGTGTGTTAGTTAATTTAAAATTGAAGGTGTTTGTAGATGAAAAGGATATTTATACACTTGCAATTCAAGGTCCAAATTCTAATGCTCTATTAAGAGAAATAACAGGAGATAAAATAGACAATCTTGGCTTTTTTAATTTTAAAAGCTTTCAAATAAAAAAGAAAAATTATTTTATATCTAGGACTGGATTTAGCAAACAAGGTGGTTATGAAATATATATTGAAAATCAAAATAATGGAAAAAAAATATGGGATTTGATTGTACAAGAGGGATATAAATTTAACCTCAAAATTGGAACTGTAAATTTAATTGAAAGAGTTGAAGGTGGATTACTTAGTTATGGGAATGATATGACTGATAAAAATACTCCCTTTGATTGTTCATTGGGAAAATATTGTTCATTAGAATCAAATTATGATTTTATAGGTAAAAAATCATTATTAAATCAGAAGGAAAAAGGACCCCATAAAGATATTTATAAAATTTTATTTGACGCACCAATTGGATTAGAAAATAATGAGGTAGAATGTTTTAAAGAAGACAAAAAAATAGGAAAATTAACTTCATTAATTTTTTCTCCAAAATCTAATAAGTATATGGGCTTTTTGATTGCCAGAGTTGAAAACTTTATAAATAAAGAAGATATTTATGTTAAAATAAGAAAGAATTTTTTTAAAGCATATATCGAAAATTTCTAATTTAGGAGTAACTTATGACTAAACAAATTGGAACCTGTCTATGTGGTAACGTAGAAGTTGAATGTGAAGATTTACCAAACAATGTTGCTGCTTGTTATTGTGAGGATTGTCAAAAAGCATCTGGCGGAGGACCTTCATATAATATAGTCATATCTGATGAAAAAATAAAAATTGTCAAAGGAAAAGTCTCAATTTATAAAATGAATGCAGCTAGTGGCAATTCTCTTGAAAGAGTTTTCTGTCCAAAGTGTGGGTCAGCAATATGTTCAAAGTTAACTTCAAGAACTGTCTGGAAAGCAGGATTATTTAGTCATTTAAAAGAACTCGAAGTTGGAATTAACGTTTGGGCCTCTAGTTCAAATAAACTTTGTGTTGTTGACTACAGCAAACAGACTTTTGATCAAGGACGTTAAATAAATTATAGTTCAAAGAGATTGTTTTAAAAAATTTCCAAATTCGCATCTTTCGTTATGAAATGGCCGTTTCTTTTTAAATAAATTTTCTTTTATTTTAATTAATGTTTTTTCTATCCATGAAGTATCAGTCTGATATGAAATTAATGTCATTTTAAATTCCATTTTGGCAATTTTGTTATTTAAAAATTGATTTTTTGTGAATCTATCTCCATCACAATACAAAAAAAAACCAGTATTATCTATTTCAAAACCTTTGTTTCTCATTACCCAAACATACAGATCCATTTGTCTTTTATATGCATTTTTCCAGTAATCATTTAATGTTATTGCACCATTATCTTTTTTTTGAGAAGTACTTTTAAAGTCTACAATATGTATTTTATTTGTTTTGGTATTTAGCCATACATCATCTAAGCCACCGCCAACTTTAAGATTTGTTTTTTTGTGAATAAAATTCATTCTTCCTTCTGCACCAAAATGTAAACTTTGTGTCCATAAACTTAAATCTGGGTGATCATAAGGTATTAAATGTTCTAATCCTTGATCAATTAAAAAGGGATGAGTTTTGTTTTTACCCCTATAAAAGTCAAAATCTTTTTTGAGTAAAATATCAGTTGCCTCATTGATATTAAATCCAGGGATTGAAGGAAATTTTATACCTTCAACTTGTTGCATATAGAAACAAGCCGGACATTGTATAAAGTTTTCTATTCTAGATCTACTGAGTTCATATGGTTCAGGATTATCAAAATTATATATACCTCTATGTCTGGGCATTAATTATAATAAAATAAAAAATAAAAAACTGCCATAAGAATAATCTATTCAATTTATTTTTAGAAAATTGTTTCAATTGGCAAGTATAATGTTATATTTCCAATTGAAAATGCAAGATAAAAAATGATAAAATCAACTTTAAATCCTAAAGTTAAATGTTTTTTTGATAAAGAAACTAATACTGCAAGTTACATTGTAATAGATGAATCTTCAAAAAAATGCGCTATATTTGATAGCGTTTTGGATTTCGATTACTTTACTGGAAAAATTTCATACACAAATGCAGAAAAATTAATTAAGTTTGTAATAAGTAATAAACTCGAATTACAGTGGTTAAATGAAACTCATATTCATGCAGATCATTTATCTGCTGCTCCGTATATAAAAAATAAATTAGGAGGGAATATTGGCATTTCCTCAGAAATTATTCAATTACAAAAAATTTTTGGAAAAGTTTTTAATTCAGGAACTGAATTTGAAATGGATGGAAGTCAGTTTGATTCTTTATTTGAGGATGGAGATAAGTACCTAATAGGTAATTTAGAATGTACAACCATGTTGACGCCAGGACATACGCCGGAATGTATGACACATATAATCGGGGATGCTGCATTTGTAGGAGACACTCTTTTTATGCCTGATGGGGGAACTGCTAGAGCTGATTTTCCAGGTGGAGATGCAAACCAATTGTATAATTCTATAAAAAAAATATTGTCACTGCCTGAAGATACTAGAATATTTGTATGTCATGACTACATGCCTAAGGGAAGAGAGGCAAAATGGGAAACTACTGTAGGTGAACAAAAACAAAATAATATTCATATTAATGATACTGTTGATAAAGATGATTTTGTTAAAATGAGGCAAGAAAGAGATTTAAATCTTAAGACTCCAAAATTAATGATTCCTTCTATTCAGGTTAATATACGAGCGGGGGAAATGCCCCCTAAAGAAGAAGATGGTAATATTTATTTTAAAGTTCCAATTACTGGTTTGAAAAATCAAGTAAAAAAAGGTGATACAAGATAATAAATCAACCAAATAAGAAAACACAAAAATAAAAGAAAAATTAAAACCGTTTGAAAAAAGTCATTTACTAGAGCAACTAAAAACTGTTTAGTTTTAATTTTTCCTAAAGTAAAAAAAAAAACAATTAATGATATTGGGAAAAACATATAAAAAAGTGTACTTATTGTCCAAAATTTGATTATACTCATTTTTTTAAACGGGTTTTCCAAATAGGTTTTATCTTCATTAATATTCATTTTAAATGCCGCAAAAAATTAAAAGTTTTCTAATAAGTTTATATCATTAATGGTAAAAAATAAAAAAATAAATATTGCGCTTATAGGTGTTGGAATAATGGGTATGAAACACCTGGAGGCTATGAAAAAATGCCATAATGTAAATGTGATTGCGATTATAGAAAATAACAAAAAACAACTTGAAAAATTAAAATTAAAAACTAACTACTATGAGAATATTAGCGAGGCATTTACGAATCATAAAATAGATGGTGTTATTGTATCTACTCCGAATTCCGAACATTTAAAAAATAGCCTTGAGGTTATTAAAAAAAAATGTCCTTTGTTAATTGAAAAACCAATTACTACAAATTCAGAAGATGCATTGAAAATAAAAAAGCTAAGCAATAAAAACAAAGTTGATGTACTGGTTGGGCATCACAGAAGACACAATCCAATAATTAAAAAAGCATACGATATAATTAATAAATCAGTTATAGGAGAAATAAGAACAGTTCATATCAACTGTCAAATGTATAAGCCAGATGAATATTTTGAAAGTTCTATATGGAAAAAAAAGAAAGGAGCTGGGCCAGTTTTCGTAAATTTAATTCATGATCTTGATTTGATGAATTATTTCTGTGGTGATATAGAAT
>MDSW01202015.1_pt1 | contig 12752 bp, 12 predicted proteins | sample 811171 | NCBI WGS metagenome assembly MDSW01 (sample SAMN05326641, study PRJNA326480) | marine metagenome | isolation source: seawater | place: Atlantic Ocean: North West | collected 2012 | reverse complement strand
TTGTTGAACAGAATGAGTTCCATCAAATACAATTGGATAACCATTTTTTGCCATTATGGGTATAGATCTCATATCAGAAACAAGTGTATTGTAACCAAAGCTTGCACCTCTTTCTGTAACAAGAATATTTTCATTGCCTGAATCTGAAATTTTTTTTGTAACATTTGTCATATCCCATGGGGCTAAAAATTGTCCTTTTTTAACGTTGATAATTTTATTAGTTTTAGCTGCAGCAACTAATAAATCTGTTTGTCGACATAAAAAAGCAGGTATCTGCAATACATCAACATGCTTAGATACAATAGAACATTGTTCAACATTGTGTACATCTGTTAATACTGGGATTTTTAATTCTTTTTTAATCTTATCAAATACAGGTAAAGATGAATCCAAACCTGCACCTCTTTTTCCTTTCAAACTAGTTCTGTTAGCTTTGTCAAATGAAGTTTTATATATAAAACCAATTTCAAATTTTGATGCAATTTCTTTAATTTTACCCGCCATATCCATTGCATGCTGTTCAGTTTCAAGTTGGCAAGGTCCAGATATAAGAGATATTTTTTTATTATTTGATATCTCAAAATTATTACATTTAACAACTTTATTTAACATTAATAAAATTTCGCAGCTTTGATAAATGATGAAAATAAAGGATGTGGAGACAAAGGTCTAGATTTAAATTCTGGATGATATTGAACTCCTATAAACCATGGGTGGTTTTTAAGTTCAATAATTTCAGGTAATTTACCATCTGGTGACATGCCAGAAAAAAGCATCCCTTTATTTTCAAATTTATTTTTTAAATTGTTATTCACTTCATACCTATGTCTATGTCTTTCATATATGGATTTGGACTTATAGATTTTTTCTATCAATGAATTATGTCTTAATTTAGCTTCGTATAAACCTAATCTCATAGTCCCACCTAAATCTTTATTTGTTCCTTTTATTATTTGACCATTTTTATTCCATTCACTTAATAAACCAATAATAGGGTAACATTTTTTATCTAACTCAGTTGATCCAGCATTTTTGATTTTTAAAGCATTTCTAGCAAATTCTATCACTGCCATTTGCATACCAAAACAAATACCTAAAAAGGGAATTTTTTTTATTCTCGCATAATGAATAGCTGATATTTTACCTTCTGTTCCTCTTTTTCCAAATCCTCCAGGGATTAGAATACCGGATACATTTTTCAAAGCTTTATTAATTTGACTGGGTTTTAATTTATCAGATTCAATTCTAACTAAATTAACTTTTATATTATTATTTATTCCACCATGAATTAATGCTTCATCTAAAGATTTATAAGCATCCTTTAAATTTACATACTTTCCTATAATTGCAATATTTACTATTTTTTTTGTATTTAAAACAGTTTTAGTAATTTTTTTCCAAGGTAATAAATTAACTTTTTTCCTTGGTTTTATCTGAAAATATTTCAGGACTTGTTTGTCTAATTTTTCATTATAAAAACTTATAGGTGCTTCATAAATTGTCCTAACATCAACAGTTTCTATGACGTTTTCAATTGAGACGTTGCAAAAAAGTGATATCTTTTTTCTTTGATCTAATGGTATAGATTTTTGAGATCTACAAATAATTATATCTGGCTGAATACCAAGACTTCTAAGCTCTTTAACTGAATGCTGTGTTGGTTTAGTTTTAATTTCATCTGATGATTTCAAAAATGGAACAAAAGTTAAATGAATAAAAAGACTTTTATTTCTACCAACTTCATTGGAAAACTGACGAATAGCTTCAACGAATGGTAAACTCTCAATATCACCAACAGTTCCTCCTATTTCACAAATAACAAAATCTTCGTTAGTTATATCGCCTTTTATAAATTCTCTAATTCTATCTGTAACATGAGGTATAACTTGAACTGTCTTACCTAAATATTTACCTTTACGTTCTTTTTTAATTATATCACTGTAAATTTTTCCTGTTGTAATGTTGTCAGATTTTTTTGCTGATATATTTGTAAATCTTTCATAATGACCAAGATCTAAATCTGTCTCAGCACCATCATCAGTTACAAAAACTTCACCATGTTGAAACGGACTCATTGTTCCTGGATCAACATTTAAATATGGATCCATTTTTCTAACTCTTACTTTGTATCCTTGAGATTTCAAAAGATATGCTAAAGATGCTGATGAAAGTCCTTTTCCTAGGGATGAAACCACGCCGCCAGTGACAAATATATATCGCGCCATGGAAGTACTTTATAACTGCACTTAGGATAAAATGAAAGTATTAATTATTATTCTCTGGAATCTTAGGCGCTTCATCAGAATTTTCCTCAATTTTATCTAAAACTGAAGAAGTGGGTGTAAGATCATCTCTAGAAACTATGGTTAATGCAAGACTACATATAATAAATAATGTTGCAATAATGGCTGTTGTTTTTGTAAAAAAATTACCAGCAGACCTTGAAAACATAAAATTATCCTGGGATACACCTATACCCAAAGCACCTCCTTCTGATTTTTGCATAAGAACAAATAGAACGAGTAAAACTGCTAGGATAATATTTATTACTAATAGTATGTTTTCCATGATGACTAATTAATAGATTTTTTTATGATATCAATAAAATTCTTAGTATTTTGTGATGCCCCACCGATCAAAAAACCATTAATAGAACTAACTTTTTTAAAATTATTAATATTTTTAATATTAACTGAGCCACCATAAACTATTTTTGGGTTTTTTAGTTTCCAAAATCTCATTATAATTTTTTTAATAACAGAAATTTGTTTTTCAAGATCTCTATTTTTTGGAACCAATCCAGTTCCAATTGACCAAACAGGTTCATATGCAAAAATTATATTATTGTTTATTTTAATATTTTTAAGTCCATTAACTATTTGAGAATTTAAAATTGAATTAGTTTTTTTGTTTCTTTTTTCTTTCAATGTTTCTCCAATACAAAAAATAATTTTTAATTTATTATTTAAAGCTGATTTTATTTTACTATTTATTAAATTATTATTGTCACCAGTAAATCTATTTTCAGAATGACCTATAATTACATATTCCGCACCAATAGATTTTATTAAATTTGCATTTATAGAACCTGTAAATGGTCCAGGTTTTTCAGAATAATGACAATTTTGAGATCCAATTTTAACATTGCTATTTTTTGATAATCTGAAAAATTTATCTAATAAAGTATATGGCGGACAATAGACAATTTGTACTTTTTTAAATTTTTTATCTTTTGAAAGTTTAATCACTTTTTTTACGGAATTTACTGATTTATTGTCACCAAACATTTTCCAATTTGCAATAAAAAACATATTATTTGTCATTGTCGTAAATTTAATTTATAGGTTTGTTTTTTATAGATCAATAAAATTAAAACTAAATGTTAAATAAACTAAGAAATTTTTCAAAAGGTAAGCTTGCAGGGGTTCTTGTGGGTATAATAATTATTCCATTTGTTTTTTGGGGAATGGGAAGTGTTTTTAGCGGTGGCAATACAAATAGTATTGCAAAAATAAATAATCACAACATCTCAACGCAAGATTTTGCTGATTTTGTAAATAATTCAAATATTAGCTCAGAAGTTATAAAAGAAAATATCAATAATAATATCCTAGAACAGCTTCTATCACAACTAATCTCAATTTCTCTTATTGATTTAGAAATAAATAATTTAAAAATTTCTATTTCAGATGAAAATTTAGCTGAAAAAATTAAAAATCAAAAATCCTTTCAAGACGAGAATAATAATTTTTCTAGAACTAAGTATGAAAAATTTTTGTTAGAAAGCAACACTAGATCAGTTGAATTTGAACAAAATATTAAAAATAATGAATTAAAAAAAAAATTATTTACATATATAGGTGGTGGTATCAGATCTCCATTTTTTTTAGTTAATAAAATTTATAAAGATCAATCAAAAAAAGTGGAAATTGACTATTTAGATTTAAATTTAATATATAAAAATAAAAGTGATATTAGCTTAGATAGCATAAAAAAACACTTAAACGAAAATAAAGAAAAATTTTTAGTTGAAAAAGTTGATATAACTTTAGTTAAATTAACGCCAGAAAACTTGACTGGAGATAATGAATATTCAGATAGTTTTTTTTCAAAAATTGACGAAATAGAAGATTTAATAACAAATAATGTACAAATTAAAGAAATTGAAAAAAAATATAATTTAAAAACAGAAACTATAATTGAATACTCTCCAGGAAAAGATGGCGAAGAATTGTTGGTTGAAATTTATAAAACAAGAAATAATGAAAGTTTAAATTTAATAGATAAAGAGAATTTTTTTTTATTGTATGAAATAAAAAATTTAAAAAAAGTTTTGCCTAGCTTAGAAAATTATGAGTTTCAAGCAAGAGTAAGAGATGATCTTTATGAGATTAATAAGTACGATATGCATACTGATTTGATGAAAAAAATTCAAAAAAAAGAATTTAAAAATGAAGATTTTTTAAAATTATCAAATGGAATTATTGAAAATTTAAAAATAAAATCTTTAAACGATACAAGTAAATTTACAAAAGATTCTGTTAGTTTGATATATTCCCTTGGTATAAATAATTTTTCATTAGTTACTGATGAAAATAATAATATCTATTTGATTAAAATAAAAAATATTTTTGAAAATAATTTAGATAAAAATAATCAAAAAACCACAACATTTGTAAATCAAACAAATACCAAATTAAGAGATAATCTTTATAGTTCATATGATTTATTATTAAATGAAAAATATAAGATTAATATTAATCAAAAAACTCTAGATAGAACTAAAAATTATTTTAAATAATCAATGTTAAATGTTGATCTTAAAAGTTTTACAAAAAATCATAAAAAAAAAATAAATCAAGTTATTTATTATTCCACAAAAACTAATGGTTTAAATGAAATTGATAATTTAATAAATAATTTTTTAAACGAAAAAAATAGTTTTGTTTTTGAGTCTGTTGAAAAAGGAGTTATTAAAGGGAGATATACAATTTTTGGAAGTAATCCTGATAAAATATGGGAATTTAATAATAACAACTGTTTTGTTTATAAAAATAATAAAAAAAAAAAAATTAAAGGAAATCCAAAAAAAACTATAGAAAATATAATTGAAAATTTTAAGTTTAATATACCTAAAGGTCTGCCTCCAATTTCGTCCATACTTTCAGGATATTTTTCTTACGATGTAATTAGATATATTGAAAGCATACCAAGCTCATGCAAAGATGATCTTAAAATACCTGATGCTCGAATTTTACGACCTCAAAAATTAATAATTCATGATAATTATAAACAAAAAATTTATTATATAGTTAACTGTTTTTCTGACGAAAAAATAAATAATTATAAAACAAAATTTAATTTAATAGATAATCAGATTAAAAATTTAATTTTTGTATCAAATTACAATGCGAATTTACCTTATTTTAATCCTAGAAAAAAAATTAAAGTTAAATCAAATATTTCAAAAAATAAATTTCTTCAGAATGTTAAAAAGGCTAAAAAATACATTAAAATAGGTGATATTTTTCAGGTAGTTTTAAGTCAACGTTTTGAAGCAAAATTAACTAAAAACCCTATTGAAATATACAAAAAACTTAGAATTAATAACCCATCACCTTTTATGTATTTTTTTAATTTTGAGGACTTTCAAATAATCGGTGCAAGCCCAGAGATTTTAGTTAGATTAAGAGATGGCAATATTACTATAAGGCCAATAGCCGGGACCAGACCTAGAGGTAAAAATAAAAAAGAAGATAAATATTTTGAAAAGGACTTATTGAAAGATAAAAAAGAACTTTCTGAACATTTAATGCTTTTGGATCTTGGTAGAAATGATACTGGAAAAGTATCAAAAATTAATACTGTTAAAGTTACAGAAAAATTCGTAATTGAAAGATATTCACATGTTATGCATATAGTTTCGAATGTGATTGGTAAATTTAATAAAAAGTATTCAAAATTCGACACACTTCTCTCTGGTTTTCCTGCAGGAACAGTTTCTGGAGCGCCAAAAATTAGAGCAATGGAAATCATTGATGAATTAGAAAACACAAAAAGAAAAGTATATGCTGGAGGGATAGGTTATTTTTCTGCAAATGGGGATTTTGACACATGTATAGCATTAAGAACAGCTGTTTCAAAAAAAAATAAGTTTTATGTTCAGGCAGGTGCGGGAATTGTTGCGGATAGTAAACCGATAAACGAATATAATGAAACAATTAATAAAGCTAAAGCTTTATTAAAATCTCTAGAATAAAATGAAAATATTATTAATTGATAATTACGACAGTTTTACCTTTAATCTCTATCATTATCTATCCTCATTAAAGACAAATGTTGAGGTATATAGAAATGACGAAATAAATGTAAAAGAAATAATTAAAAACAAATATAATAAAATTGTAATATCACCTGGTCCAGGAAATCCAAATCAGTCTGGTAATTGTTTAAAAATAGTTAAAAAATTACACAAAAAAATTCCAATTCTGGGTGTTTGTTTGGGTCATCAAATAATTGGTCAGGTTTTTGGGTCTAAAATAGTTCAGGCTAATAAATTAATGCATGGGAAAACAAGTAAGATTAATTCTTTTAGAATTGGCATTTTAAGAAATCTACCTAAAAATTTTGAAGCTACAAGATATCATAGCTTAATAATTGATAAAAAAACTCTATCTAATAATCTTCAAATAACTGCTTTAACAGATGATGGTGTGATAATGGGTATTATGCATAAAAAATACAACATTCATGGTGTTCAATTTCATCCTGAAAGCATAAAAACAACTATTGGCATGAAAATATTAAAGAATTTTGTAAACTATAAAGAATAATGAAACAATTTCTAGATAAGCTTAAAAATAAAGAAGATTTATCTTTTGAAGAAAGTAAATCGGCATTTAATATGTTGATGAGTGGAGAGATAAATGAATCAGAAATTTTTGATTTTCTTACTCTATTGTCAGCTAAAGGAGAAGTATCAGACGAAATAGCTGGGGGAGTTTACATTTTAAGAAATAAGGCAAAAAGAGTAAATATTCAAAATTGTATTGATACATGTGGCACTGGAGGTGATGGCATGAATACTTTGAATATATCAACAGCTTCTGCCATATTGCTGTCGAGCATGGGAATTAAAATAGCCAAACATGGAAATAAGGCTGTTTCATCAAAATGTGGTTCTGGTGATGTGTTGGAGGCTTTAAATATAAAAATAAACTTAGAACCTAGAGAAATAGAAGAACAAATAAATAAATATAACTTCGGTTTTATGTTTGCACCAAATTATCATAGTGCAATGAAATTTGTTGGACCAACAAGAAAAAAAATTGGAAAAAGAACAATATTTAATATGATTGGCCCATTAAGTAGTCCAGCTCTAGTTCAAAGACAAGTTGTTGGTGTTTTTGATAAAAGATTATTAAAAATCTTCGCAAATGCTTTAAAAAATTTAAAAATTAAATTTGCATGGATTGTAAATAGCCATGACGGATTAGATGAAATATCTCCCTATGCTAAAACCAATATTGTTCAATTAAAAAATAATAAAATTACAGAATTAGTAATTGATCCTAATAAGTTAAATGTTGATGCTAAAAATTTTAATAATTTACTTGGTGATGACGCAAGATTTAATGCAGATAAAATGATAGATATATTTAATGGTGAAGATAATGACTTTTCAAAAGCTGTTTGCTTAAATGCAGGAGCTGGTTTAATAGTTTCAGAAAAATATTCTAATTTTAAAGATGCTTATAATGAAGCAAGAGAGCATATTTTATCTGGTAATACTTACAAACATTTAAAAAATATTCAAAGTGCCTGAAAATATACTAGAAAAAATAATTAAAAATAAAGAAAAAAAAGTTAGTCTGTTAAAGAAATCTATATCAATTGAAAGCTTAAAAGAAAAAATTGATAAAAATAAACGTTTTATAAATTTTAAGGAAAAAATTAAAAATAATGAAACTAAAAATAAAATTTCAATAATTGCTGAGATAAAAAAAGCTAGTCCATCTGCAGGTATAATAGTTGAAAATTATGATCCTGTTAATATTGCTAATATCTATAATTTGAACAATGCTACCTGTTTATCGGTTTTAACTGAAGAAGATTTTTTTTTAGGAAATCTGTTACATATAAGTAAAATTAAACAAAAAATTGATCTTCCAGTATTGTGTAAAGATTTTTTCATTGATCGATTTCAAGTATACCTTGCAAAGAGCTATGGTGCAGATGCAATATTAATCATATTAGCAGGAGTGTCTGACGAAGTTGCAAATACATTGTATGAGGAAGCTATAAAATTAGATATGTCAGTTATTGTTGAAGTTCATAATGTTGAAGAAGCTAAAAGAGCTTTAAAATTTAATGATGCTTTAATTGGTATTAATAATAGAAATCTTAAAACTTTAAAAACTGAAATAAACACAACCTATGATATCCATAGTGTTTTAGTAAAACATAGTGGTCCTTTAATATCTGAAAGTGGAATTAAAAATAAAGATGAGCTTTTAGAAATTAAAAATAAAACAAATATTAAAACTTTTTTAATAGGTGAATCACTTTTAAAAAATCTAGAAAAAAATTCTATTTTTTCAGTTTTATAGTCAAAAAACCCCTTTTTTATTGGATTTTAAGCTATTGTTAATTTAAAAGAACTTTTATAGAACATGGATGTACTTAATTTGTTCTATGTTAACTAAAAAACAAAAAAACCTGCTTTTATTTATCAACAAGAAGTTGAGATCATCTGGTGTGTCTCCTTCTTATGAGGAAATGAAACAGTCGTTAAATCTTAAATCAAAATCTGGAATTCACAGATTAATAAGTGCTTTAGAAGAAAGAGGTTTTATAAAAAGATTAGCACATAAAGCAAGAGCTTTAGAGGTTATTAAACTTCCTGAAACTGCCTCAGCAAATGACATTTATAATTCATTTTCTCCAAGTGTGATTAAAGGTGGTTTAGACAGAAGTAATTCATCATTTAAAGATACAGATATACCTGTTCTTGGAAGCATTGCAGCTGGTACTCCTATAGAAGCTATTCAAAATGAGGTTACCAGAATTCCTTTGCCTGAAAATATTGAAAAAAATGGTGAATTTTTTGGATTAAAAGTAAGTGGAGATTCTATGATCGAAGCTGGAATAAATGATGGTGATACTGTTATAATTAAAAAAACAGATACTGCAGAAAATGGAAAAATTATAGTTGCTTTAATTGACGATCATGAAGCGATGCTTAAAAGATTAAGAAGAAAAGGTAAAACTATTGCACTTGAAAGTGCAAATAGAAATTATGAAACTAAAATTTTTGGTCCAGATAGAGTAAAAGTCCAAGGTATTCTAGTATCTTTATATAGAAACTTCCACTAAAATAGTCTAAATATCTTTAATGTCAAAAGTAGCAACAAGATTTGCTCCATCGCCAACCGGACCTCTTCATATAGGTGGTGTGAGAACAGCACTATTCAACTGGTTATATTCAAAAAATCAAAAAGGATCTTTTTTTTTAAGAATTGAAGATACAGATAAAGAAAGATCAAAGGAAGAGTATAAAAATCAAATAATACAATCTCTTAAATGGATAGGTATTGAACCAGACGGAAATGAATACATACAATCAAAAAAAATAGACGATCATATTAAAGTTGCCAATGAATTACTAAAAAATGGACATGCTTATAAATGTTATTGTACAAATGAAGAGATAGAAGAACAAAAAAAGAGAGCAAAACAAAAAAAAATTCCTTACATTTATGATAGAAAATGGAGAGATAAAAATGAAACTGATGCTCCTAAAGATATAAAACCCACAATTAGGTTTAAAAGTAAAATTGAAGGATCTTCTTTACTAAAAGATTTAGTTCAAGGTGATATCGAAATTGAAAATAACACTATTGAAGATTTTATAATATTAAGAAATGATGGATCGCCAACATATAATTTATCTGCTTCTGTTGATGATCATCAAATGAATATTACCCATATAATCAGAGGTGATGACCATAAAATTAATACCTTTAAACAAATGCAAATTTATTTAGCTATGAAGTGGGAGTTACCTTCTTTCGCACATATACCCTTGATACATACAACAGAAGGAAAAAAACTTTCTAAGAGAGATAAAGCATCAACATTAGATGATTATTCAAAGGTTGGAATAATGCCAGAAGCATTAAGAAATTACCTTCTAAGATTAGGGTGGTCCTTTAAAGACAAAGAAGTATTTACTGAAGAAGAAAGCATTAAATATTTTAATTTGGAAGGTGTGGGAAAATCTCCGTCAAAACTTGATATGAGCCGTATATTATCAATGAACGAACATTACATTAAAAATATTAATGAAAATCAACTTTTTAATCAATTAACAAAATACTGTGAAATTTATAAGGAAAAAATACCAAGTGAAAAGGGAAATAAAATTAAATCTTCATTAATATTTCTAAAGAACAAAGCTAAAACTTTAGAAGATATATACAATAATTCTAAGTACATAATTCAAGATAAAGTATCAATTAATCAAGATGATATAAAACTAATTGATGATAAAGCAAAAAAAATAGTATCTGAATTTTCAAGTCGTATTTCAAAAATAGAAAAATTAGATAAGCAAAACTTAGAACCAATAATTAATGATCTCATAAAAACAAACGTAACAAACTTTAAAGGTGTTGGACAACCACTAAGAATATTTTTAACTGGATCAAAATTCGGTCCTGGAATTTATGATATAATAAGTTCACTTGGGAAAGACGAAGTCATAAAAAGATTAGGAAGTAAGATAACTTGATAAGACAGAACAGGCCTCATCTGCGGATGAAGTTTTTGATTTGATTTCATTTAATGTATTATTAATTTCATTAATTTGTTTATCCATAAGTGTCGGATTTTTTAATAAATAAACAACTGATTTAAAAATTTCTTCAGAGTTACATTCATTTTGAATAAGTTCTGGAATAACTTCTCTATCATTAATTATATTAATAATATTGGCATACTTTATTTTTACTAAAAATTTAACAATCATAAAATTTAAAAAATTCATTTTATAAATAATAATAGATGGAACCCTTGAGTTACATATTTCTAGTGAAACTGTGCCAGATTTTGAAACTGCAAATATAGAGTTAGATAATATTTGAGATTTAATATTTTCGTTAGAAACAACTTCAATATTATTTAATTTAATATCTTTAACGTACTCATTTATATAATTTTTATTTTCATCGGTAGCATGAAATACAAATAGATAATTATTAAATTTATCATTCATTAATTTAATAAAATCAATTAAAATTGGCACGAGGAGAATTGTTTCAGACGCACGACTACCAGCAAATAAAGATATAATTTTTTTGTCTTTATTTATTAAATTAGATAAATCAGTTTTTGCTTTATTATTACGTTCAAGCAATGGATGTCCTACAAAGGTGTTATTAATATTTTCTTTATCAAAATATTTCTTTTCAAAATTAAATAATAAAAGAACGTGATCTAAGAATTTTTTAAATTTTTTAATCCTACCCTCTCTCCAGACCCAAACTTGAGGAGCAACATAATGTATTGTTTTTATATTAGGGTTGATTTTCTTAACTTTTTCAGCAACTCTTAAGGTAAAATCAGGACTATCAACACTAAATAAAATATCCGGTTTAAATTCAATTATCTTATCTACAGTTTCGTTGATTTTTTTTCTAATCTTAAAAATATTAAGTAAAACACTTGTAAAACCTATGTATGTTATTTCTTTAAGGTCATAAATAGATTTTATACCTAAGGAATTTAAATGTGTTCCTCCAACACAAGAATATTTAATATCTAAATTATTTTTCTTTAATTTAGAAATGACAGTTGATGCTAATTTATCTCCTGATGGTTCTCCGGTAAGTACAAATATTTTTTTCATTTAACTGTAATAAACATTTTATTTTTGTTAGCCCAATTTATGCATTTGATTTTATCCAGAAATACATTCTGTTTATTCTTTAAGACTATTCCTTTAATACCTGCCATTTTGCACTGTTTTAGTGTTTTTAAACCTACTGTGGGTAAATCAATTCTTAGATCTTGTTTTTTCTTTGGAAATTTTACTAAAACACCGTTGTTTATAAATTTATTACTTTTACATTTTTTAAGCATTTTTTCTGTACCACCTCTACCTTCAATAGCCATAATTTTATTATTTCTAATTACCGTTCCTTGACTATGGTTATACTTCCCTAATTTATTTAGAGTAATTATAGCTTTTTTAATATCTCTTTTATCTTCATTGTTAGGTTTTACTTTTGAGTAATTTCCTCTTTTAAGTGATAATTCTGGATTATATGATAGCGAGCTTATTGTTTTAATTGATTGATGATTTAATATATTAATAATTTCTTTTAATATAGCTGCGTCACCGAATTTTGAGACTTTTATTATTCTCGGAATATAATAAATACCTTTTAAATCTAACTTAAGTTTTGAAAAATTTGGTTTTGAGACTTTTCCAGCAAAAAGTACTTTTTTACATTTATTTTCTTTTAAAATACCGATAATTTTACCAAATTCTCCGATTGAAACTGAATATGATTTTTTGTCTTTTTTAAATTTTTTTGATTTAGATAAATCAATTATTAAGTAATTTAATTTTTTTTTCTTTATTTTTTTTAGAATTTCAATTGGAAAATTAGTCTCTCCAAATATCAAGCCAATCATCTTACTCCTTTGAAAAAGGTGTGCAAATAGATCTTTTTTTATCCTTTGTTATA
>MDSW01167184.1_pt1 | contig 12758 bp, 9 predicted proteins | sample 811171 | NCBI WGS metagenome assembly MDSW01 (sample SAMN05326641, study PRJNA326480) | marine metagenome | isolation source: seawater | place: Atlantic Ocean: North West | collected 2012 | reverse complement strand
GAAACGTTTTCGGCTGACGGCCTGTCGGTGAGTGTCAAAGGGGTTAATATCCATCCTTCGATTGCCAAGGACCGAATGGTAAATGCGCTACGGGCCGCAGGTGCTTTGCTTGAACGATTACCGCGGGATCAGGCACCTGAAACTACGGAAGACCGAGTTGGTTTTATTCACCCTTATGTCTTGAATGGGGGTGTCGCTGAAGTGACTATCAAAATCCTTCTGCGGGATTTTGATACGGCTCAATTACAAGAGAAAGCTGACTTGGTATGTGAAATTGCGAGACAGGTTGAGAAGGATTACCCAGGGATCACTATGGAAGTCGATCATCAAAAGCAATATCGCAATATGGCTGATGGGCTTCCCAAGGAACCTCGAGCAGTTGAGTTCGCAAAACAGGCTCATGATGAGCTTGGTCTTGAGTACAGGCTTAGTTCGATTCGAGGAGGAACAGATGGTTCGATGCTTACTGAAAAAGGACTCCCAACTCCCAATCTATCAAGTGGTCAACACACTCAGCATTCGCCACTGGAATGGGCATGTCTGGATGAAATGATTCAACAAGGTCAGGTACTTATCCAAACAGCAGTCGTTTGGGCAAACAATAGCCAGTCTTAGTCCCGAGTTACCTACCGTAGTTTTGCGAAGACAGGGAAGTCAGCTTCAACTAGCGATTATTACGAAAGATTTATTGATGAGCGATATTCGTTTTTTGGTTTTCGACATTGAAACAGTTCCGGATGGCGAGCTGATTTCTCATATTCGTTATCCCAAGGAAGAATTACAGCCTCAACAGGCAATCGAAAAGTACCAAACGGAGCTTTTCGATAAAAACGGTTCTGATTTTGTACCTCATACGTACCACTTACCGGTTTCGGTTGTTATCGCCAAAGTGAATCAGTCTTATGAATTGGTTGATTTAGTTGCATTGGATGAACAAGAAGGGAGGCCGCATATCATTACCCAACATTTCTGGAAAGGTTGGGAGAAGTATCAAGCGACGCTTGTCACGTTTAATGGTCGCGGCTTTGACGTTCCGGTTATGGAGTTAGGTGCATTCCGCTATGGAATTTCGCTCAAGCGTTGGTTCGCTCGACAATCGAAAAGTTTTAATCAGCCTCGTAACCGCTATAACCTTCAGAGCCATTTTGACGTGCAGGATGTTCTAACCAATCACGGCGCATCACGAATGTATGGCGGCTTGAATCTGATGGCTAACCTGATCGGCAAGCCTGGAAAGATGGATGTTGCCGGAGATATGGTTTACCAATTGTACAATGAAGGTAATCTGCAACGGATTAATGATTATTGTCGTTGTGATGTGCTAGACACATATTTTGTATTCCTGAGAACCAGTGTTCTGATGGGCGACCTGACTCTTCAGGATGAACAGAGAATTGTCCGAGAAACTCAAGCGTGGTTAGAATCCAAAAGCGATGAGTTTCCGATTTATAGACAGTATCTCGAGAATTGGGGGGACTGGCAAAATCCCTGGTCCGAGCAGGATCTTACTCCAACGGGTTAAACCAGATACTCATCTTCCGGATCGAATTTCGGTAAGACCATAATGAGCACTTTCATTTTTCCTATGGCTCGATGAAGGGTCCCTGGACGAATGATGATCGACATTCCCGGCCTTACAGAAACGATCTCATCATTGAGTTGCATTTTGGCATCGTCATCACATTCAAGAAAAAAGTAAGTTTCTGTCAGTCTTTTGTGATAGTGCGTTTGCGCATTCATAGAGATTTCTGTGACATGGACGGTGCCAGGGAAATCCTCCACATCGGTAAATGCACGTCTCGCGGTACCGCACGGGCAGGGTACGCCTTCGATTTTTGAAAAGTCCGCAATTTCGTAAGGTGGTTTCGACAGTCCGGTCACGTATGAATTCCAAGGCAAGGAGTGCTGAAAAGTCTGGTGCGCTTCAGGGCGCTGACAGAAAATAAATGGCAAACTCATCAGTTTATATTGATGCGTCGCGGGTGTTTTTTTTGTTTAATCGTTACAGTTTATCAAAATCTCGTAAAATCCGTAGAACAGTAATATTCAAAACAAACGGCATCCGATAACAAGTTAAATAAGATGGTTGTACAGTCAATCAATGTTAGGCGGATTCGAAAGCATGAGAATTACAAAGACCACCATTGCAATAATTATCTTTTGTTTCTTTACGATGCAGTTGAAGGCGAACGAACCCATCGACGTCTCAAAAACCGTACGTCAGGGAGCGTTGCAGGAAGCATTGGAATTGATCATGAAAGATCTTTCGGGGACGTCTTTAGCAGAAGTCAATTTAGGGCTGAAACTTGATCTGAAATTAAATCCTCTACCGCCGTTGAAGAATCTCAGCGCCACATCAAAGCCATCTAAGGATGATAAGTCTAAGCAGGAAGTTCAGCCGAATTCAGGTAACCGCAAAATTCTCGCACCAATTGTAAAACCATCTAAGTTTCGATTTGGAATCTCCGACAAAGAGATTTAAGTCGGTGTTCGTTCCGCAATTACCGGGAACTTAATTCGTGCACGATGTCTACTAAGGCAATGGCATTGTCAACGGGAGTCTGCTGTAAGACACCATGACCTAGGTTGAAGATGTGGCCTGGTCGCCCAGCGGCCTGCTCCAATACTTCTTGGGTGCGACTGCGAATCGTATTTCGATCAGCTAGAAGAACGAGCGGATCCAGGTTGCCCTGCACCGAACGGTCATGCCCAATGGTAGCCCACGCATCATCCAGACGAATCCGCCAGTCTACTCCGACCACCCGAGTGCCGGCTTCAGCTAACAAGGGAAGTAACGCGGGGTTGCCAGTCGCGAAGTTGATAACCGGTACACCCGGTGTAATCCCGGCGATGATTTCCTGGATGTAAGGTAGTACATACCGCCGGTAATCGTCGGTTCCTAAACAGCCGGCCCAGGAATCAAACAGTTGCACGCACTGTGCTCCAGCAGCAATTTGCGCGTTGAGATAACGAGTGATTGCTCGAACAAATCGCTGCATTAGTTCCCGCCAGGCACCTTCATCACGATACATGATTGTTTTAGTGTTGAGGTAGTTACGGCTGGAACCTCCTTCGATGGCGTAACTGGCCAATGTGAACGGAGCTCCGGAGAATCCGATTAGTGGCATATCCGCCGGTAGCTCGACTCGAGTTTGCTTCACGGTTTCCATCACGAAGTCGAGTGACTCAACACTTTCCAGTTCCATCACTCGTTCGATGTCTTTAACTTCACGAATGGGGTTATGAATGACTGGACCTTCTCCTTTAGCAAACTCTAAATCGAGCCCCATCGGTTCCAGAATGGGAAGCAGGTCCGAAAAAATGATGGCGGCATCAACGCCAAGTTTGGTGACTGCCGTTACCATGATCTCAGCACATAGGTCGGGTCGTTTACAGAGTTCAAGGAAAGTCGTTTGACTACGAATATCCCGATACTCTTTCATGTATCTCCCGGCCTGACGCATTAGCCAAACGGGAGTGACTTTAGTTTCTTCACCGCGGCAGGCTTTCATGAATGGACTGTCGTGCCAGGGTGCATTAGGGTCGAGTACATCTGAGCTCGGGCCGGATAGCATATGCCGAATCCTCTTCTTTCTCTCTTTTAATTCTTTACTTTTACGAGCGGCGGTGATGACCATGGGGCCCATTTTAGGTTTTTCAGGCTCAAGATCCACCGGTAAAGATAAATGACGCATCCATTCGGTGGTGGTTGGGCCAATCGAAACAATGACGCATTTATCGAATTGTGTTTTTAGTTCATCTTCCAAGCCAAGTTGCCCGGCTAATGCGAACAGGTTGGTTGACTGATGAGCGGATGTAAACATTAGTACATCCATCTCGCCAGCAATAATGGCCCGAATGTTTTGTTCCAGAAGAGACGTATCTTCCGGTAACTCCCAACGATAGACTTTAACCGTTTGGACGTGAGCTCCACGCGCTTCCAGTCCGGCTACCAGACTCAGGTTAGGCTTTCCATATTCCTGAATAGCAATACTCAGTTGATTTACTGGCAACTGCTGATCGAGCGTCGAAAGTACTTCTCGCCAGGTATTGGGTGATGGTACTTTGATTGTAGGTGTAATGCCATACTCTTTCATGGCAGTGACAGGCTTTGGGCCACGCGTTACGGTTGTCATGTCTTGTAGGCAGTTAAGGAATCGTTCTATATCGACATGACGTTCAATAGCACTGATGAGATGCTTAAACCCGACACCGGTCATCACAATGAGAACATCGACTTCACCAGTTATGATTCTGTTAGCCAGATCAATACTAGGTCTGTTTTCTTCCAACGCGACTTCTCGCATTGAGGGACTCACATGAGCAACGCCGTTATTGCGTTCGATCAGGCGCGCCATGTCATCGGCGCGGCGACTTTCAAATGCGGCAACGTGGAGGCCTTCGAAATTTGGCTCTTGAGAAGGAGTACTCATGGTTCCTTCAATATACCCCAGACATGCCGAATTGAGAGGGTGTCTCACGTACGGCATGTTCAGCAATTCTCTCATGCCGATCGGTGTGGTAATTATTCGATAAAGTTTAGAGAAATACTCAATTTCACCTCAGGTCCATTCCAATCCGGACGATTTCACTACCACGCGGCATGGATGCCGTGATGTTGGCTTATGACAAAGGCGAACAAGGAAGTTCGTAGTAAGCCACTGACTAACGCAGGAACGGTCTAGAAACCAGCTAAAAACTAGACAGGCAGGGAAGAATCAAATGGTCCGTCGTATATTAGATTTTCAGGCAGCTCAAAGTAAAGCAACCGGACAAGCTCGAGTACTGGACCATTTGGAACAGGAAACACACATCACAGTGAAACTTGGCGAAATCTTGCCGGCATTAACAGATGCCCTATTAACCCAGCGAGCCTGGGTTCAGGATTTTGAAGATGATCGAATCGAGGTGAGCACGGATCTTTTTGAAGTGATTCAGGCATACGAGCGTATGCGAAATGCAGCTTGATTATTAGATAGCAAGTTCTTGTTGTCAGATTTGGGTAGATAGGTGAGATCAACGGGCCTTCGGATTGTCGCTCTGCGGGGAGCGGTACTCCGAAGGCTTTTTCTTATTGCCGGAGATTACTCAAATTGAAACAATGTAAGGAGTGATCTTTCACGGAGAAGAAGACTTGTAAGGAGACAATGTAATGAGTGAACAACAACGCCAGGAACGTATTGATGATTTGATCTTACGTATTCGCAATTCTGCTCAACGACTGGCCGATGACCACCCCGCCCGGGGGGATATGAAGATTCTCAGCCGTACATTGCGAGAATTACGTTATGCCTTTAAGGTTTTTGCTCCATATCGCAAGCATCGTAAAGTTACCGTTTTCGGATCGGCTAGAACTCCTGCTGGTGAAGCAACCTATCAGGCTTGTGTTGATTTTGGCCGAGCCATGGCGGAACGGGACTGGATGGTGATCACAGGTGCAGCCCATGGAATCATGGAAGCTGGACATGTAGGGGCTGGGCGCGAGATGTCGATGGGTCTCAATATTATGTTGCCCTTTGAACAATCAGCTAATGCGATTATCGATGGTGACCACAAGCTTGTGAATATGAAGTACTTTTTCACTCGCAAGCTGATGTTTGTTAAAGAATGTGATGCTGTAGTTTGTTATCCGGGCGGCTTCGGTACGATGGACGAAGCGATGGAGGTGCTCACTCTCGTCCAGACCGGAAAACGAGATGTAGTGCCGATCATCCTGGCCGACGCTCCCGGTGGTACTTACTGGAAGATGCTTGATGAGTTTATTCGTAAAGAGCTACTCGCCGGTGGTATGATTTCACCGGAAGATTTGCATTTGTACTCGGTTACAGACGATTTTGAAGCAGCTGCCGATGAAATCATGCAGTTCTACAAAAACTACCACAGCATGCGATATGTGGGCCGTGACTTAGTGCTACGCCTCAGGGAACCACTCCCCCAGGAATCGTTGGATATTGTTAATCGCGACTTTGCAGATGTCCTTAACAGCGGTCAATTTGTGCAGACAGATAAGCTTGAAGAAGAAGAGGATGATGAGAATACCAACGGATTAACTCGTCTAGTGGCGCACTTCAATCGCAGGAATCATGGACGTCTCCGTCAACTGATCAACTTTATCAACACTCAGATGTAGTTCAGACTACCTGTACGTAGGCTTACGAGGTTTTTGCTTTCATTACCCCTGTTGCAAACCCCAATAAATCGTTGGCACCGCGGCAGGATTCAACCAATTGGGAGTAATCCCCTTTGGATTCGCAAAGTTCCAGCAAGGAAGGCGCGAGACCGCTGGTGCGTTCACCCGGCTGAATAAGTTCAGCGGTTGCTGCGATTGCTTCATCAACTTGGCCTATTCGATTTAATAGGTCGATGTAAACTTCCACGGCCAACGTCCCCCATTGATTACGTGGAACATTATTTGCTTTCTGCTTGAAGTGTGTCAAAGCGTTGTCAATATTTTCACCTAGCAGCGCCTGGTAGTACAAAGCATGGTCAGGGTAGATATCCGTGAAAGGTTCGTCACCTTCATATTGGAATTGAGAATTTAGCATTCGGCCGTAGTGAGTCAGGTCTAGTGCTTTTCTCAAGCTCGTTTCGTCTTCCAGAATTCGACTAAAGCGTGTTGTTGAGGCGAGGTGAGTCGTGTCGATATGGTAAGCATGTTCGCCAAATAACCATTCCCGATCTGCAACCAGACCCTCCAGCGTGGATTCTTCCGGTTGAGATTCGCTGCGATGAGCGATATCCGATTTAACATTGTTAAACAATTCGGCGTGGACATGATCTAACAGGAGTTTGGCAACTTTCCGCTGTTCAGGTTTTGATTTGTGAGCCACGACCGTTTCGTAAGTGGTAATGGAATTACAAGTTCCATAACTGTCGAGTACGATCTGAAACCCGCGTTCAACATCGACCCCTTCCTGAAGTAAGACCTCGACTAACTCGTCAATATTACTATCACCGAGCTCGATCTGGTCTAGCACATTTTTGACCGCTTGTCGGTCTCCCACCGGACGCATGTACATATATCCTTCAGAAATATGTCCTTCCTTTAACAGGCCCATACCAACCTGTCGACATGCATTGATGAGACCATCCTCGAGAGCAGTTCGCTGTGAACCTTCTAATTCGTCACCAGATTCTCCATAGAGCAAAGGAAGGCCAATACTGTGACGCACCTGCATTTTCAGTGCTTCAAACAGTTCGTGGTACTTCTTTTCTTCTGCTAGCCCGGAAATCAACTGTTCTAAAACAGCTTCCACGCCGCCGTCTTGCATACTGGTTTCGAGTTGTTCAAAAAGCGAGTCTGACATGCGAAATCTGCCTCTATCACGTCTGTTTGGTGGATTATTTATATGTCTTCTATGGTAGCAGGAAGCAGGGGGTAAACAATTAGGCAAGAAGACAATTCAACCGCTCGGCCAAACTGGAATGTATCCGTTGCACTACGTTTTAAGGATCGCGATGGGGAAGTTTACCGAGTATTACAATCGACCGGCTATGTTCACGTTGAAAGGGGATGGAATTCCGGTGTTCGAAGCCTGCGGAGTCTTGCTTATCGCTTGCTGCAGATTTATGTTAAAAGCTACGGAATTGTTCGTTTTTTGATAGAAAACGTCAGTTTCCCGGTAAAGGAATTCATTGCTTCTTTGATTTAGGAAATGACTATGCGTATGCAGCAGTTTCAAAGCAAGTGGTTACATTTAGCCTCTGCGTTGCTTGTTATTCTGTTTTTTGGAATTAGCGGATGTTCGGACGAATCACCTAACGCCACCCCTGGCGGACAGCCTGAAACACCCACCGAAACAGATGGCAGTGACCCTGGCGATGAAACACCTGAGGAAAAGCCTGCAGAACAACCTGTTGAAGACCAAGCGGTAGAACCGTCAGAGAAGCCAGCGGAAGCAGCAGCAGCCACCAATGCTCCGATGACTTTACAGGGTGAACCGGTTGAACGAGATGGAATCGACTGGACGTTTTGGCGTGGTCCCGGATCAAATGGTATCTCACCGGAGACTGGGTTGATCGACGACTGGGATCCGAATGGCGGCCCCGGAAGTAATGTTAGTTGGAAGAGGACTGACTTAGGCGGTCGAAGTACGCCCGTTATTATGAATGGCCGGCTGTACATGCTTTGCCGGGCTGAACGAGAGTCTTCACGCGAACGTGAACAGGTTGTTTGCCTGAATGCTGCTACGGGTGAAACAATTTGGACAAATGTCTTTAACGTTTGGCTTTCCGATGTTCCCGACACGCGAGTTGGCTGGAGTAACGTAACCGCGGATCCTGAAACAGGTAATATCTACACCTTGGGTGTCTGCGGATTCTTCCAGTGCATTAACGGCGAAACGGGTGAAACAATTTGGTCTATGCCTTTGCATGAACGTTTTGGTTTGCTAAGTACATACGGTGGTCGAACCAATACTCCGGTTATCGTTGACAATCAGGTAATCATCAGTTCGATTGTGATCGGGTGGGGTGAAATGGCAAAACCGGCTCACCGTTTTATCGCTTTTGATAAGGCGAGCGGTGAAGTCATCTGGTTCAAGGGTACTCGGCCACTGCCTTACGACACGACGTACAGTACCCCAACAGTCACAGCACTGGCCGGTCAGAAGTCGTTGGTATTTGGTTCTGGCGACGGGGCTGTTTGGGCCATTCAACCACGAACCGGTAATCATATTTGGCAATATAAATTCTCACGACGAGGATTAAATGTATCGCCACTTGTTGTTGGAGATAAAGTCTTCAGTGGCCACAGTGAGGAAAATGTTGTGGGCACTTCGATGGGAGCGGTTGTTGGGATCGATGCGACGGGAAAAGGGGATGTGACGAAGTCCCATGAGCTTTGGAAATATGAAGAAGTCATGATGGGTAAGTCTTCACCTCTTGCGATTGGTAACCGACTGTATTGTTTTGACGACCGTGCCAAAGTTTATGTCTATGACATGGAATCAGGAGAACAGATTGGCCGCAAACAGGCACTTGGGCGCGTGATGCGTGGCAGCCCTCTGTATGCCGATGGAAAAATTTACGCTGTAGGCAATTCCGGTAACTGGGCAATCTTCCAGCCTGATGAAGAAGAAGGATTAGTTAAACTGGCTAGTGGCCGATTACCAAATAGTGAAACGATGAATGCTTCCCCCGTGGTTTCTCACGGGCGTTTATATTTTGAAACGAGTGGTGGTTTGTACTGTGTTGAGGATACGGAGAAAACATCGGCTACGGCTGAAGTTGTGGTTCAGCCGGAAGAGACCGTTTCCGGTGATGCAGTGGCAACTCATATTCAGGTTGTACCGGCGGATGCTTTGATTCGCCCGGGACAATCTCAGGAATATAAAGTGTTACTTTACAATGCGGCAGGGCAACTGATTGGTCCGGCAGAAAATGCTGAGCTTTCTGTTGATGCCTATGGTGCGATGGAAGGAAGTACCTTCAATTCTTCAGCAGATGCAGCTCATGCTGCTGCGTATATCACGGCCACCGTTGGCGAACTCTCGGGACGAGCTCGAATTCGGATCGTACCAGATCTGCCGTGGAACTTCGACTTTGATAATTTGTCAGATCCTCCGATTACATGGGTTGGAGCTCGTTATCGTCATGTGATTCGTGAAGTTGATGGCAGTAATGCCATGGTCAAAATTACGACGATCCCAAAGGGTACCCGAAGTCGCTCTTGGATGGGCCACTCAGATTTGTCTAACTATACGATTCAGGCAGATGTTAAAGGGGCTCGTAACAATGATAAACTTCCTGATATTGGATTGACCGGCCAGGGATATTGCCTTGATATGCAGGGGGAAAGTCAACGATTACAGATTCGTACTTGGGTTCCTCAGGAACGGATAGCGAAAACGGTAGATTTTGCCTGGAAAGAAGATCAGTGGTATACGATGAAATTCCGGGTTGCAGTGGAAGATGATAAAGCAGTTTTACGAGCGAAGGTTTGGGAAAAAGGCTCTGATGAACCATCCGAATGGATGCTGGAAGTGGTGGATGATGTTCCGGTAACTCAGGGGAGCCCCGGACTTTACGGTAACGCCAAAGATGCTGAGATCTATTTGGATAATATTGCCGTTACCGCAAACCAATAAAATAAGTGACGAGATAACGTAGAAGCTCACGAGTTGATTAGATTGAGGTCCCGTTCAACTCGATATAAATTCCGGACCGGAGAATTGATAATGAAGAACGTAAGAGTTATCGGATTACTAACCCTCTGCTTTTTGCTGGGATTGGTCACCGTGGCCACGATTTCAGGTTGCTCGGAGAAAAAGGACGATACCGGTGATATTCAGCAGGAAACGACTGACAGTACGCAGGGCTCGGAAGCTGAGCCAAGCGGCGATGCTGCTACTGAAGCACCTGTTGAAGAAGCCGCTGCTAATCCGGCCGACTTGTTCAACTTTAAGTTAGATGATAAAGGTGATCCGGTTATTGTTCCGGGTGATTGGGGACAGTGGGGTGGTACTTCCTATCGAAATAACACGCCTGAAGCGACCGGTATTCCCACTAGCTGGAATGTAGGTCGCCGGGATCGAGAAACGGGTGAATGGTCGGGTCAGGAGAATATCAAGTGGGTTTCAGCAGTCGGTAGCCAGACTTACGGTAACCCGGTTGTAGCGAGCGGTAAAGTGTTAGTTGGCACGAACAATAGTGGTGGCTACCTTGCTCGCTATCCTTCAGCAACGGACCTCGGAGTTTTACTATGCTTTGATGAGCAAACAGGTGATTTCCTCTGGCAGCATTCCAGTGAAAAACTACCTACAGGTCGTGTTCATGACTGGCCACTGCAGGGGATTTGTAGCGCACCTTATGTTGAAGGGGATCGCATTTGGTTTGTTTCCAGCCGTGGTAAAGTAGTTTGCGTTGATGCGGATGGCTACTATGACGGAACAGACGATGGTGAAATTACCAATGAACGAGCACGTTTGTTTGACATTCGAGTCAATGAGGATCCGTCAGCCGACCAGGTAGCTCCTGCCGTCACTGCCCTGAATCAAGGCACCGTCAATGATACTTTACGAGCTGCCACTGCGAAGGCAGGATTTGAACTTCCTGAAGAAGTCTCCGTGGTCGCTGATGATGGTGGTAAGAAATGGACCCTTACCGCCAAGATTGGTGACGAAGACCGTACTGTAATTGCTCAGATGATGGGACCAAAACTGAGTGTCTTCAAAGTGGTGACTCCGAATGACACAGAAGAAGCGGACACACTTTGGGAATATGACATGATGGGCAATCTTGAAGTTTCCCAGCATAATATGTGCTCTTGCTCTATTACGAGTATGGGTGATTTACTGTTTATCAACACATCCAATGGACTTGATGAATCTCACATCAACCTTCCTTCTCCAGATGCTCCGAGCTTTATCGCGATGGACAAGAATACCGGGGAAGTTTATTGGACAGATAAATCACCATTCGACAATATTCTGCACGGCCAGTGGTCTTCGCCCGCAGTAGGGATCTTTGATGGTGTACCACAGGCGATTTTCGCTGGTGGTGATGGTTGGGTGTACAGCTTTAAAGCTGATAAAGGTACCGACGGCGTCCCGGAATTACTTTGGAAATTTGATGCCAATCCCAAAGTAAGTAAATGGATTTTGGGTGGTCGTGGTACTCGTAATAATATTATTGCTACCCCTGTAATCTACGACGGTCATGTATATGTTGCTGTCGGTCAGGACCCGGAACATGGTGAAGGTGAAGGCCACTTGTGGTGTATCGATCCTTCTAAACGTGGTAATGTTAGTCCGGAATTAGCGATCGAAGTTCAAACCGGTGAAGAAATTGAACACCAGCGTCTTCAGGCTGTTATCGAAGAAGATGGTCAGGTTGCGCGTGATAATGAGAACTCCGCTGTCGTTTGGCACTATAGCGTGAATGACGTTGATGGCGATGGTGATATCAATTTTGAGGAGCAGATGCACCGCAGTTGTGGAACTGTTTGTATCAAGAATGATTTGCTGTATATTTCTGACTTCAGCGGCTTGTTTCACTGTCTGAATGCGAAGACTGGTGAAGTCTATTTCACTTATGATATGTTTGCCGCAGCATGGGGTTCTCCGCTGATTGTGGATGGCCATGTTTACATTGGCGATGAAGACGGTGATATCGCCATCTTCGAATTGAGTGAAGACGCTAAAGATCCAATCGAAGAGATCAATATGGGTAACTCAGTCTACTCAACGCCAATCGTTGCTAACGGAACGCTGTTCATTGCAAATAAGACTCACATCTTTGCGATTGCAACCGAAGGGGAAGCTGAAGCGTCTGCTGAATAGTATTAACCTTAGACAGCAAACAAAAGGCGTGGCAATCAAATTTGATTTGCCACGCCTTTTTTGTGAATTGAAAGTAATTCGAGGAAAGTTACTCGTCTTCCACTTCTTCTTCTTCTTTTCGCTTTTGCAGAAAGTGAGGGGATTTCTTACTAAGAGTTTCGACTTTAGCCAAAGCTTCCTTCTTTTCATGGAACTCGAATTTTGCGACCGGTTTCATGGTAGAGCTGAATACGATCCAATATATCTTCTTGATCGTTTGCTTACGTCGTCGTCGAGTACGTTTTTTAGGCGCACTGCCGGCAACAGCCGTTTTGACAGCAGCCTTCTTCTTTTTAGCAGCCTTCTTCTTAGGTGCAGCCTTCTTCTTAGGTGCAGCCTTCTTCTTCACAGCTTTCTTTTTAGCTGTTTTTTTCTTAGGTGTAGCCTTCTTTTTAGGAGCTACTTTTTTCTTTGCCGCTTTCTTTTTAACAGCCTTCT
>MDSW01129894.1_pt1 | contig 12758 bp, 16 predicted proteins | sample 811171 | NCBI WGS metagenome assembly MDSW01 (sample SAMN05326641, study PRJNA326480) | marine metagenome | isolation source: seawater | place: Atlantic Ocean: North West | collected 2012 | reverse complement strand
GTCTGGCTACCAACAAGGTGCGCTAGGGGCGGCATTGGCACCTATGGCTTACCAAGCGCAACAGGCGGCGATTGCACAGGCACCAGCGGCCAGAGAGTTTGGGTTCGCTGACCTAAAGACGCTGGCACAAGTAGGAGCGGCTCGTGAGGCTCAGGAGCAGGCTCAACTTAGCGCAGATATTGAGCGGTTCCAGTTTGAGCAGATGCGCCCAGCACAGAAGCTGGCAGATTACATGACAATGGTACAGGGCGGATCAGGTGCGCTTGGTAGTCAGCAGATCACTCCGCAGTTCCGCAACCCTGCTCTGGGCTTCCTGTCCGGCGGTATGGCCGGTGCACAGGCGGCTCAGATGATGGGGAGCACTAACCCAGCCTATATGCTCGGCGGTGCGTTGTTAGGAGGTCTGGCATAATGAGCCCATTTTTAAGAAATATAAGAATGCCACGGCAAGGCAGTGCCGCAGGGACACAGGCGTTTCTTGAGGCTATACAGCCACGGCCTATGGGGCCACGAGTTGGAGCATTCCCGCCTCAGCTTGCTGGCCCTCCTATGAGGCAAACAACCCCGCCATTTCCGTTAAGGGCTGGCATGGCAGGTGCGGCAATGCGGCCAAGACCAACCGCCTCTGCAATGACCCCATTACAGCGCAATATTATGACAAAAATGAGCTATGGCGGCATGACCCCAGCGGCCCCAAAAACTCCAGCCAGTGGTATTATGGGCAGGCTCCCCGCAGTCGGCACTCCTGCATTTGAAGGGCTAGGACAAGCGGCGGCAACAGGTCTGCAACTGTCAGGCTACCGTGACCGTCCTATCACTACTGGTGAGGGACTGGGCGCAATGTTTGGCGCAGGAATGAAAGCGTACTCAGAAGCAAAACGTGCTAATCTAGCAGACCAAATTGCGTTGGCGAAGTTAGGTGAAAAGTCTGATTTTGAGAAAAAATTAGAACTTGCGGGAATTGACCCTAAAAGCTCTGAAGGACAAAAACTGATCCGTGAGATGCTGACAAAACCTAGCACTTTAGTCAATCTTGGTCAGGACAAAGAAAAAGAGTTTAATAAGCAAGCTGTCGGTTATGCTTTTAAAGCTATTGGAGAAATGGACAAAAATATTAACCAAATCCGTGACTTTGAGCCAAGGCTTGAACAAATTACCAAAATGTTGGGGTCGGGCGTTGTTGAAACTGGACGTCTAAAAAATCTTACTTTCCCGTTCCGCCAAATTATGGCTGATGCTGGTATGCTCTCAGATGATGAATTAAACAGTATGTCAAGCGAAGAGTTAGTGAGGCAGTCAATAGCTTTCATCATACCAAGAATGAGAGTTGTTGGCTCAGGCTCAACCTCAGACAAAGAAATGGCTATGTTTGCTGGCGCGGCTCCTAATTTTGCAAACACAACTGCTGGTAATTACAAAATTTCAGCAGGCATGACAATGATTATCAAGCATCAGAAGGAAAGAAGGAATCTGATGGATGAATATATGTCAGACCCAAACCTTGGTGACGGGACGCTGGTTGGCTTTAATAAATGGGCAGATGAAAAGCAAGGTGATATTTTCCCAACATTAGACACTCCAGAAAAGTTTACTGAAGCTGTTAGAAGCGGAAAAGTAAAAGAGGGTGATTTAATATTTAACGGTAGAACATTTATAGTTTTAAAGGCTGAGGACTTATAATAGATGGCACCTAACAAAAAGTTATTACAAGTCCCCACTTCTGACACTGAAATGTCTGAACGTGTAGGGGATAGAGGCAAATTTGATATTTACCGAGACTTTGCCAGAGCGGCTGGTCAGGGGCTTACTCTTGGCTTTGGTGATGAAATGGAAGCGGCTGTAAGGTCTGCATTTGGTGATAGACCATACTCTGAAATTGTTAAGGAAATACGCGGAGATATAAGTCAGTTTAGAGAACAGGCCCCAGTGGTTGCGTATGGCGCGGAGATACTCGCCTCTATGATTACAGGCGGTGTTGGCACTGCCCGCGCTATTGGCACAAATGTTGGCAGAGAAGCTATAAAGCGGGCTAGTTTAGCAGGCGGCGCAGAGGGCGCAATATACGGCGCGGGAACTGGTGAGACAGCCGGACAGCGTATTACTGGCGCAACTATAGGTGCACCTGTTGCCGCAGTTACAGCGGGGCTAGGTCAAAAGTATATGCCAGCATTACAGGAGGGCGCAAAGTCCATGCTGAAGCGTGGCTACCCTCTGACAATGGGGCAGGCTTTCGGCGGTAAAATTGGGTCAATAGAGCAGAAAATATCTACCCCGTTTTTGCAGGAATCAATACAGGAAGCTCGGCGCAGGCCACAGCAAATGTTTGTGCGCGAGACTATTGACGAAGCCCTAAAGCCTCTGGGCGTAAAAGTGCCGGAAGGGTTTACGGGCGAAACAGCCGTGGACTTTGCCGAGGATGCTATTCAGGAGGCTTACGCGAAGGTTGTGCCAAAGGCAAAGTTTAGCACAGCGGCTCCAGATGCGGAGATAGAAAGTATTCTGCAACAGGCACTAAAAGACGGTGTTTTTGACGCAGACGATTTAAAGAAGTTTAGAAAAGACTTGGCAGAAGCATACACCTCAAAGAAAAGAGACGGTGCTATGACGGGTGAGCTTTTCAAGGAAGCAGAAAGCGATATATCCTCAGCCATTCAATCGTTCCGCATATCTGGGAACCGCAGACAGGCTCGTGTCATGCGGGATATTCAGGGTGTTCTCAGGGACCAGTTTGCCAAGCAAAACCCAGACCTGCCCGACCTGCAAGCGGCGAACAAGGCTTATAGAAATATGCGCCCGATTGTTAAGCTATCTGATGCAAAGGCTGCTACTGGCGGTGAATTTACTCCGGCGGCTTTAGTCAAAGCAGAGACACGGGGCCGATCCAGAACTTCACCTGAGGTTGTCAGAGCTAGAGAGGCCAGAGACATTTTAGGCCAGACTGTGCCGGACAGTGGCACTGCTGGACGGTTGGCTGTTGGCGATATTATGTCAGCAACAAGCCCTAGAAAGCTGATTGGATTAGGCGCAAACGTGCTTGGCTCTTCTTTATACGATTACCCAAAGCTCGGTAGAGGTGCCGCTACTGTGCCAGCAAGATTTATGAGAGCCCTAGCCCCAGCCGCTGGTGAGGCCGCTCCGTCAGCTATAGGCGGGCTACTGTCGCCTGCCGAGGCTGGCGAAATGCCCATAGAGGATGTGGTGTCGATTGGTGGCCGTAATTATGCTATAACAAATCAGGGCGCGACATACACCCTGCTAGGAGACTAAAATGGCAAAGACTAAAATATCAGAATACAGCGCAACCGCTAGTTCAAACACGGACATTGATTCGATTGATCTGGGCGAGGGCACAATGGTGCCAAGCGATGTTAACAACTCGCTCAGGGAAATGATGGCGCACCTTGCGGACATGAACGCAGGAACATCAGCCATACAGGACACCTTTACCCTGTCAGACCCTACAGACGATACTAAGCAAATGCGGTTCGATGCTGTGGGGATTACGACTGGGAACACCCGTGTATTCACCGCCCCTGACAGCGACCTGACTATTGCGGGGATTGATATTGCTCAGGAGTTTACAGCCGCGCAGAACTTTAACGCAACCACCCTGACAGACGCGACAACCATTGCATGGGACGCTTCAGCCAATCAGGTGACATCTGTAACGCTAGGTGCCAATCGCACAATCGGGGCTCCAACCAACTTGAAAGACGGCGCGGTGTATGTTCTGATCGTAATACAGGACGGAACTGGCTCACGCACTCTCAGCTTTAACAGCGTGTTTAAGTTCACTGGCGGCACAGCCCCGACATTGACCACTACAGCGTCGGCTCGTGACATTCTGGTGTTTGTCAGCAATGGCACTAACCTTTATGAAATCGGCAGAAGTCTTAATCCATCCTAAGGGGATAACATGAGCGGTATATTTCCAATAACTGGCAACAGTGCGCCTACTGGCTTTTATGATCACACAATAGACCAATCCTTGCGGTTTGAGGGTGCTGATGGCGCAGTTTTAACTCGCACACCTTCTTCAACGGGCAACCGAAAGACATGGACTTGGAGTGGTTGGGTAAAGCGTTCAGTTCTTGGCACTTCACAAAATTTTTACACACTTTTTAGTGCTGGACCTTATACTGGAAGTTCTACACATCTTGGATTTTATTACTCAGGGTCAAAAATCGACATCATTTCTTTTTACCAATATACAAGCGGCTTTCAGATTTTATATGAAACAAATGCTGTTTTTAGAGATTCGTCTGCTTGGTATCATTTTGTTGTGGCAGTAGACACAACCGATTCAACAAGCACAGATAGAGTAAAAATATATGTAAACGGTACACGAATAACCTCGTTTCAGACTAGCACTGCTCCAAGTTTAAACCTTGATACATATTTGAACCTATCTGGGACAACAAATTATGTTGGTAGCTCTTCACGAGCTAGCACAGACAATCTTGAGGGCTATCTGGCTGAAGTTAACTTCATTGATGGGACTGCACTAGCACCCACATCATTTGGCCGCACAAAAGCAGGCATCTGGATCCCTAAAGAATACACTGGCTCTCACGGCACAAACGGTTACCATCTGCCGTTTAAAAGCACTGTAACTGCAACAGGTCAGTCCACAGTTCTTTACACAGGAACAGGCGCAAGTCGTAGTGTGGAGGGCATGGGTTATAAACCAGACTTGGTGTGGTACAAAAATAGAGATACTACAAATGCTCATATAATACAGGACAGAGTAAGAGGCCCAAGTGCATATTTAGTTCCTGATAATACCACCGTTGAAGGTGTTGCTGGTAATGTTATTCAAGCGTATACTAATGATGGATTTTATTATGGAACAAATGGTGCAGGCAATAATAGTGGGAGTGATATTGTTGCATGGGCATGGGATGCTGGTGCAGACCAAACTGCTACAGGCTATGGCTGTGTGGTTTATACAGGTTCAGCTACAACACGGCCTGTAACAGATATAGGTTTTTCCCCTGATTTAGTTTGGATAAAGGCACGTTCAAACAGTTATCATCCTATGCTGGCAGACTCTGTAAGAGGTGCTGGGAAAAGGTTATCATCAAGTCAAACTGCGGCTGAAACTTCAGATGCCAATGCAGTAAATTCTTTTTTCTCTGACGGGTTTGATCTAGACACTGGGTCATCTATTAATAACAACGGTGATGATTTTGTAGCATGGTGTTGGGATGCAGGAGATAGTGCGCCGGCAAGTAATACTAGTGGCACAATTACATCTACAGTAAAAGCATCTACAGCAAATGGTTTTAGTGTAATTACTTATACTGGTAGTGGTTCTAATGCTACAATAGGTCATGGCCTTAGTAGTGCGCCTGAACTTGTTATTGTTAAATGTAGAAGTAATGCTATTAGTGCGCCTGCTTGGCCTACATGGGCTTCAGCTATAGCAGGAACTGAATATTTAGATTTAAGTGGTACAGGTGCTAAAGCTACGGCAGCTTCCGTTTGGAATAGTACAGCTCCTACAAGTTCAGTGTTTAGTGTTGGAACAACAAGTTCATGTAATTCTAGTGGATTTACTTATGTAGCATATTGTTGGCATAGCGTATCAGGTTATTCAAAAATAGGTTCATACACCGGTAATGGTTCTGCAACGGGGCCTACAGTAACTTGTGGGTTTAGACCTGCTTTTGTTATGATCAAACGTGCTGATAGTACTGGTAATTGGTATATTTTTGATGTTAATCGTGACCCAGATAATAAAGGCCAAAGATATTTAAGGCCAAATATAGTTAATGCAGAGGGCGGCTCAGGCACAGGTCAAGAATATGTAGACTTCCAAAGTAATGGTTTCCAAATTATTGCTGACTCTTCTGCCTTTGGTGAAGGTAACACATCAGGTGGTACTTATGTTTACATGGCTTTTGCAGGTGGCAAAGATACCATTGCACCAGTAAATACAAATGGCTCAATAACAAGTCGTGTAAAAGCATCAGATGACACAGGTTTTTCTATTGTAGAATATGAAGGTACGGGTGCTAATGCTACGTTTGGACATGGCCTATCATCTGCGCCTGATTGGGTAGTTGTTAAGAATAGAAGTTTTGCAACTAATTGGACAGTTTATCATTCTGCTAATACAGGCAGTCCAGCAGGACAGTATTTGTCGCTTAACCTTTCCGATGGAACTAACAGTGGCAGTGGAGTTGTGTGGAACTCTACTGCTCCCACATCAAGTGTAGTTAGCATTGGCACTGGAAATGCAGTAAATCGATCAGGGGATGAATTTATAGCTTATTGCTGGACAGCAACTACAGGAAAATCAGCTTTTGGTAGCTTTACAGGGAACGGTTCATCATCAGGGCCAGCCGTTACAGGTTTGGGCTTTAAACCAGCACTTTTAATTCTTAAAAATAGCACAGACGATAATACTAACTGGATAATGTTGGACGATAAACGTGACGTCGATACAAGTGATGTAGATAGCTATTTAAAAACAGACGCAAACTCTGCTGAAGTTACAGACAATGCAGACATTTTACTTTCATTCGACAGTGATGGATTTACACTTAAAACTGCGGGTAATGACATAAATGGAAGTGGTGACACAATCCTTTATATGGCATTTGCCGACGGACGTGAGGCTTCATTCTTCTACGATCAATCTGGTAATGGCAACAACTTTGACCCCACAGGTTTGCAAAACTCAGACGTATTGCCTGACAGCCCTACGAATAACTTTGTTACACTTAATCCTACTTATGCTTTTCAAAGTAGTGGAACAAATTATTTTGCTCCTACTCTTTCGGAAGGCAATTTAAAAGCAGATTATAGCAGTGGTTCTGGAGAAGTTTTTGCGGCATCTTCTTTGTTTATAGACTCAGGTAAATGGTATGCGGAAGTAAAAAGTTTTGCTGGCTTTGGTTGGGTAGGCATAAGCCATTTTACCAACTCTGCTTCAAGTTCAGGTTATGCTGTTTTAAATGAAAATGGCACAAAAAATTATAACGGAACATCGGTATCTGCTGTTGACACTGTTTCTGACGGTGACATCATTGGTATTGCTTTGGATTTAGATTCAGGAACGATAGAGTTTTTTATCAATAATTCTTCTCAAACACAGCGAGACATTTCTAGTTTTACAGGTTCTGGCAAGTTTTTTAGTTTTGGCGCATATTTAAGCGGCACTGATAACCTTGTTCAATATAATTTTGGTCAAGATGGTTCTTTTTCTGGGACAGAAGCAGCGCAGGGCAACACAGATGACAATGGGCAGGGTGATTTCTATTTCAGTCCACCCTCCGGCTTTTTAGCCCTCTGTTCAGCCAACCTACCCGATCCTGCCATTGACCCTGATAGTGGGCAAGAGCCAGAGGATTATTTCAATACGGTGCTGTACACTGGAACTGGGTCGTCTTTATCTGTAACTGGCGTGGGGCATCAACCAGACTTTGTTTGGGTAAAAAGCAGAACCACTGCAAACTCTCACGCTCTTTATGATAGTGTGCGAGGAACTGCAAAACGAGTTTTTTCTAATTCAACTGCCGCAGAAGCGTCAGGCGGATTAACCGCGTTTGATACAGATGGGTTTACTGTTAATGGTGCATTTACTACAGAAGGTGGTTCTGGGATTAATTATGCCGCATGGAACTGGCTGGCTGGCGGCTCTGCGGTCAGCAACACTGATGGGTCAATTACATCGTCTGTGTCTGCGAATACAAAGGCAGGGTTTAGTATCGTTAATTGGACGAGCGATGGGTCAACATCAAATGGTGTTGGTCATGGGTTAGGCGCAAAGCCTGATTTAGCAATTTACAAAAGACTAGACAGTACAAGTGACTGGTATGCTATTTTTGATGTTTTAGACGGAAGTTTTGACAGGTTAAAGCTAAATGATACTAGTGTATTGGCTAATGCTGTTGGTTACGGCACTATGTTGGACACAAATACAATTTCAAACTTTTCTTGGCCCAGTAGTGCAAGTATACTTGCTTACTGCTTTAGAAGCATTGATGGCTACAGCAAGGTCGGCACATACTCAGGCAATGGGTCAGCAAACGGGTCGTTTGTTTACACAGGATTTAGGCCGTCATGGGTTATGTTAAAACGCACTGACACCACTGGAAGTTGGTCAATTCTTGATATAAAAAGGGACACATCGAATGTAATGGGCTCGGAATTGTTTGCTGATCTTTCTAATACTGAACAAAGCAATTCGTCAGACATTGATTTTGTTTCAAACGGTTTTAAATTCCGTAGAAATTATACTGACAACAACAGTTCTGGAACTTACATCTACTTAGCCTTTGCAGACCAACCATTCAAATATTCCAACGCCCGATAGGAGATAACAATGCCTTGGAAATACCAAACACGAGTCATCAAAGTCGGAAAGGCTTGGACTGACATAAACGGGACACAGCACCCAGCCAACTGGGCGGTCTGGTCAGACGCAGAAAAAACTGCGGCAGGGTTAACCTTTGAGGCTGACCCCGCCCCTTACGATAACCGCTTTTACTGGGACGCTAACACAGCTAAAAACATTGCGGACGTTAATGAGGTTGATGATAACGGCGACCCTGTGTTGGGCAGTGACGGCAACCAGCTAGTAACGCTGGGCCTCAAAAGCCAGTGGAAAGCTATTATCAAGAAGCAAGCCGCTGACAAGCTGGCTGCTACGGATTGGTATATTATCCGCAAGGCTGAGGACAGCACAGCAACAATCCCGTCAGACGTTCTGACATATCGGGCGGCGGTGCGTACCAAGTCCGGCACGATTGAAGCGGCTATAGACGGTGCTGCGGATCATGCCGCATTTATGGCTCTTTTTGATGCCACATTTGATGACCTTGGCAACCAGACTGCACCGGCTCCTATTAACGACTGGCCTGACGAGTTGTAAGCATGGATGTGGACGGCATGATGTTCTGGAACATAGTGCTGACACTCGTAGTGGCTCCGGCCCTGTGGGCCTTTAAGCAGTTGTATGCCGAAGTAAAACGTATACAGATATTGTTAAACAAAACCAGAGAAGACTACGCGACACGCTTAGAGGTGCGAGATGATATGCGCCAAATTAGTGATGCCTTGCACCGTCTTGAGGATAAGCTAGATAAAATTCTAACAAAGTAGAGGGGTGCAATGATTGATCCGGCAACAATAGCCCTCGCCACCTCTGCTTTCTCCCTCATCAAAAAGGGTTTTGCGGCAGGCCGTGAAATCGAATCAATGAGCAAGGATTTAGGCCGTTGGATTGGTGCCTGTCACGATATTGAGCGACAGCACAACAAGGCCAAGACCCGCCGATTTGGCAAGTCTGTGCAGGAAGAGGCACTAGACACATGGGCCGCAACTCGAAAAATAAAACAACAGCGCGAGGAACTGCGACTGTTTATGCTGTCGATTAACCCCGATGCTTGGAATCAGTTGATTCGGCTAGAGGTTAAAATCAGGAAACAGCGCATTGCAGAAGAGAAAAAGCGGCAGGAAGAGCGCGAAGAAATAATGATGTGGTCTATGGCCTTAGCCATATTCTCAGCAGTAGTCGGGTTCTTCTGGCTGGTGCTCCACAGGGTGCTCCAATAAAAGTTAAATAAAAGTTAAGTTTAGGGGTTTACATTATTATTAACTTAGCGTATAGTAATATAGTGGGGAGGTTCCCACAGTCAGAGGAGAGAAAAATGTTAGACCAAATCAAAATCGCTTTCGCAGACATCGACAAAAAAATGCACGAAGACCAGATGGCATGGGCTATGGGTCGCATGGATGCCCTGCGCGAGTTTGACCCAAAAGCGACTGAGAGATACCAGACCGCCAAAGAAAATGGTCATCCTGACGTAAGCACCCGTGAGCTTCTTTGGGCTGTTGAAACTGATTTGCTCCATGAATTATGCGGCGGCAAAACATGGTACAACATCTTTCATGGTCGCAACAAACAGATGGTTGCTGAATACATCGTCAAAAATGTTGAGGCTCTTATTGAAAAGCGTAATGCTCGCATCGTTGCCGCTTTGACAAAAAAGGGCGTTACTGAAATCCCTGCTTTTGAAATCAAGCACAACGGTGAGGGTTATGAGGGCGAGTTTCAGATTGGCGAACACCTTGTAACTATCACAACAATCCTTGCTGGTGGATATCACATTCAGTGCTTGCACCAGCGCACACTGGTAAACGTAAAGGCGGCGGCTTAACAGCCCCGCCCCAACCTTAGTCAAAGGAGGAAACTATGACTGACAATCTTTTCCATCTCGTGCCTAAAAAGCACCATCACAAACTTCACGAGGTCGTTGAGTTCAACGGCACTGTCGAAGTTGTCTTAAAGCGTGGCTGGGAGTATGACGTTGGCTCATCTCTATCGGTTTATGAGCGCACAGAGTTTTGCCGCTCTGATGGGACACCCAGCGAGTTTTTACTCAAGCGTTGCATTGCCAACGAGATTGATCGCACTGGTGAGGTTCCACTCGATGAGTGGGATCAGCGTCACTAACATATAGCGGGGGCATAAGCCCCCGCCGAAAGGAGGATAATATGACTTATTTTTACGAACTCAGGGCTTTTAACTACAAAGGCGAATGTTTCGATGTGCGCGAATATGGTTGCGGTAAAGTTGCTACTGACAAATTTAAGCGTTTTACATCCAATGCAAAACGGGCCCATAAGCGGTTAAAGAAGGCTGGGTTTAACCCGACATTCCTTGCCTACCAGATGCAACTGGTAAAGCGTGACTATAACTACCTTGGCCTTGAAGAACTGGCCAACTGGACAGCGTAGGGAGGTTTGAGATGTCGGGGATGTGTGCATCAGAACGGGCAAGGCGCGGTTATAACCGCCGCCTTGTTGGCCGTTGGAAAATAAGAAAAGGCTGTAGCCATTGTGACTTTCAGGCAAACCACAGCTTTCAACTTGAGTTGGATCACGTTGTTTGGGGCATCACAAAAAAATACAAAGGCACAGACCGTGCTTTTGAGGCGCATTGGAGCAAGGACAGAATCAAGGCCGAATTGTCTAAGTGTCAGGTTCTTTGCAAAAATTGTCATGCTTTAAAAAGCTACCAAGAAAGGTACGGACATGAAAAACTGTAGCAGTTGCAAACAAAACTTACCGTTGGACAGCTTCTCTCTATACAAAAAAGGCGGTGAGGCAAGGCAGGGGACTTGCAAGCCGTGTTCTGTCGCAAGAAAAAAATCAATATCTGATAAGCACAGAGCTATTGTTGGTCGGTGGAAAATGTTTAAGGGATGTTGTGTTTGTGGCTTCAAGGGCCAGCATCATTGTCAACTAGACTTGGACCACATAAACCCAGAAACAAAGGACCCTAGTTTAAAAGGTCATTCCTACGAGCCTGCTTGGTCATTTAAAAGAATCAAAACTGAATTGGCAAAATGTGTGGTTATCTGCAAAAATTGTCATGCGGAAAAAACTATCTTGGGGCTAGAGCATATGCGCCATAATGAGTGGACAGGAGGCTGACATGGCATGGTTTACATCTTACAGGCATGAAGTGGAGCGGCAACCCGAAGGCTGGGTTGTCAGCATCTGGCAGGGTGCCAAGCTAATTCAGCAGTTGCCCTTTGAGAGTTGCAACGCGGCCCTATCTTTTGTAGAAAAGAGAGAAGGCTGTCAGTCTTCCTCCTTTGACAAACGATAGTCTTGTTTCCTCCCTGACTGGCCCTCACCTCGGTGGGGGCCTTTCTTTATTTGGTGTCTGTCTTCTTTGCCTTGTCGTATGACCTGAGGCCAGAAATGCCGAGCATACCAAATAAAAGAGGCATCATTACAGACATATCTGCCTGCGGGATAGTCACGCCGAATCCAGAGGCAATCGGGCTGACCATGTAATTTATGCCTAATGATAGGCCACAAATCCAGCCAATAAGGGGCCGCCACGACGCCTGAAACCAGTTACCCTTGGCATCTGCCTTGAGAACCTCTATTTGCGCCAGAGCGAGCTCCTGAGCGTGTTTCTCGGCCATTGTGCTTAACTTAAATGCCAACTCCTGTTTGGTGTCAGCGTCAGGAATAAACTTGTCCAGTATGCCGGACACTGCGGGGATTAATGCTTGAATCATGACTTCTCCTTGTTCAGCCATATTGCGAAAGAGGCTGACAGCATGGTTGTGACTATGCTGACAAAACCGCTTGTCTCAACAGTCCTGTCCTCAGCAGGCAACCCCATGAACCAATAGCACACCTGCCACGTTAATATAATCTGGCACAAAAACGCCAGTCGGGGTAGGACCTTCCATTCGTCTAATACAGTTGCCATTTTCCTGTCCTCATCTGTTCTGCCAGTTCTGTTGCCCGCCCTTTGACCTGCTTGGCCCAGCGCGAATCAAGCATCTCTGCGGCGGCTGTTGCGTAGTTCTGGGCTTTGAGTGCCTCGTGCATTGCCACAAACTTATTGAACCGTGGCTGACCCAGATTAAACAGCATATTTACGATAACAGCTTTTCGCACGTCATCAAGACTGTCATACCAGCTATAAGACTTTGCCGCGTCCATAAACGCAACAAGGTCATTCATCAGCAGCATTTCAGCTTCTGATTCGCTTATGCCGCCCTTTATCTCTGGGTCGATTAACCGACCATAGCCTATGGTCAGGTAGCCCAGATGGTCCTCATAAGGCTCATGCTTGCCATTGTTCATGACATTGCCCTCATGACGCTTTATTTGCTTAATTAGCTTGTCTGTGTTGTCATCCATCACACGGCCTCATCAAACTCGCCCTGCATCAATTTAGACGCTGTTACGCCCAGATTATACATGGCCTCTGTCAGTTC
>MDSW01106679.1_pt1 | contig 12759 bp, 9 predicted proteins | sample 811171 | NCBI WGS metagenome assembly MDSW01 (sample SAMN05326641, study PRJNA326480) | marine metagenome | isolation source: seawater | place: Atlantic Ocean: North West | collected 2012 | reverse complement strand
TATTCAAATGGGCGAAAATATCGGCCATATTGACATTCATGTATGCTGTAGCAATGGAGTTTCTGATGCTTGTCGCCCTTCAATCAATCTAAGAAACATTGACAATTCTAGTAACCTGCGTCGCTTCACCACAGTCATATCTTATCTCATAGGTGGCAACACGCGACAAATCTACAACTTGTCCAGAAACATGTACTTCGTGTGATACCCATTCAGTCCCGTTCCAGCACACGGCTCCTTCATCGATATAGTTGGAATTATTGTGCTGATTCCAATTGGATGGATTGTCACCGATAATGAAGATGGTAGGGGGGCATGGGTCCAACGCCCAAGATTGCTCAGGTACCAGGAGATAGCAACCTTCGAGAGGATCTGGGATCTCAGACATGATTCCATCAATCGAAGCACTAGCATTGGCAAGTCGAGTTTCCAAATTTTCGATTTCTGTTTCTAAAGCGGAGTTCTCCTCCAGGAGCTCCTGAACTTGTGTATTCAAGTCTGAGACTAGGTGCTGTTGTTGCTCGATATCCTCGTTAAGTTGGGAAATCTCCTCATCCTTTTCCTGCAAATTGACGATGTTTTCGTTATTTATCCGTTCCATCTCGGTGTTGTCCAATTCCAACTCCCCAATCCTACCGTTTAATTCAGAGATGTTTTCGGTTGAATTGTTGCTCATAATCAAAAATGCAGCGACGAGCGCTACTAGTATAGCTGAAGATTTCTCCATGCACGCCGAATGTCAGAGGAATGTTTAGTTCTGCCTCAGGCATAGAATCAATGGGTACCCTTTGAATCAGGGATTCGGATCGGATTCAATATGCTCGTAAGAGAGTGAAATCGACTGTTCTACATCGATGTTATCTTGCCCCTCTTCATAGCTAATTCTCAATTCGTGAATTTCGTATGTATTGTAGTGGAAAGCTTCCCAATGGGCCTCCCCTCCTTCTTCGACAACCCCATTTCTTACTAGACAAGCTTCTCCTGCCTGATCGTATAGTCGCCAGGTAATCTCCACCTCTCTCCCTCCTCCAATGTTCTCAATCAGTTCTGGATTCTCGACTGTGGAGTCGATGAAAATTGCAACTGGATGGGGTCCACCATGCTTTGGAATTGGATCAATAGACAAACCACTAGGCTCATGAGTTGATTGTTCTGACCATTCAATTTTCAAATCAATTCGAATTGTTACAGCGGTACTCTCTCGCTTGTTATTTTCATCTATGGCATAGGCTACTATCTCGTAGATTCCGTGATTAGAAAACTCTACAATGACAGAAGAAGATGTATCAGGATTAACAGCAATAGAATCTCGCCCTTCAGCAAAATCTACACCGAACTCGAGTATTTGACTCTCTGATTCAGTATTGGAGAAATCGAACTCCAAAGAGGCATTCGTTGTCGAGACATGTTCGCCATCGACATACGACTCGACAACGGTTCCATTTGTCTGTTCGTAATTGACGACAAGCGAAACACCCCCTCGCAAATCAGACAAGCATCCTGGAATTGTGCTTGTCAAGAGGATTGCCATCAGTAGAACGGAGATAATCTGACGCACGAATTGGTTATCAGACTGCCAAATATAAGAAGACTGGTCAGATGATTCCAATCTCAAAGGATGTTATTCACTATCTCATCCATGTCTTGCCCACGCCCACAGTAAGAGCAGCGGATCTCGAGTGGATCGGCATTCACCACCCTAAGTTTCTGAGGCAGAGGTTCTCTAGCGTTCTGTGTGATGCAGTTCCAGAAAGAGCAGCGTGCGATATTGATTAACTCATCACCGAGTTCGGCATTGAGCTTCTCGGCAACACTGTAGTTCCTAATGATGGCAACACTCGCTGCAGGAGCTAACAGTGCTAACCTATCCAACTCCTCTTGGCTGAGTTCACGATCCTCAATTTTCAACACATCCTTGCGGCCAAGTTTAGCACTGGGTACATTCATCACTAGAGAAATTGGATTGGAACGGCCGATATCAAGTCTGAGCATCTTCAGAACCTGAACCGCTCGTCCCGCTGGAATGTGATCAACCACTGTTCCGTTGCAAATCGCTGTTACACGCCTCATCTCGCTCATTACTTCACCTTCTTCGGTACCTTGACGCCCAGACAGTCGCACAGTAGGGCCATTCTGGCCACGACTCCGTTGAATGCCTGTCGGAAGTATCTGGCGTGATGCGTGGAGTCGACACTTGGATGGATTTCTTCCACTCTTGGTAGAGGGTGCATGATAATCATCTCCTTCTTGGCTCCGCCAAGATCACCAGCACTTAGCATGTAGATTCCAGCAACCTTGGCGTATTCATCCTCATCTGGGAATCTTTCCTTTTGGATTCTGGTCATGTAGATGACATCCGCATCTCCAATGGTCGCTGAAAAGTCGGAAGACTCAGTTACTTCTGCTCCATGACTCTTCAGGTCTGATACTATCTCTCTGGGCATCATTAGTGATTCTGGTGAGACCAGTGTCAAAGTTGCTCCAAAGCGCACTAGTGCGTGTGACAAGCTGTGAACTGTTCTGCCGTAGCGAAGATCTCCTACTAATACCACATTCAGACCCTCAAGAGTTCCGTGGGCCTCTCTTATTGTGAACAAATCAAGAAGGGTCTGAGTCGGATGGTTTCCAGCCCCATCTCCTGCATTCAGTACCGGAATTTCTATTGCATCAGCGCTATATTGAGCGGCACCCTGTCTAGGATGTCTGATTACTGCCACATCGGCATAACCATCAATCATCTGCATTGTATCATACAGCGTCTCGCCCTTGGCAACTGATGATCCTGTAGTACTGAAGTTGAGAACAGAACCGCCAAGCCTCTTCATCGCAGTCTCGAATGACATACGGGTTCTGGTCGAATTCTCAAAGAACATGTTTGCAAGTACCTTGCCTTCAAGCAGAGGCAGGTGAACATCGCCTTTTGCTACAGGAAGGAGACGCTCGGCGTTGTCTAGGAGATTGTTAATCTCCTTGTTACTCAAATCATCCATTGTGATGAGGTCGCCCATCTCTTCTCCTCAGCGAAGCCGGGAGCGTACGGGTTATGTGCCTTACTATGGCCCTGTGGGGGCCTATGACACGATACCGTCGGCTTGATGTGGGGTAATTATGCCGCGCAACTGATGATAATCAGCCGGACACCGGTCCGAGTCTCATTCTGCGGCGGCGGAACCGATATCGATTCGTTCTCGATGTCCGAGTCCGAAGGCGGCCGAGTAGTCTCTCTTGCTCTAGACAGACACATCCATGTCATAGTGAATAGTCGCTTCGATGACATGGTCAGACTATCGTACTCCAATATGGAGTTAGTGAACGACTTCGAAGACCTTGAGCACGAGCTCGCAAGAGAGGCGATGAGGATGACCGGAGTAACTTCTGGTGTTGAGATTACCACCATCGCTGACATACCCTCCAGAGGAACCGGGCTGGGCTCTTCGTCTGCAGTAACAGTGGGGCTACTCAACGCTCTTCATGCGTATGCGGGGCGCGAGGCCTCAGCAGAACAACTCGCACGAGAGGCATGTGAAATTGAGATTGATATCTTGGGGCAACCAATTGGCAGACAGGATCAATACGCCGCTGCATATGGTGGAATCAACTCCATTCGATTCGGTCCAGAAGGAGTCTCTGTAGAAAGAATCGATGTTTCTGAGGAGATTATTGAACGACTCTCGAGTGATTTTACACTAGTCTTCACAGGCATGTCGAGAAGTGCTTCAGAGGTTCTTAGCGAGACTCCTGAAGATGAGTCGGACAAATTTGCTCGCCTACGGACCATTCGTGGACAGGCTGACCAAGCATACGAAATGGTAGTGAATGGAGATACCTCAGGACTTGGCTCACTGATTGGCGAGGCATGGAATGCAAAGAGGGGAATCTCTGCTAGTGTTTCGGGACATGACTTAGACGCTATGCATGAGAGAATCATGGCAGCGGGCGCTAGTGGTGCCAAACTACTGGGCGCCGGAGGAGGAGGTTTCTTCCTTGTTCATTGCGAAACCGGGATTCGCGAAATCCTCGCATCTTTGGGCAGATGGATTCCTCTTAATATCGACATGACTGGGTCGCAGATAATTTACAAGGGTGATTGAATGAAAGAGCGGGCTCGAGCAATAATACTCTCTCTGGTGATGCTACTATCCACAGTCGTAGTCCCTTCAGTTGCAGACGAACCTGGACATTTGCCAAACGACCCGTTTTCGCAGTTTGACTCAGATATCTCTGAATTGCTCTCAGATTGGGAAATTCCAGGTGCACAAGTAGCGGTTATGTACAACGGCTCACTAGTTTTCAACAAGGGATATGGCATTTCCTCTAATGGAACTGATGAGGACGGGAATTATTGGTCCTCGGAGGTTACGGTTGATTCGAAATTTAGGATTGCCAGCCTGTCCAAGGCTGTTACTGCCGCAGGTATCCTCACCTTAGTCCAAGACGGTACAATAACACTGGATGACAAAATGGTCGACCTAGTACCGCATCTACTTCCGACAGAGATTGAGGGGTGCGACTATCCTAATCACCCTACATCCTACTCTATCGACGAAATCAATGTCTCTCTTCTTCTCAACCACCGGGCAGGTTTCAATCCAAGCGTTGATCCAACATACCGACATTGGAACAGTTGGGTTGCTTCCTGGCAGAGTGATCCGTGTATTGACAAACAGTCTCTGATTGATGACTTCGATAATGGAAACCTAGCTCCAATCCCTATGGAGCGGATTCTCTCAGAAGCGTTGAGGAGACCTCTGGAATACGAACCCGGGACCCAATACGAATACTCGAATGTAGGATATCAGATTCTTGGTCAGATTATCGAGGCTAAGACAGGGATGCAATACGAGGATTACATCATCGATAATGTCCTCTCGCCAATGGGCATAGAAAGTATGTCAATCGGTATGACAATGCCTGACCAGCGGTCCGAAAATGAGGTGTCATACTTCGATGAAGGTACTGGCCTGTGCCACTTCCCATCAGGGCAGGATGAGAATGGTAACCCTGTCTTCCCAATAGCTCCTAAACCCGATTGTGGAGCTTTCGTGATTGAAGAGAAGGATGGAGGAGGAGGTTGGATTTCCACCGCATCAGACTATGCAAAATTCATTTCTAATATCGATGGGACAACTGACAACGAAGTCTTCGATAATCCGTTTGAATCTTTCATTCAGAATCCATATGATTCATGGGGGTCATGGTATGGTAGTGGCATTTTCATCCTAGGAGGAGATGTCGATGTTTGGCAACATTGGGGAGCATTTGCGGGTTCTTCGACAAACTTCAGAAGAGAGGTTACCGATTCCGGAGAACCAGTAGTATTTGTGATGTTCACAAATACTCGTCCAGATGGAGATTGGCAGTCTATCAGGGAGTCAGTTATCTCCGAAGCGATGATGGCAGTTGACTATGAAAATACGACTCCACTAGATTCTGATGAGCAGGATTTCGAATGGCCAGAGCCTCTGCCACCTCAGGACGATGAAATATTAGGAAATTCAACACTCACAATAACTAGCCCAATAAATCCAGCCTCAAACATCTCTGCCGAGTGGTATGCTAATATCTCCATGAGAGAGGACTACGGGATTGACCTGTTACCGAATAGGGACCTAGGCGTCAGGGTTCAGATTGACCAGTATCTTGGCAACGGAGATGGCAACTTGTCTATGTCAGAGATTTCCGAATTCGTAGAAATGATCATGGGTGCGAGGAATCTTTCAGATTCTGAAGCAATTGGCTGCTGCCTAATCGACTATAGTTCACTGACTCCAGTCCGTGACTTGGATATCATAGTCTATCCTCCGGCAGAAGGATCCGTATCCGACAGTAACGGAAGTTGGGGATGGGTTGAGTATGGCGAGCTTACAGGCACGACCGATTCTCGCACGACAAGAATCCTCGACATCCCCAGAGTTGGAGGAATCATCGAGGAAATCCCACTAAGGGTTGTACTGCCTAGCCCGTGGGAGTTCAGATACAGCGCAATGCAGGGCGTGATTGAGGGAGGTCCTAGTGACTTCACAGTGTTCCGCCATCAAGCACCCGTCGCCTCTGACATTAGAATCACACTAGGTGAGAATTCACCTCCATTGACTGTTGCATCCCGATTGACAGGGAACTCATTCATCCCGCTCGAAACTCCCACTCATTATTCCGGCGAGTGTGTTGATAGTGCGTTGGATCAAACCACCCAATGGTGGACCGTTCACAACAATGGAATTCTGATGTTGAGCATTGATGGAGATAGTCTTGAGTTTACAGCTTCTGAATTAAATTTCAGTCATGGAGAAGTTGCCAGTGTCGTAATGCATTGCATGGATTCATTCTCATCCTCTAGCAATTGGTACGAGAATATAATTATCGATGGAGAGAGCCCGACTTGGGATGCAACTTTCGAAATTCAGATTGATGGGGAAACAACTGAGTTGGATAGTAGCAATCCGATAATAGAAGTTCCTTCAGGGAGCGAATTCTACTTCCGATTCTTAGCTAATGATACCAGTCCTGTTTGGTCTGGCACTCAGCCTGTGGAAATTGAGGTAACTTCAGATAAGTCAGAGAATTGGAGGCACTCATCCTTCGATCAATTAGAATTCATGGATCGGTTCTTCCAAGGAGACCAAGTCAATGGTATGCACCTCAACTTGACCGAGCGACATGAAGCCAAGATTCCCAGTGAGTACAGCATCTCTCTGACAGTCACAGATGATGCATCAAATAAGGTGACTAATGATTGGACCATCATCGTAACCGATTCCTCAGGACCGACAATTATACCGGAGATTTTCGCTAATGATACCCCGATTTCTCCAGGCTCACCTGCTAGGGCGGGAGATATCATCATGCTATCATTGACCCAGTCCTTTGATGACCTAGATGCAATTGATGATGTGATTTGGGAGATTAGAATGAATGATCAAGTTCTAGCAGAACAGGCCATTTGGAGAGATGCCGAAAAGACCATTCTTCCAATAACCGAGGCTGGAACATACATTCTGCATGTGATTGCCATTGACTCGGAAGAGAATATGGAGCAGATTACATGGGGCCTAGCGATCTCTCCTAAATTGGGAGTCAGTATATCGTTGATGGAAACGGTGATTATCGGAGATCTCGTTGAGGGCGAGACCATCAACATCATTGTCACAATGGAAAACTCTGGAGGAGATATCGGATCCGGTGTACTATGTTCAGGAAATACATGCTCAGAAGAGGTACTGGTCGCAGCCGCCAACTCAGGCGGAACCGGTTTATTCTCTGCAGAGTTACACCTCGAACTTAACAGCAGTAACAAATTCGACTTGAGGTTCGACTGGACTAGCGATCAAGCTGAGAGCAATGGAACCTTAGTCATCGAACATGATTACATTGTACAACCTGCATGGCAGATGCCATTGCAGGTACTTCTGGCCGTTGTAGTATTGTTGGCACTTCTCGCATACATAGCTCACCGTACTTGGGGCCCCGAGTCAATGAGGCCCTAGTTCTGAACAATTCTCCGCACAACTCTTGACCGATGACTGTTGGTGAAACTCCATGGTCTTACTTCCCGACTACCCTCAGAAGACCATTCAAGCACACGGTACGAGAGTAGAGAGACTGACTCTCACATGCACTCTTCTGCTCATTGCAGCCGGTGGTTGGTGGCTTACACGCACGGTAGAAGTGGAGAGTGATGCACTATCGACTTACGGCCCTGTCGTAATTCTATTCACTTCTGCCTTAATGTTGAGAGATTTGATTTTCTTCGGCCCTAAGGAAAGGTCTAGACTGACTGCTGCGGCAAATATCTCATGGCCTAGCATACTTGCCTTCGCTGGAGTGACATATGGGCCAAATGATCAGGCAATTGCCGCAGCGATATTGGTACTTGTTTCGGCCTTTCTCTGGTGGTTTACTAATCAGCAGTTGGCGGGAACCATCTCTACAAGGAGGTGGAGAGGAATGACCAGCATAGCTGGACTTGCCGTGGCACTTTCGGTTCTAGTATCACTCAGTGATGACCTAGTTCTGTGGGCTATTGTCTTCGCCGCCACATGCTTCACAATGATTCCTGATCTACTCGCTAAGGATGATAATCATGAGGCCAGAAATGAGTTTGCTGAGATGCTTGAGCAGGCCGAGTCGAGAATCCTCGCCATTAGGGAAAACTCTTCGGGAATGGAACAAGCTTCCTCTATGCTAAAAATTGCTAGAGAGGAAGGTTGGAGCAACCCAGAAAAAGGAATGGAGTTAATTTCTCAGGCTGAGAATGAAATCGAGAGGATTACTGCATTCTCAGGAGATCTCCAAGCAATCCGAGCAGATGCTCTGGAAGCCGTTGAGAGGGCCGAGAACATCACCATAGAAGCGACAGGGCCGAGGAAAGCATTTGATTTGGGAGACAGAGAGGCCGATTTAGGATCCTTCAGAGAGGCGGAACTTCTCTACCGAAGAGCCAAGTCAAAGTCTGAGATAGTTGAGAAGCATTGGCAAGTAGCATTTGATTCGATTGTTGTCGCAGAGGCGGCCATAGCCGAACACTCTGGACATCAGGCCGAGGGGGTGATTGCAATCCTCAATTCAGCAAAGGAGGCGATGGAGGCAGAAGATCCCGTAGAAGCTCTACACATCGCTTCTTCAATCCCAGCCCACATCGAGAGTATGGGTTCGACTGACGAGGCCGCAATCAAGTCGCTAAATGATGCTGAGCACGCTGTTGCCGCTGCAGAAGGAGGAATACAGATTGCAACCAAGGATAGACTTGAACAGGCCCGCAATGCCCTGAAATCAGGCGACTCTGCATTAGCAAAGGGACTAGCAGATAGCGTACTCAGAGATGTAAGGTCGACTTCCGAAGCAATGCAGGAGGTTCAGCGAGCTCTACGTCAGAAGAAGCAGATTGAGGTAAGATTCCCCGAGGCTTCCAAGCAAGATTGGTCGGACAGAATGGATCAGGTATCCAAAAGTGCTGACACAGGCGATTGGATCAATGCTGCAGAGTCATTGCAATCTCTGACTTCCGACTTACAGGCGCATGAGCACAGTATCTCAGAGGTAACAGAGTTGGTGCGTTTCGTTGAAGAAGAATGGAAAAACCTCAGATCCAAATTGGATTCTGCTGGTATCGGGCCTAGCGATACCTCCAGGATGGAAGCCGAGAAGACAGTCGCTGATGCAGCGACAACCCTCTCATCAGGCGATATAGAAGGATGTCATGCCGCACTAGCCTTGGCTGCAGAATACTTGGAATCATTAGGGCGACTTGCATAATCAAGATTCGATGCAGTAAGGACAATACTGTCCGATGACATATTGCTTGGACTTTTGCTCATCAGCAGAAAGAGGCTCGCGACACTTGAAGCACATTACAATCTCAGTTTCTTCGAGCTGATGGTCTAGAGCCACTCGCTGATCAAATACGAAACAGTCACCGTTCCAATGCGTTCCTCCACACTCTTCGAAGTAGCCAAGAATACCCCCTTCCAATTGCCGAACATCATCAAATCCGGCCTTCAGCATAACTGCAGATGCCTTCTCACAGCGAATACCTCCAGTACAGTACATCACCACGGTTTTCGACCTATATTCTTCCGGCAACCCCTCTATGGCTTCAGGGAATTCTCTGAAGGTCGCTATGTCTAGATCAACAGCCCCTTCGAACTTCCCAACTCTTGTTTCGTAGTCGTTTCTCGTATCGAGCACGACTACATCATCGCCCTCGTCAAGCATTTGCTTGAACTCCTCTGGTGAGATGTATGGTCCGGTGAACTCTGCCGGCCTGATATCGTCCATTCCAAGAGCGATAATCTCTCTCTTGCGCTTAACTAACATTCTTCGGAAAGGTTGGTAGTCAGTATGACTGACCTTGATTGGGATTCCAGCAAGGCGTTCATCAGCTTCGAGATAAGCGAGAAAAGCATCAGTTGATTTTTCTGCTCCTGCTATGAAGAAGTTGATTCCATTCGGACTGAGCAGAACCGTCCCCTTTAGATCTACATCAGTGCAAAAATCTAGCATTGGTTGGCGCAACTCATCCCTATCTGGCAACTCTACGAAGCGATATCCCGCGATGTTCACTATCATTTGAATTCACTCCGGAGGAACAATTCCAAGTTCAGTACTACGGTTTGCAATCTCAGCGAAGATTTCAGCCACGAACTCATCCAGAGGAATTCCATTTCGCTGCGACCCACTACGACCTCTAACTGAAACAGTGCCGGAACTGACCTCATCGTCTCCAATAATGACCATGTAAGCAGGACGCTGCTTTCTATGCAGCCTGATCTTCCTACCGATCGTACTGTCAGAATCATCGACTCTGACTCTGACTCCCGCGATTTTCAACGCCTCTTCTACTCTGGCAGCATGCTCTTTGTGCTTCTCTGAGATGGTTATGACTTGCACTTGGATAGGAGAGAGCCAGGTCGGGAAGTTCCCAGTCCAGTGCTCAGTCAAGAAAGCGACAAACCTCTCGTGGGTTGATAGTGGGGCGCGATGGATTACGAAGACTTCACCATTCTCGGCACCAGTCTCGTCCTTGTAGGTAAGTCCGAAACGCTCCTTAGCAGCGAAGTCCAACTGGATTGTGGACATTGATTCTTCTCTTCCGAGTAGAGTGGTAAACTGGATGTCAACCTTGGGGCCGTAGAAAGCTGCCTCGTCAATTGCCTCAACATAAGGGACTCCCAGACTGTCCATTATCTCTCGGAGGTGGTTCTGAGTAATCTCCCAGTTTTCAGGCTGGTCGATGTACTTCTCAGTCTTCTCAGGGTCCCAAAGTGAGAGTCTGAAGTGATAATCATTGAACCCGAATGTAGAGTAGTAGTCCTGTACCATTCGTATGTTATCTGCAAACTCCTGAGCAACCTGATCGAGTGTACAGTAAATGTGAGCATCATTCATCGAAAGCATCCTTACGCGCAATAGTCCAGCTAGGGTTCCTGATAGTTCGTTGCGGTAGACTGTGCCATATTCTGCGATACGAACAGGTAGGTCACGGTAGGAACGCTTCTTGTTACGGTAGACCAGGTGGTGCATCGGGCAGTTCATCGCTTTCAGGTAGTAGGAACCATCGTCCATTTCCATGGGCGGATACATTGAGTCAGCATAGTGCGGCAAGTGACCACTAGCCTCGAACAATTGTTTCTTACCCAAGACTGGAGTAGTGACGCGCTCGTATCCGTAAGCCTCTTCTGTCTCTATTGCAAATCGTTCGATTTCTGACTTGAGAATCTCGCCGTTGGGTAGCCAAACCGGTAGACCTCTACCAATCAACTCGTCAATCATGTAGAGCTCCATTTCCTTACCAATTTTCTTATGATCGCGCTTGCCAGCTTCCTCGATTTGACGCACCCTCTCCTTCAGGGCATCTTTGCTCGCATAGCACATACCGTAGATTCTGACTAACGATTCTCGCTTGCTGTCTGCTCTCCAGTAGGCCTGACTGGTACTGTTTAGCTTGAACCAGCGCAGATGAGAGGTGCTTGGGACATGTGGTCCACGGCACAGATCAACAAAGTCACCTTGACGGTAGGCAGAAGACCCGACATCATGGCCGATGTTGTCGTCCATAATCTCAAGTTTGAATTGGTTTGAAGCAAACATCTCACGGAGTGATTCGTTGTTGTGCTCCTCCCGAACCATGGCATGGTTAGCTCGGACATGCTCGACCATCTTCTTCTCAATGGCCTTGAGTTCCTCGTCACCAATTGGATCCATTTGGAAGTCATAGTAGAAGCCATTGTCAATCGGCGGTCCAATGGTCGGCTTAGCATTAGGAAACAATTCGGTGACCGCTTGAGCGAGTAAGTGAGCGCAAGAGTGGCGTAGGATGTACAGCCCTTCATCAGAGTCACCAGCAATCGGCTGTACCGAGCAGTTCGAATCGAGAACATGAGAGAAGTCACGCTCAACACCATCGACTAGAGCAGCGACAGCCCCCGACTTCTTACCGTGAACATTCAGAATGACTTCACCAGCAGTAATGCCAGATGCATACTCATGTGCTTCATCAGCACCAACATCGACAGAAATCATGCTCATCGCACTCTCCTCAGCGCGTTGGCGATGCGCATCGGATATGAAGCCAATCCCGAAGTACAGGCCGTAGGCCTGAATCACTCGAGAACGAATTGAGTTCCTGCAGTTCCATCTACCATGCCCTGCATATCGGATAAAGCCCCGATTACTGCCCTGCCTCCTGACCTTTGTACAAAGTCACAGGCAGCCTCCACTTTAGGCCCCATGGATCCCTCTTCGAATCCGTACTTACTCGCCTCTTCTGGAGTAATCGTGTCTATCTTTTGAGCCTCTTCTGTCCCCCAGTCAAGGTACACTCCATCTGCATCGGTAGCGAGGATGAGAAGAGTTGCATCTAGTTCGAACGCCAACAAAGCACTCGCCCTATCTTTGTCGATAACCACCTCTACTCCTTCTAGTGTACCATCTTCACGGTAGATTGTTGGAATCCCTCCTCCACCTGCACAGATTACCGTGCAACCATGCTTGAGTAACCAGTGAATAGGCCTCATCTCGAAAATTCTTTGAGGCTCTGGTGAGGCAACTACTCTTCGCCAATTTTCACCATCAGGAGCGACACTCCAGCCCCTTTCAGAAGCTAGTTGTCTTGCCTCATCTTCGCTGTAAACAGGACCAATTGGCTTAGTCGGATTGTCAAATGCAGGATCTTCTGGGTCGACCTCGACCATAGTCAGAATCGCAGCTAAAGGCTCTTCCATCGGAAGCAGATTTCCTAGTTCCTGCTCGATCATGTAACCG
>MDSW01041399.1_pt1 | contig 12759 bp, 8 predicted proteins | sample 811171 | NCBI WGS metagenome assembly MDSW01 (sample SAMN05326641, study PRJNA326480) | marine metagenome | isolation source: seawater | place: Atlantic Ocean: North West | collected 2012 | reverse complement strand
GGGCGTGCCTTTCGGCGACGTGCGTGCGATGCGACGCGACGCGACGCGATCGGGCGCGCGGACGACGCGGACGCGCGCGACGAGACTGCCGCGAATCGATGGAATTCCGAGGACGGTTACTAACCCGACGGAATGAATGAATCGACGCGACGCGACGCGCGGACGACGCGACGCGGAGGACTGACGACGGTACGAATCGATGGTCATCACAGCCGTCGTGGTACACGACGTTTAATTCGCCGTATTACACGATGTCGCACGCGAAGTTTCGAGACAAGGTGCGAGCGTTCGTGGAGCGGGACATCGCGCCGTACGTGCACGAGTGGGACGAGACGAAAACCATACCTCCAGAAGTGTACAGAGCGACGTACGCGGCTGGGATATTACCCGCGGTGGTTGGAAAACCGTGGCCGAAGGATTTGGTCCCCGAGTGCGAGGAACCGGAGCATTTTGATTACTTTCATGAGTTGATCGTCTTTGACGAATTCGCGCGGTGCGGGAGCGGCGGCGTACTTTGGGGACTACTGGAGGGCATACACATCGGTTTGCCACCAGTTTTGAACTTTGGGAGCGAAGATTTGCGACGAAGGGTAGGAGCTCCGTGCTTGCGAGGGGAAGGGATCATATGTCTGGCGATCACGGAGCCGTACGCCGGCAGCGACGTGGCGAACATTCGGTGCGAGGCAAAGTTGGATCCGAGCGGGAAGTTTTATCGAGTGACGGGGGAGAAGAAATGGATCACGAATGGGATTTGGGCAGATTATTTCACCGTCGCGGTGCGCACGGGTGGGCCGGGCATGGGTGGGATTTCGCTCCTAGTCATCGAGCGTTCGATGCCTGGCGTGGATTGTCGCCGCATGGACTGCATGGGCGTTTGGGCGAGCGGCACCACGTTCATCACCTTTGAAGACGTGAAAGTGCCAGTCGAGAATTTGATCGGCAAAGAAAACGAAGGCTTCAAGTATATCATGCACAACTTCAATCACGAACGTTGGGGGTTTGTGATTCAGGCGAATAGGTTTGCACGCGTGTGCTATGAGGAATCGTTCAAGTACGCGCACCGTCGAAGAACGTTTGGTAAGAAACTCATCGAGCACCCAGTGATTCGACACAAACTCGCTGAGATGATTCGACAAGTCGAGGCGACGCATTACTTGCTAGAGACCATCACCTATCAAATGAATACCATGACGAAGGAAGAATCTTCGAAAGCGCTTGCGGGTATCACCGCGTTGGCCAAAGTGCAGAGCACCAAAGTGTTTGAATTTTGCGCCAGAGAAGCGGCTCAGGTGTTTGGTGGGGCCTCTTACGTCCGGGGAGGTCAAGGTGAAAAGATCGAGCGGCTCTACCGCGATGTTCGCGCTTATGCGATCCCGGGCGGGAGCGAGGAGATTATGCTCGATTTAGGTGTTAGACAGGCGATGAAGCAGTGGCAAGTTGCGCAATCGCGTCTCTAGCGCTGCGCTTGTAATTTACTATCTTTGCTATTCCTAACATTGCTATTCTACAATTCGCGCGCGGCTGAGATGAGCTCGCTTGACGACGGAATTTTGTTCTCTACTTCTTCGTCGTTGGCTGCGTTTTGCTCGAGAAACGAAATCCACAAGTCTGCGACTGGTACTGGTTTGTTCTCGCCCGTAGCGCCCGTAACTTCGAGTGCGACGCCTATCGCACCAGCTGCAATGCTCACGGGCGCGCGCGCGATCGTTCCGAGCACACCTCGCTTTTTCTGTCGTCTCTTTAGAGCTTCCATCCGTGCCTTTTGTTTGTCGGTGAAGCCGAGCATTTTTGCGAGCAAATCGAGCACGTCCTCCGCTCGTTCGCGTTCGAGATAAGCGATGAATAAATCGCTCACTATGCGCTTATCCAACAATTTCTCACTCTCTACCATCATATCGCTGCTCTTTTGAAGGGCGTGATGGAGCGCTTTCCTGAGCTTACTCGCGTCGCTCGTGGCCTTGATGCATTCCTCCTTGGCGATTTTCAAGTGAGCCTCAAACTTAGTCAACCTTTCCTCCGCTTCCTTCGCCTTTTCTTTGGCTTCCATGCATGCTGCTCTATCAGCAGTCGCCTGCGAGGTGAGTGCGGCTAGCTTTTGTCGTAGATTCGCCGACTCAATGCGCTGCGCGTCCGCGCTCTCGATTTCAGCGTAATATGCCCCGAGCGCCTTTTGTAAATTTTCCACCTCTTCGTCTCGAGCCTTTATCACCTCCCGCAACCTCGTGACCTCGGCATCGTTTCCACTCATGTTCTTCTTCAAGTCGCTTAAACGCCGTTCGTATTCTCGCCTTTCCTCCTCTCTCGCCTCGTCTATTTCTCGTTCCTGTTCCTCCGCCACCTCGTCCTCTTCGTCCTCCAGCGCCAACAAATGTGCCCTCAATTTCTTCAATTCCGTCGCCATCTTGTCGCGCTCACTCCTCAACGTCGCGATCTCTTTCTTGTGTTCGTCCTCCCTCGACGCATTCCTCGCTAGATCCATCCCCCGCATTCGTTCCGCCTCGCTCGCGCGCTCCGTCAACGCCGCCACCCTTTGCCGCAGTGCCCGCGCATCGTCTCCATCCGCGCCTTCCGTCGCCCCGCTTCCCTCGTTCATCGCTTCCACGATCGCCGCTGTCTTCGCTTGTTCTTTTTCGACCGCTCGCGCGACGGCCTCGCGCAGCTTCGCGTCGGCGTCGGCGCGAAACTCGGCGAGTTTTCGTTCAAAATCTATGGAAGCATCCGCGACCGTTTCCGCTTCTGTGGACGACCGCGCGGACGAGGACGCGATTTGCGAGGTCTCGCGCGCTTTTTCTCGCTCGCTCACGACTTTCGCGCGAAGTGCGGCGATGCGATCCGCCGCCGACGCCATGGCGCCGAGTTATGGCGCCGCGCGCGCCACGCGGCGCGGACGACTTTGGGGATTTCGTGATCCAGGGATGCGAATCGCCTAACACTAATGGGTCTTACATGAAATTTTGTCCGCTACGACGGACGCGGCGCGGACGCCAACACATCCTCGCTCGAAAGACGCACGACGCGCTCGTCCAAAACAAACTCAAACGTGCCGCCGTCGATGAGCACTTTGATCGGTTTCTCGCGCTTGCGCGCGACGAGCCAGAGACATCGCGACGAGATGAAAGCAACGACACCTTCGCGACCGACGAGATCGGGCGCGCGCGCGTGACGCACGACTTTGAGCACGCAACCGTGTAAGTCGAGCCCGCGCGTCAGTCGCGCCTCAGCCTCGCCGCGCTTCGCGTCCTTCACCAGCGCCCGCGCGTACTTTTCCCACAGCCCGCGCAATTTCGAAAACGCGCTCCACGTGCACTGTTCCGGCCTCAATCCGTACAATCCTTCCCTCTTTAATCGCGTTTTGCTCATCATCGCTCTGCGCGCCTCGGCGAAGCGCTTCTCCCGCTCCCGCGCTCGCGCCTCCCCCGCGTCCACCACCCTCTCCCAATCATTCACGAGCACCAGCGCTTTATCCGCGCTCAGCTTCGCTCGCAAATCGTCCTCCGCGTCCGCGCTCGTCCCTCGTCGACGCGTCGCCAGCATTCGCCGCGCGTACGCCTCCGCGTACGCCCTCCGCGCCGCCGCCTCCTCGCGCGCCGTCGCCCGCGCGCCCGCGAACGTCTCCTCGTCCTCCCCGATCGACGGCGCGTAATACGACGTCGTCGGATCCGCGTCCGCGTCCCGCGCCGTCGTCGTCGCCGCGCTCGACGCCGTCTCGCGCGAAGCGCGCCCGCGCATTCGCGCCTCCAAATCCGCGATTCGCGACGCCTTCATCGCGCGCCTCGTCCTCGCCGTCGCCCCGTCGCTCGCCCGACCGCGCGTCGCGTCGCGTTCGTCGTCGTCGCCGCTCGAGCGTCGTCGAAGGCGCCGCGCGCCGCGCTCTGCGGCGTCGATTCGATTCCATTCCAATCCGCTCGCCGCATTCGTCGTCGCGATGCGTCGCGCGCGTCGCGCGCGGCGCCTCGCGCTCGGCGCCGCGCTGACCGCGCTCGCGCGCGTCGCGCTCGCGCGCGCCGACCGCGCGTCGATCGCCGTCGTGGGGAGCGTGAACGCCGACGTCATCGCGCGCGTCGGAACATCGGTCCCGCGCCGCGGAGAAACGCGCGCGGCGACGGCGGCGCGCGTCGAGCGCGCGTGCGGAGGGAAGGGAGCGAATCAAGCGGTCGCGGCGTCGCGATTGACGTGCGAGCGCGGCGGGAAGGCGGCGTTCGTGGGACGATTCGGGGAGGACGAGGCGGGGACGACGCTGCGACGCGCGCTGCGGCGAGAGACGGATGTGTCCGGGAGCGTCACGATGGCGCGAGGGAGCGGAATCGAGACGGGAATGGGGTTCGTGATGCTGACGGACGATGGATCGCCGAGCGCGGTGGTCGTGGGGGGGGCGAACGCGCTCGGATGGAACGCGGACGACGAGGCGCTGGCGAGCGAGTTTCGCGAGGCGCTGCGAGGCGCGAAGACGGTGATGCTTCAGCGGGAGGTGCCGGAACGCGTGAACGTGATAGCGGCGACGGTTGCGAGGGAAATCGGTGTGCGAACGATCGTGCTGGACGCGGGAGGCTCGTTTCACGCGGCGGATGAGGCGTTGTTGGCGCTCGTGGATTACGTCGCGCCGAACGAGAGCGAACTCGCGGGAATGGCGGGAATGCGCGTGGAGGAGGTTTCTTCTGGGGACGAAGCGGTCGTTAAGGCGGCGAGAATCGTCGCAGGAACGTCGCGCGTCGCCGTTCTGTGCACGCTGGGGAGTCGAGGATCGTTGCTCGTGAGAGGCGAAGACGTCACGAGAGTCGAAGCGATGGAACTTCCGGCCGGCGCCAAAGAAGTGGACGCCACCGCGGCTGGTGATGCGTTTCGCGCCGCGTTCGCGGTGGCGATGGCTGAAAATAAAAGCGAGCGCGACGCCATGAAGTTCGCCAGCGCCGCGGGGGCTTTGGCGGTGACGAAGTTGGGTGCGATGCCGAGCCTTCCATTTCGGAGCGACGTGGATGAATTTCTTGGCGTTTCAGATCCGTGCCGAACGTCCCCTATCTCGTCGTCTTCGTCGTCCAGTGAGGCGGCGATCGAGGCACTTCGATTTGCCAGTAGATTGAATAGCATGAAATCTCGCGCAGACTTATTCACGGATGCCGAACCGGACGTTCCGGAAGTCTTCAACCTCATAAAGCGCATGGGACGCGTTCAGGGCGTGCATTCGGTGTTTCTCAACTACCCCGAACATTTCATCGGACCAGACGGCAACGAGCTCGCGGCAGTGGAATTGCGAGACAAGATTCTTGCCGCGAAGTTGCGCCCTGGCGCCGTATGCGTGCGATTTCCCGAGGAGCCGTTTCGATTGGGCGCGTTCTCGAATCCCGATGGCGTGATTCGCGAACACGCGGCGACTTTGGCACGCAAGGCGTGCGCGACTGCGACCGCACTCGACGCAGACGAAGTCGTCATATGGCCTCGCTACGATGGATACGATTACAATCTCCAAGCGGATTACGCCACGGCGTGGGAGGACATGATTGTCGGTTACAAAGCAGTGGCCTCGAGCGAAGAGTGTCGCTCGCTCAAGTTGAGCGTCGAATTCAAGCCGACGGACGAAAAGAGCCGTTTCAGCTTCATCCCCACCACAGGTGCCGCACTCCTACTCGTCGACGCCGTGGGCGAGCCCAACTTCGGCCTGACACTGGACGTCGGCCACGCGCTCGCCGCGGGCGAGAATCCAGCCCAGTCCATCGCGATGGCGGCTTCGAGAAACGCTCTGTTCGGCGTCCAACTCGGCGACGGTCACACCCGTCTCGGCGCCGAAGACGGTTTGATGTTCGCCTCCGTCCATCCTCACGCCGCCATGGAATTAGTCCGCGCGCTACGTCGCATATCCTACGCCGGCGTGCTCTACTTTGACACCTTCCCTCTCAACGAAGATCCGGTGGCGGAAGCCGAGCGAAACGCCCGCGTCTTCCGCGACTTCTACGCCCGCATCGTCGACGTCGAGGTCGAAATCGAAGATGCCATCGCCAGTCGAGACGCCATTCGAGCTCTCGACGCCGCATCACGGATGTGATCGATGTAATAACGACGCGCGCCGCGACGCGCTCGCCGTCCCGTCCCTCGCGCAGTTCCACAGGCGCGGCGCGCCCGGCGTCGTCAGTCGCAGACGCGCGTCCGTCGTCGCGCCCCTCGCGCGCGACGAAGCGACGCGCTCGCGCGCGTCGCTCGCGCGCGTCTGTCGCGCGCGATGTCGCTCGACGACGACGCCGCGCTCGTTCGGACGCCGCGCCGCAGTTTCGACACGACGACGGAATCGACGCCGACGGACGCGGGAAAGGGCGCGGACGACCGCGCGACGAGTCCGATGAGCGCGCTATCCGCGCGATCGTCAGCGCAGAGCTCTCGCGAGGGTCTCGGGCAGGCGGGACAGGAGGCGTCGGAGGGCGCAAAGCTCGCCTGGACGGCGACGCTGATCGGCGACGCGCGCGCGAGTCGGAGGTTGACGCCGAGTGAGCTGAGAGCGAATGGAAAAGAGGATGGAACGTGGATAGGGAGTTCGCTCGATGCGGACGACGACCGGGACGACGATGCGACGAGGTCGGGACGGTTGTCGGAGACGAGCGCGTCGAGCTCGCAGAGCGGGACGTTTAGGAGCGCGTTGGGGGCGGTCCCGGAGGAATGGGACGCAGATCCCGACCCGCTGGGAATGGCGAAACCGGAGGACGTGTTGAATGCGTCGATGTTCGGGTGGAGATTTCGCCTGGAGGATTTTCAGCTCGTCAACGTCATCGGTCGCGGGCGATATTCCGTGGTATACAAGGCGTTTTATCGCAGGATGAACTTTGAAGTGGCGCTGAAGTGCTACATCAAGGCAAAGTTGAAACCGCACGTGTACGAACAGATTGCGCACGAAATTGCGGTGCACCATAGCATGGAACACTCGGCCATCGTGGGATTTTTTGGTTCGTTCATCGACACTTCGACTGGGAACTATTATTTAATACACGAGCTTCACAACCGGGGCGACGTTTTCAACGCTTTGGCGCGAGTTGGAGGAAAGTTTAGTGAAAGCCGAGCAGTGACGGGAGTTATGAAATGGGTCATCAAAGCCGTCGCGCACATGCACGCGATGAACGTCATACACCGAGATATCAAGCCTGAAAATGTCGTACTCACCGATGACGGCAGAGCGAAGCTGACGGATTTCGGCTTTGCGTTACATTTGGAGTGGTTCAAACCGCTCGGGCGTTTGGGAACGACGGATTACATGGCGCCGGAGGTTGTACGCTGCGATAAAGAGTTTCGAGAACGATACCTCCGATTGAATCGCGCTGGGTACGGCAAGGCTGTGGATTTATGGGCCATCGGCGCTTTGGCGTTTGAGCTCGTCGTCGGGTTTCCGCCGTTTCAGTCGACGAGTCGACAGCAAGCGTACGATATGATTCTCCAAGGTTCGTTCAAGATCCCTGCATTCGTCAGCGAACACGGCGCCGATTTCATCCGCAAATGCCTCGTTCTCGACCCGAGCGCGAGATTGAAGCCGGAAGAAATGTTAGAGCATCCTTGGATTGTCTCGCTCGGTTCGTCTGGGGAACCGCGCGCGAACGCGCCGAGAAGCGTTCTCGATTTCGACGCTAACTTCATGAAAAGAGCGCTGTCAGCCGCGCCGGCGACAAAACGCGCGCCAAACAGCCTGTCATCTAAATTTGCTGCGGCAAATATTTCGCGAGAAGCGCTCGATTCGATCAAGGACGAATTAGATTGGCAGTATGCGGCGAACAACGTTGAGCTCATCAGCAGTGGACGAGCCGAGACGACGGTGAACCGATCTGCCACCGCCTTTGCGGTTTCAACGGACGTGAACGCGCCTGATTCTACCGCAGTCGTTTTAAGCACGCGCTCTTTCAGTCTCAGTCATAGAATTCGAAGGATGGGATCGAATTTTGTGCGTCGCTTCCGAACGCGAGATTAGTTCGCGAACCGCCTCGCTCTTGTACACTTCTTGTATATTCATTCTTTCTTGTTTTCTTGTAATTCGAGGTACAACTGGTGCGAAAGTAACATTAAAAGAACATCAAAGAATCGTCTCGAAGCTACTCATGGTCTTGAGATGCGCGCGAGCGCTCACGAATTCTTGCCGGACTCAACAGCCGCGACACCGCGCGACTTCGCCCCAAACTCCGGTGGGAACGTATTTACACCACTCGGCGCACTGCCCTAGGGTAGATAACACGATCAGCGCGATGTAAGCGAAGCGTTGATTGTGTTGATTGACGATAAAAGCCATGATTTGGTTTGAAGCGTGAAGCGAGCGTGCGTGCGTCAAAATGAGGTCACATGGTTCGTACACCGTTGCATCGTCTTCCGATGCTCTCCTACAAACATTGCCTATGCGCTACGCGAGTTCTTGGCAACGTGCGAGCACGCGCGCAAACTTCTCGCCCTCTTCTATGTCTACAATTAATTCACCACAATCTTCTCCTCGCCAAGGCGTGGCGCTCGGCGGAAGCACGATACCAGTGGCCCACAGAAACAAGCCGTCCTCGTGAGCGCGCGACGCGTAATCGTACTTGACGTCGCCGAGGATGGGAGCGCAGAGCGCTTTGGCGTGGCGCCGAAGCTGATGCGTGCGCCCAGTTTTCGGGAAAAAATCAATCAACGTCAAGATACCGCCGTATTCCTCGCTTTCGTACTCGCGCACGACGCTATATTCGGTGAGCGCCTCCAGACCGCCGAGCGGGACGTCGACCACCCCCTTCTTCGATTCGACGCGTCCTCGCAGCACCGCCCGATACCTTTTCCGCACTTCTCGCTTCTCGAACGCCGCCGACAGCGCCGTCATCGCCATCCGCGTCTTCGCGCACACCAGCAATCCTCCCGTGAGTTCGTCCAACCGATGCACCGGCCGAGGCCTCGACAACGCGCCTTCGACGCCCTCCGGCGTCGGCGTCAGCGCCGTCGCGCACAGCCGCTCCGCGCTCCACTTCATCGGATCGCTTCCCTTCCCCACGCTCACGCAGTCATCCGGCTTCACCATGATCGCAAAGTGTGGGTCGTCCCGCGCCAGCGCGACGGCTCTCTCGCCCGCTCTGTGCGCCGCCGCAACCGGCGAGGACGGTCGAATCCGCGCCAGCACCTCGACCACGTCCCCGTCCGCGACCGCGTCCCCGACCGAGCGCACCGTTCCGTTCACGAGCACATTCTTCCGTCGTATCTCTCGCTTCGCGCTCGTCGCGCTCGCGTACTCGCTCGGCAGGTGCGCGCGCAGCGCGTCGCTCAGCGCGACCGTCGCCCCGCGCTCGCCCGCGCCGGCGTCCACGCGCGCGACGAACGTCCGCGCGACGTCGTACGCGCTTCGCGAGGGCGCGCGCGCGCGCGCGTTCGTCGCGTTCGTCGCGCGCGTCGCGTTCGTCGCGGCGCGCGCGCCGCGAAGCATCGGCGCGACGCGCGCGAGAGTGCGGCGTCGTCACGACTCGGCGCGCGCGCGGCGCGGCGCGCGGCGAGCGAATCGACGTCGGCGCGCGAATCGACGTCGCGCGCGGGACGCGAGGCATGCCGTTCGCGCGGCTGAAGAGCGCGGTGACGGCGGCGACGACGGCGACGACGGGGACGATCGGGAATTCTGCATCGGCGCGAGCGATGGCGAAGCGCGCGGCGATGGAAGCGACGAAAGGCGCGGCGACGATGACGGTGGACGCGAAGACGAGCGTGACGTCGAACGCGACGGTGCGCGCGCTGGAATTCGTCGTGAAAGCGGTGCGGTGGTTGATTCGGGCGACGACGACGCAAATCGCGGTGGCGACGGCGACGACGGCGATCGGATTCGTCCTCGGGGCGATGCTCACGGTGTGGAGTAAGCGCACGAGGGATAAAGACTACGTGAGACGAGCGCTGATAAGTCGTCGCAGGCGAAAGGATGCGGATGCATCGCCCTCGTTGACGTGGTTGGAGAGCGTGCGAGCGAAGAAGGAGTTGGAGACGAACGAACAGGATCAGATACACTTTAAGGATGAATTTAAGACGTTATTCAACACGTATTCGCCGAAATGGACGGAAGACGCGTCGTTCAATCGCGTGCATTGGCTCAATCGAGTGATCGACGCGGCTTGGCCGAACATTGACACCGGGGTGAGCAAGACGGTGAAGGAGAGTGTCGAGCCGATTTTACGCGACATGCTTCCCGAGAGCGTGACTTGGATTGGTTTTGAGAAATTTACACTCGGTCCGCGCGCACCGACGCTTTCTGGGATTCGCTCGCACTCGTCTCACATGGAGAATTCCATCTTGGACATCGAGCTCACGTGGGCTTCGTCGTGCGAAATCATCGTCACGTTGTACGCGTTTGGGATACGATTTCCGGTGTCTTTACGCCAGCTTCAGCTGAAGTGCTTGGTGCAAGTGACTTTTGATCCGTTGGTAGATATCATTCCATGTCTCGGTGCGATCGAAGCTTGCTTGATGGGTATGCCTGAGATTTTGGACTTTGGATTGTTCCTTCCGGGCGGAATCGATCTCATGGCGCTCCCCTTCATGCACGGTTTCGTCAAGCGCACCGTGAAATCGTCCATCGAGAAGATGCTCTTATATCCTTATAAACTGCACATACCCATAATGGAGGCCAGCGGTATCGAGGAGTCTTCGACGGGGATGATGCGAATTAGATTCCTGAAGGGAAATGCGTTCTACAAGCGACGCAACTATAGCCGCCTCTCGCGCAAGAAAGGCAAGGCTTCTTCGCTGATGCGAAACATGCTCAAATCGGACAATTACTTTATCAAGTATTGGACTCGCGAGCAGCGCCAGCTGAGTACACCACCGCGTTTAGGAGACGCACCGAGCTGGGATGGCGTCGAAGACTCGTTTGTGTTGTGCGATCGAGAAACTCCCTTGACGTTCCGCCTCCTTAAACAGGGCGCCGAGCGTATCTCCAACTATGGCGAGGCATCGATCACGTGCGGAGAAATCGCCGATCGCGGACCAGGTCCGATTGTTCTCGAACTCCCTTTCATCGATCCAACGTACTACAAGAAAGAGTGCCCACTCGAGTATTTCGCCGCCGCCAACGGCTACACGCACGAACAAATCATGACTCGCATCAACGAAATCACCGAGTGGCACAAAAAAAGCGAAGAAGAAGCGGATGAGGCGCGCATGAAATACTTTTACCGATGCGTCGAGGAACAGAACAAGACGAAAACACCTGGTGGGAAAAAGTTCATGCACCCGACGATGACAGTCGAGCTCGAGTACATCGACACCGGCGCTCCGGATGAATTCGATGAGGATTACGAGCAAGGTTTGCTCACCGTCGAACTTCTCGAAGGTCGCAATTTGCTTCGTGTCAAGGACTTGCCGCCGAATCCCATGGCTCACGTGTCTTGTGCAAAGCAAACGTACACGAGTGCGCGCAAATTGAAGACTTCGCAGCCCAAGTTCAACGAACGTTTCGTCTTTTACAACGTCCTTCCAGACGTCGACCCGCTCAGAATCGAAATCAGAGGTTTTGAAGTCTCGCTCGGCTTTGTGGAGATCGACGTCTCACTCGTCCGCCAAAACGTCATAATGAAGGACTTTTTCAAGCTTCAAGGCGTAGCCAAGGGTGAGATCGAACTTTTGCTCCAGTACGCTCCGATGTCCACGAAAAACGCGGTCCACCGCATCCCGGTCTTGTAAATCACCATAATCGCGTCATTCCGCGCCTCCTCGACGACGGTCGCGCTCGTCGCGCCCCGCTAGCCGCGCGTCATGCCTCCGACGATGCGTTTCGAGCACTCGAGCCCGACCGCGCGGCTATTTCACTCTCCCGCGACGGTGAAACCGAGCACGTGGTCGACGGGGGAAAGAACGCTTGACGATTCATCTTCAACCGCCGTCGACGAACTCGACGCCGCGTCCTACGCCCGCGTGCTCGAACGAAGAATCGCGGAGCTGGAAGAAATCGTGGAAAAAACGCGAAATACCACCGGTGATGGGAAGTACGCGGCGATGGAGGCGAAGTGCGCGGCGTTGCGGGCGGAGAATGCGAGGCTCAAGGCGACGACGTCGACCGCGGCGCCGCTCCGAGACGTGACGAACGGCTCGCGAGCGCGGGAATCGACGCCGATGCGAGCGTTGAAGAGTCGATTGAGTGAATCCACGGCGGCGATGGCGGTCGAGAACGAACTGCGGGTGGAGTTGGCGAAGGCGAAATCGACGGCGGCGGCGGAGAGCGCCCGCGCGGAGAAGCGGTTTAATAAAGCTTTGGAGACGGCGTCTGAAAACGAAGAGTGGCTGGCGAGCGCGCTTCGAGCAAAATGTGATGAAGTTGAAAAGAGTGAGGCGAAGAGGCGAGGCATGGACGCGAGAATGGGCGAATTACAAGACGCCTTGCGCGTCAGCGAATCGCGTCTTCGCGAGGTGTTGAACAACCTCGATGAATATCGCGCAGAGGTCAAATCGTCCATCAAACGCGAGAAAAAGCACGCAAAAATCATGCACGACAAGTATAAGGCGTGTAAGCGTGAAAGAGCGCAGCTTGAAGCGGAAGTTGACGCGCTGCGTGAACTCGCGTCGACGCCTCCGCCGGATGCGACGCTCGGGTCGGTTTCCTACACCCGCGCCGCGGAATCCGCCGTCAAAATCGCATCATTCGCGACGGAGTACCCTTCCCCATTCGCCGCTTTCGCCGTGGCTTTATTCCACGCCTTATCTTGGCTCTTTCTTCGCCGCGGCTCCAGTGTCCTCGCGCCCCCCGAGCGCTTCGACGTCTCCGGCTTCCTCACCATTTTCCCTTAGTCTCTCTCTTCCTATCTCCCT
>MDSW01131273.1_pt1 | contig 12760 bp, 8 predicted proteins | sample 811171 | NCBI WGS metagenome assembly MDSW01 (sample SAMN05326641, study PRJNA326480) | marine metagenome | isolation source: seawater | place: Atlantic Ocean: North West | collected 2012 | reverse complement strand
CGTTTTACAAACGCTCTATTTTTCGGGTCCCAAGGCGCAAACGACACACCCGAACAAAGACTTCAACAGCAAAAGCAGGTATTAAGTGGTTTAGAAACAGCTGTAAGGACAGGCCAAACTGCAGACGGTAGAGTGCTTACACCTACTAACATAGGGGCATTAAATTTACAAATTAAAGTAACTAGAGAGCAGATAGCAAAAATGGAACAACAAACTAAAAATATAGCAGACGGCAACAACCAACAAAAAGAAGCACAGCGGGATATCAATAATTTAGTAAAAGCCCAGTTAGCTCCTTTAGAAGCGGCTACAAAATTTGAGCAAAATAGGCTGACATTAAGACGAGACACGCTTGCGTCACAGCAAGCAGAGCTTCAAATAGCACAAATTCAATCAACATTAGATCAGCAAACTATAAGAAATAAAAACCTTCAAGCAGGAGTTGAAAAACAAATTTTAGAATTGCAGATGCAGCAAACAAAAGAACAGCTTAAACAAGCAGAAGCAGCGCAATTAAACGCAATAAAACTAGCAAAGATCCAGATTCAAAGGGACATATCCGGCGAAATACAAAAAGAAGGGACAGCCCTAAACAGCAATCTAGATGTGGTACGTCAGATGGAAGAGGTTACACTAAGCGATGCAGTAAATTACAGTAAAAAGCAAGAAGCAGTTAAACGGCAACTAGATTTTCAGGTTAAGCTAAAGCTTGAGCAGATGAAAATGCGCTTACTTACGGTAAATGAGCAAGAGTTAAAAGAGCAAATTTTACGCACAACTGCTCAAGAAATAAATCTTCTTAGGTCAAAAGCTTTACTACAAGAAGAACAGATAAGACAGAACGAAATTATGCGTAGAGATTCAATTAAAGCGAAAAGTGATGCTAGAGAGCTATCTAATCTGCAAAAAGAACTTAATGCACGTATGCAAATAAGCCAGATGGACCCCGGTAGAGCTTTTAAAGCAGACGGTATTGGTGTAGGATTCTTTGGAGAAAGTGTTTTACTAGAAGCAAATTTAATTCAAGAGCGTACCGTACAGCTTGAGCTATACAACGAGGAAATAGCAAACTTACAGAGTAGGTTAAACGATCTTAAATCTTTATCAGTAGATATAGACAAACAAAACAGATTAAAAGAACAGCTGGACGATTTAAAAAATGCACGTGATTCCTACGAAAAACTACAGCCTGCGATCGATCAAGCGCGTGTACGGCAGCAACAATTTAATGATGCTTTTGCTTTAGCTTCACCCATAGTCGCGTCGTTTATAGACGGAATTAGTGAAGTTGTACAAGGTACAAAATCTGCCCAGGAAGCCTTTGCGGATTTCTTAAGAACTATCGGTGACGCCTTGGTACAAGAAGGCACCCGCATGATCGCCACCTACATCGCAATCGGCATCGCCAGGGCGTTTGCAGGTTTAGCTGGCGGTAGTAAACCTGATATTCACGGAGCGAATGTAACTGAGGTTCTTAATGCTGGTGATTTGTACAACCCAAGCAATAGTGTGTTTGCAAGCCCATTAGCAAACGGCGGGCCAGCAAAAGCCGGTCAACCCTACATGGTGGGTGAGCGTGGTCCGGAACTTTTCGTACCAAGCAGCAACGGCGGCGTCATGCGAAACGAGGACATGCGCCAGTTGATGGGACGTTCACCAGTAGGCAACGCACCAGCGATGAACTTCACATTCGAAACCACCAACATCGGCGGCCAGGAATTTGTGAGCCGCGAGCAGTTGGAGGCAGCGATGGCAACCACTCGCCGTCAAGCTGCAAGCGATGGTGCCAAGCGTGGCATGAACATGACGCTCGATAGAATGCAGAATAGCCCGCGCACCCGCGCCCGAGTTGGTATCGGCTAATGGCATTTCCAAATATGAGACCAACAACTCGTAGCTTTACAATGGGCGATTATCCCAGCACGACATACCGTTCGCTATCCGGCGTTACATTTCGTCGTAATTTTGGCAATAAACAAACTGGTTACACACTGGATTTAAAGTTTAAAAATATAGGCGATAACGAAGAGTTAAAGGTTAACAGCGGCACCACACTTCAGATACTGCAGCACTATATCGACGTGGATGGAACGCTAGAGACATTTATAGTACCAAATCGCGTTTTCGCAGGAATGGATGACGCGATTGAAGATTTAATTAAAGCGCCATCTAACATAAAATGGCGTTATGCCGAACCACCAAAGGTACAGAGTGTTAAAACAGGCATGAGCACTGTAACTGTAAAACTGGTTGGAGAGCTAGAAGTATGACCCACGAACTTCGTATTGTCCAATTTTTTGACTTATCAACCAGTAACGGTAAATACCATCGTTTTCAAAATTATTATGTAAATGAGTCTAAAAGCTTTGGCGGCGAATCCTTTTCATTTGCACCGTTTCGCGCTGACGGGGCTATATCAAGCTTAAACGGCGATAACGGCCAGCTTACGGTTTTATTTCCTGCTACTGAATATGCTGTAAGGCTGGTCGAAGCAGGTGAAGGCAACCGCAAAAGCTTATTGATACTTGACACACGTTTTGTAAACCAATCTGGCGACTTTGGCGACACCGGACCACGCGAAATTCTTATCGGCCTTGGTGCGTCATTTAGTGTAGATACTATCGAGTTAAGATTTAGTTCTGCGCTTGATGCAGTTGCGTCAAACTTCCCTGCAAACGCATTAACTGAAAGGAATGTAGGGATTTTGCCGTTGGAATCTGCATTGTCACTGCGATGAATGACCTAGTCGGCCTTGAATACTGCTGGGGAGCGCATCCGCGTGATGGTCGCAACAAGACTGATTGCTTCCAGTTAGTTTGCGAAATTCGCACTAGGTTAGGTTTATCGGACCACCGCGAGCGTTACTCTTGGGCTTACTGGTGGTTTACGGCTGAAACACTGAAGCCACGACATGTGGCACGGTGGTTACTACAAAGCGGCAAACGCATTAAAATGCCAAAAGACGGTGCCATCGCCTTGCTTTCACAGGCCGACAATGCCGCACTTGGTACGGTTGTCAACGGGCAGGTAATTTGCATTGCACCAGGTGGTCGCGTTGTGTCTTTGCCTGTTGACCGCGTAAAAGCGTACTATTTCTGGGTGGACTGATGCGGAAACTACTTCCTTACGAGCACCAGCTGATTGAATCGCTGGACATCAGCAAAGAGCAGTATTTAGAATTTGTCGCAATTCAGCAGGAGTATAAAGATCCAAAGGTCGGCACAGCGCTAGACGTCCGCAACGAAGCAGGTACAGTCGCCCTTGTTTTAACGATTGTCGGCATCCTATTCCAGGTTGGTGCAGCACTGCTGACGCCAAAACCGGAAATACCTGGTGCGCGAGATCGTCGCAGGCAGCGCCAACAGCGCTTTGCACCCACTTTCGGTTTTAACAGTACGCAAGAGCTTGCAACATACGGCGACCCAGTCAATCTTGTTTACACAAACACTGAGCAAAACCCTAACGGCGGCGTCCGCGTGTCTGGTTCGCTGGTGTGGTCCGCGATTGAAAACTTCGGATCATCACAATTTATGCAGTTGCTGATGGTGCTTGGTGCGTCAAAAATTAGAAGTATAGACCCAGAAAAGACTGCTTTTGGCCAGCTTGCATTGAACTCATTAAATCCTGGCCTAATCTGGATTTTTTACAAGAACAATAGTGGCCTTGCTGGTAACGTACAGTTTGGCGATTTAGTTTATGGGGACATAGATTTGTTCCCGGAGGCTTTAAAAAAGCCAGATTCTTCAAATGTTTGCCTTACGCAGGGTAACAAACACGAAGGTTATAGCCAAGCCTATAGTCCTTCGTCTTCTGTATCTCTTGGTGTGTATGATCCAATTCCCATCAATGTAGACGTTTTAACACGTAACAAAAAGGGCAAGCAACGTGGTGCTCCTATAAACATTAAGTTAACATCAAACGATTGGATTTCAGGACCCGGCGAGTCTTACGATGAGGGTGAGGTTATTAGTATTAAGTTTGAAAGCAGTAGTAATAAAGATGGACACGACCAAGCCCGTGATGTAGCAAAAGACATACGCAGGCAAACAGCAGAAGCACTTACTTATGGCGCAATTTATATGTTGGGTGCAGCAAAGTTTAAGCTGATAAAGTTTACGGAAAATTCTAGTCAAGACGTAGATGACGGTGATGTTACTGCACAGTTTAAATGTATTGAAAGTGGCCGCAGACCAACTGCACAGTATTCAACAAAGCGCCCAATTACACATCCTGAAAACGCTCGGGCAAACCTAGAAAACGCAGAGCGTGTTTTAAGTAATGATGGAGATGTTGATGGGGAGCTTGTAACCGAAGCCCTTCGCATACAATTCGGGGCTTTAAACTACGACTTTACGGGCACTCAAACAGTTTCGTGGACTAACGAGGTCGGCAATCGCAAAAACTACAGTTTTTCCCGAGCTGGTTCGATTGAAAACACAAAGCAGTTGCGAGAAGATTTTCTAGCTGAAAAACCAACGTTGGATGTTAAAGACTTGACTGAGGCAATAGAAAGGCAGATAGATATAGCAAATAATGAAATTGATAACATCAATGCCGGTGAATATGACGAAGTAGAGCCATTAAATAGTGCAATCGATGCAGCTTTAAGAGCTGACAGGCAATTCGGTAAAATTGCAGTTTTTAATACAAGAATTCAAAACCTTAAAGATAAACGCGATGTATCTCTTGACAAGCAAACACCAAAAAATCGCTTAAGGAATACATCATTTGTCAACAACGATGGCGGCACTAGTAAGCAAAGGGTTGTCTTAAATAAAGACACAGATGTAAATCTCAATAAAGCACAAGACTTTGAGACAAAACTTGACGAAACGCGCGAAAAACGAGAAAAACGCCGCAACAAGTTAATTGCTAGAGAGCGCAAAGTCTACATAAGAAATTTAAGAAACAGTGAAGAAGCTTACAGATCACCATTAACAAACAATCATTACTTCAGGGGAGGCATTAGAACGATGGAACGTCGCCTCAAAGAGCTACCTCCATCAGGCAAGGTAACAGATCAAAATGGAGCAAAAGCAATTAAAGTTGCTTTTAGACAACTTATTGACCAAAAACGAACTGCATTAAAGAACGTACGCGAAACATTAGAAGTTTTCGATGATGAGTACATAGAAAGCTTAGACAACAACTTTTTTGTAAAGTGCTTGGTTAAGTGCGAGTCAGCATCATACGAAACCATAAATGAGTGTGACTGTGTAAGGTTTTCAATTAAATCTAAATTGTATAGAAGAATCAGCGGTAGGCAAAAGAAATACGCAGACGAAAAAGCACCTGACGGCTACAGGAACGGAGACAACGGCGTAAAAGGCCGCATGGCTTTTTTCCGTGTGTCCTACAAAAAAGACACGGACACAGACTACACCATCTTCCCTGTTATCTATGTTTTGCGCCATGGTTCGGAAAGCGACTTCTACAATCAATTAAATTTTGAATCAAACGATCGTAACCGGTATTCTTTTCAATTTGATCCCGTTTATGACCCAAAAGCTGAGACAAGCACTAATGGTCAGAATAGCTTTGGCTTTATCGAAAATTCAGAAAGAGTTGCAAGTTATTCGTCAAGCGGTGTCACATTCTCTTGGTCTGGGCGTTCCATATCATCAACAAACGCCTGGGGATTCCCAAACTTGGAAGAGCGTGGACCGCGTTACACAAACGAGTGGGATATGTTTAGCGTTAACACAGATACACAAGTCCAGTTTAGTCATGAGTCAGGTCCAGAATTTTTAATTACTGCTGTGACCGAGCAGCAAAAAGAATCAACTGAGGGTAAATATAACAACCAATCAATGATGTCCGTAAATGTAACAGCAGGACGAGGCATCCAAGACTTAAGAAATATAACAGCTTTTGTTACAAAAGGTAAAGACTGCTTTACTGTAGATAATTTTGATGAGCCCTCAAAAGGTTCAACAAGTTTTGCGCCGGACATTTTTGTAGATACGGTTGTCGATCCAGAAAACGGCGTAGCCAAGTACGCTCCAGTAAACTCACTGGATCAAGTCAGTTTAAAACTGGCAAAAAACTTCTGCATACACAATAACTTACCTGTTGAGGAAGGCCGAAAAATACACCTTTTCATGGATGGGGTGATTGCAGATGCTGGTTCTTGGCGATCTTTTTGGATTGAAAACGCACCATTTAGCTTGCTAGAGCTGGCTCGCAAAAACGGCGCTGACACTTTGATACCTGCGATCCCTGTAACTGATGACGGCCGTGCTGCAGATAATAGCGGCAAGCCAGTGCCGCTTAACATTTCAGCCTTGTTCACACCGGGTAATATCCTTGAAGACAGCTTTAAAGAAGAGTTCCTGAACTACGGCACTGGTACGCAGGATTTGATTGCAACTGTGATTTATAGAGAAACAAACGCTGAGGATGTCTTCAGCGTCAATAAGTCTGTTGAAATCCGCAAAAGGAACGTAGATGAGGCACAGGCCATTCGCCAGACATTTGACGCAAGCCAGTTTGTAACGCAAAAAGAGCAGGCAATTATGTTCGGCAAGTTGCTGGTAAACCAACGCCACTGGATCCGCAAAGGCATCGAATTCCGTACTTTTCCTTCACAAGCCGCTATTGAACCTGGTGCATTTATCTACGTTGATATCGGTTTAAAAGACTGGGACAGCTATTCCACAGGCATTGTGATGGATGGCGGCGAACTAAACAGCCCAATTAAGGATCAGATTCGTGATGGGTCGTACTCATTCTTGTTTTATGACACTGAGAAAGGGGACGTCAATTCAGGCACTTACAGTGTTTCAGGCAATGTGGTGTCGAATCTGCCTGCAGGCTATGTCGGCCGAATGTTTGTGATGGGCGTTGAAAAGCCAAGTAAACGTGTTTACCGAGTGACTGAGGTAGCAATCGAAGAAGAGGGAGAGGTATCAGTAAAGGCTTTAGAGTTCCCGTGTTTCACAGAAGGCGATGACCAGCCGAGGGCACGCGTCGCTGATTTCCGTGCCGGCGGGTTTGATATTCAGTAGTATAAAAACAATGTCCTAGGCACTGCTATGCCTTTCTTCACCGGGCGCACTGGTTCGTTGGCCGTTGACGGCACCAAAGTCGCCAAAATCCGCGATTGGTCTATCGAGACCACTGTTGAGCTACTCAGCACAAACACCATCGAAAGCACCAGCAATACATTTGTTCCAGGTGTAAAAGGCGCAACCGGCAGCGCCACTTTAATGTATTACCGCACTGACGGCTCTGATGTCGGCAAAACGCAGTTTACGACTCTCTTGAACAAGATTCAAAAAAGAGGCGCTATCGAAGTGAGTGACCGTGTTCAGCTCGAACTGAATGTTGGTGATGACGATAAAGACGACATCGAATTTAACGCTTACATCACCTCTGCCACTGTCTCAACATCTACCGGCGAACTAGCAGTCGTTCCAATCAACTTTACTGTTGATGGCGACTTTGAAGAAAATGGTTTTGTTCAGGCTTAATGACTTTCTTTCTTGGCAACTACGGTAATGTCCGTCTGCGCCGTGGCACCGACCTGCAACTTACAGAGCTTGCTGCAAGCATAACAGTTGATGATGTCAACACCTCTTTAAACAGAGTAGGTATTGATAAATCCGTAAGTAACCTATTTACCGGCGACAAGGTTGATATTCGTACTACCGACACACGCGGCCTAGCGTTTATCCCTGGTACGAACTGGCCTAGCGGTAATGTTGAAGATAGTTTTAGTGGTTATGTAAACGTAAACCCCGCAGGAGGTTTGCGATTTTTCAGCACATTTACAGCTTCCGTAAACAATGAGCGCTCGGATGAAGTAGCGCTGCAGGCATTTACAGGTGATCCAATAGCAGTAACCGTACAAGTACGAGACGTTAGTTACAACATTCTCGGTAATGTAACAAGCTATGAATTTAACACATCTCGTGATTCTATTGATGTAACAGCACTGCAAGACAAGTTTAAACAACAATATACATCAGGTTTATTAAGCGGCAGCGGTCGCATCGAATGCGGCTTTGACTATCAAACTACTGGAATTAACGAACCGCCTTTTTTGATGCTGCAACTTATACAACGCCTTGACCTTGGTTCGGCGTTTGATGTAGCGCTGTACTTAACAGACAAAGAGGTCGATCCAGACGTCGAAAACGCTTTTTATCAAGCTACTGCTGTAGTAACTAACACAGGTGTATCTGTTGAAGCACAAGACTACATTTCCTGCACCGTTGATTTCGTTACAACTGGTGAAATTAGGTTAATTATCGGCAAGCCTTCAGAGTACATTCTGAAAGAAGACAACGACCGAATTCGGGTTGAGCAAGGTCTGAACTACCTACTACAGGAAGTAACGGACTAAACTGCGAGTATATGTCCTTGCCTAAGGAGTAAAGCATTGGCTGACCAACGCATAACGCAGCTTAACGAGCTGAGTAAGGCTGGTGTTGCAGCCAACGATGTCCTGCCTATTGCGGACATCAGCGGTTCTGAAACCAAAAAAGTCACTGCAAAGAACCTTGTTGACGCTGGTTTAGATCTCGTTGACGCCAGTTCAATCGACTTAGGTAAGCTCGACCAGAGCAGTACAACAAAGATCGACACAGCAGCACTTGCCGATGATGCTGTTACTTATGCCAAAATCCAAGACGTTACAGCAACCGACCGTTTGCTGGGACGTAGCACTGCGGGCGCAGGCGATGTTGAGGAAATTGTCTGCACAGAGGCAGGCCGAGCACTGCTAGACGATGCCGATGCAGCAGCCCAGCGCACCACTTTAGGTATTGACACAAACGACTCCGTTACTTTCGGAACCGTAACAGCCAACCTAAGCTCATCAAACGCGACGATTACCGGTGGTGCGATCACTGGGATTACAGATCTTGCAGTTGCAGACGGCGGAACCGGCGCATCAACTGCGATCGAAGCACGCGCAAATCTCGGCTTAGAAATCGGTAGCACGGTCCAAGCTTATGACGCAGGTCTAGAAAGCATTTCAGACCTGGTAACGCTTGCCGACCAAAGTATTTACCTAACCGGCCCAGACACCTACGCGGTTTACACCTTAACTGCAGCAGGCAGAGCCCTACTTGACGATCCAACCGCCACCGCCCAGCGCACAACCCTCGGCCTTGGGACTCTTGCGACTCAAAACGGTACGTTTAGCGGTACGCATTCCGGTACATCAACCGGCACCAATACAGGCGACCAGACCATTGTTTTATCTGGTGCGGTCACAGGAACCGGCACCGGCAGTTTCGTCACAACGTTGTCCAGCGGCATTGTCGGTACAACCAACATTGCAGGTTCTGCAGTTACATACAGCAAGATCCAAAACACCACTACAACTGACGTCATCTTGGGCCGCAGCACTGCAGGTGGCGGAACAGTTCAAGAGATTAGTTGCACCAGTGCAGGTCGTGCATTGCTGGATGATTCAGACGCCGCAACGCAACGTTCAACTTTAGGACTTGGTTCCCTTGCTGTCGCAACAGGAACTTGGACTAACGGCTCATCATTCTCTGGCACCAGCAGCGGCACTAACACTGGCGACCAAACGATCCAGCTAACCGGCGCAGTCACAGGTTCCGGCACTGGGACGTTCGCCACTGCATTGTCTAACGACATTGTTGGTTCAGTAAACCTGCAGGCAAGCGCAGTCACAACTGCGAAAATAAACGACGATGCAATCAACGAAGAAAAATTAGGCGATCAATCTACTTGTATTGTTAGTGCCGCCACACCATCAGGTGTTGGTGCTTTTACTGGTCAAGCTTGGTTTAACACGTCTACAAATGTTGCATACAGATGGAACGGCACTGCTTGGACGCAGGAAGCTGGCATTCAGACAGTAACCGTTACGGATTCAACGCCACTAGCAGTGGCAGTCAACAATCCTAATGCTTTTACCGCAAACATCACGTTAACCCTTGACACACAGGGTGCAAACACAGTATTTGCTGGTCCTACTTCTGGTTCAGATGCGGAACCAACATTCCGCGCATTAGTAGCTGACGACCTGCCAGATGCAACCTCATCAACCAAAGGTGCCATCCAGCCTGGTACGGGGTTAACTGTCGCAAGCGGCACGCTGAACCACAGTAATACCGTTACTGCCGCAACGAAGAGCGGCATTACATTTGACGCACAGGGCCACATAACTGCTGTTGCTGATCTTGTTGATAGTGACATCCCTGAACTAGACGCCGCAAAAATCACGTCTGGGACGTTCCCAACAGCACGAATTGCTGACAATGCGATTACGTCAGCCAAGCTAGCCAACTATGCGACGGCACAAATCGGTGAATCGCTTCCAACTGCGAATTTTACAGGCGAGCTGTTCTTTAATCCCCTCGATAAAAACTTCTTCTTATGGGATGGCAACGTTTGGCAATCGATTGGTATCTCAGCTGGTGCCATTGTTCTTGCGGGTACTTATGACGCAAGTACAAACCAGCTTGCAACTGTTACGTCTGAGGGTAGTGCAATCGGCCTAAGTGTCGGAAACTCGCTACCAACTCCCAGCTCTGAGAATTCAAATTATTACGTCGTTGTGAGCGAAACGGGCACAGGTACAGCACCTGCCCCAACAGTTCCACTTGCGCCACCCGACATCCTGCTTTCAACCGGCAGTGTTTGGACTGAGATTGACGTCTCAAGTATCTATACCGCGCAGACGGCAACAAACGTTGCATTTACTCCTGCCGCAAACCTGTCATCAACAAACGTGCAGGCTGCCCTTGAGGAAGTCAGTAACGAGTGTCGTGATGCCGACAACATGACGGCAGGCACCCTGGATGTGAATCGCGGTGGTACGAATATCGCGTCATATAGCAAGGGTGATCTTCTAGCTGCAAGCGATGCCACAACGCTTAACAAACTTGCTGTCGGCATCAACGGATACATCCTGAGTGCTAACAGCAGCGAAGCGACGGGCCTTGAATGGATTGCAAACACTGTTGGTACTGTTACAAACGTCACCGGCACTTCGCCCGTTCAAGTCGCAACAGGAACAACGACTCCTGTAATTTCGGTTGACGCTGGATCGACAAGTGCCGCTGGCATTTTGCAACTAACTGATGGCGTCGCGTCATCCAGCACCACAACTGCTGCAACGCCAAACGGCGTCAAAACAGCTTATGACCTTGCGAATGCAGCACTACCCAAAGCCGGTGGTACGGTTACTGGCGAGATATTGATCAGCAACACCGGAAGCCTTGTATTTGAAGGCAGTACAGACGACGCGTTTGAGCTTACCGTGGCTGCGGCAGATCCTTCCGCTGACCAAGTGATCACACTACCCAATAGCACTGGTACGGTTGCACTGACGAGCCAGCTTGACGACGGCACCTTCAACTGACCAATTACTATGTAATATAGATAAGTAACTTCCGGCCTAGCAATAGGCGTTAAGGATGGCACTCCAGCATTTGCGGAGCAGCACCGCGCACAAGCGGCCTATACCGACGATTATGTCGGCTGGTCAGCTTGGACTAAATACAAACGAAGCATCGCCTGGTCTGTTTTTTAAGGACAGCAACGGTGACTTGGTTAAGGTTGGTCCGGTCCATGTTGGTACTAGCGCACCAAACGCATCACCTGCGACGACTGCAGCAGGGTCACTGGTAACTGGTTCAACGTACCAAATCTTAACGGTTGGTACGTCCGACTTCACCTTGGTTGGTGCAAGTGCAAACACAGTCGGCACAATTTTTACTGCGACCGGAACCACCACAGGCGATGGTACTGTTTCAGGTCAGCAAGGCAATGAAAAAGGCGAGTTGTGGCTGGATACTACAGGTGGATCGTATGTCTTGAAGATTTATGATGGCACGGCATGGCGTCAGGAAGCATTTGCCAGTTTAAGTGAAACGCAATCATTTACAAAAGCACAACGCGGCAGCAGTGTTACGTTGACATCTGCGGCAACAATTACGCCTGATTTTGCTGAAGGGAATAATTTTGATTTAACGTTGGCCACTAATGCTACCTTGGCAAACCCAACTAATTTAGTTGCGGGCCAGTCTGGTGCGATTGTGGTTACTAACGGTGCGTTTACGTTGGCGTATGGCTCTAACTGGAAGTTCCCAGGTGGAACGGCACCAACGATCACAGAAAGCGCTGTTTCGGTAATTGCTTATTACGTCGAAAGCGCAACCCGTATTACTGCCCAAGCATTGCTGAACGTCTCATGATTCCTGGATCTGCAACCCCTTTGTTACTGGCTGGTGCAGCAGAGGCCGCTGGCTATCAAATTGAACGCAGCATTCGCCTAAATTCATCGGACTCGGCTTATCTTTCCAGAACGCCTGCATCTGCTGGCAACCGCAATACTTGGACTTTGTCATGGTGGATGAAGCGCTCAAAGCTTTCTAATGATTATCAAACCATATTTGGAGTCTGTGATGCGAGTGCTACTTATTACACCCAGCTTAGATTCAGCTCTAACGATAAACTTAGCTACCAAGAAAAAGGTAGCGCAAATGGAACAGTCTTTGAGACCGAAATGGTTTTCAGAGACGTTGCCAGTTGGTATCACTGCGTTTTTGTTTTCAATAACACTGCGTCTTCAAACAGCGAAAAAGCAAGGCTCTATGTGAACGGATCAGAAGTTACAAGTTTTAGCACCGATAACCGCTCGCAGATTGGCACAACATCAACCGCTTGGAATAACAATGTTCAGCACAACATAAGCCACATGAGGCCATATAGCGGTCCTTTTGATTTTGATGGTTATTTAGCCGAAATTCACTTCATCGACGGTCAAGCACTTGCT
>MDSW01049378.1_pt1 | contig 12761 bp, 9 predicted proteins | sample 811171 | NCBI WGS metagenome assembly MDSW01 (sample SAMN05326641, study PRJNA326480) | marine metagenome | isolation source: seawater | place: Atlantic Ocean: North West | collected 2012 | reverse complement strand
TCACTTTAAAACATCAGGTGGTGTAGAAACTGTTAACGGTGGTACAGGTGTTGATACTTTAGACTTTGATGAAACTGGTCAGACATTGACTTTAACTGCTCCAGAATTATCTCAGTTATATAGTATCGAAAAAATCACTCTTACAGGCGTAACTACAACTTCACTAACATTTGGTAATGAAACATTTACAAATAATGGTGTAGATCAGTTACAAATTACAACAACTACTGGTAATGCTGTGACGACAATTGATGGTTCAGCGGTAACTAATGGTTCATTCTTAATCATTGATGATAATTCAAATAACAATAATGACATTCTCACAGGTGGTTCAGGTGATGATATCTTCAGATTTGGTGATACTTTCCTTGCAGCTACTGATGTTATTACTGGTAATGGTGGTACAGATATTATTCAATTAGATAATGATGATGCCGTATCTGCAGCGCTTGACTTTGATGTTATCACTTCAGTTGAGAAACTTGAAATTTACACAGTTGACGGTGTAAGTGCAGGTGGTGCGACTGTTACAATTGCCCCTGATACTGATGCAGTTGCTTTTGGTTCTTTCGAATTTGACTTTACAGGTGTAACAGTTGGAGCTGTAACATTTAACGTTGGTGATGCTAGTGGTAATGATGCTACTAAACTTAACTTAACAATCACTGGTGGATCTGGTGCTGACGCAATAACTGGTTCACTTGGTAATGATACAATTTCTGGTGGTGGAACAACAACTGGTGACACGCTCTTTGGTGGATCTGGTAACGACTCTATTACTGGTAATTCTGGTATCGACACAATTGATGGTGAAGCAGGTAATGACACATTAAATGGTGGTGCTGGTAATGATATTCTTACTGGTAGTGGAGGAAACGACACTATTGATGGTGGTGATGGTGCTGATCTTATTACAGGTTCTGGCGGAGCTGATAACCTTACAGGTGGTGCAGGTACAGATACCTTCGCTTATACTGCTGTTACAGATTCTGGTGGTAACGCTAAAGATACAATTACTGACTTTAACCAATCAACACTTAACGCCTCAGGAGTTGTCATAACAGCTGGAGATAGTATTAAGATTACTGTTCCTCAGGGTACATTTGCTGCTGGTGCTGGTGATAGCTTTATCGTATCTGATAAAGGTGATGTGAATAATGCTGGTGAAGCTGCAAGTGCAATGGACAATGTTAAAGGTAGTTTTGTGTTCTCTAAAGATAACGATAGCCTATATATCGACTTTGATGGAGATTCAACACTAAACGCTGATGACTATACATTTGTTCTTACAGGATTAGATAGCTTCCATGGTGCTGACCTTGATTTTGATATTACTGCTCAAAACCAAGTTCTTACTGTTACTACTTTAGATGGTGATGATAAGATTACTGGTGGTACTGCAGCTGATATTATAAATACAGGTGGTGGTGCTGACACAGTTATCGGTTCTGGTGGTACAGATACAATTAATACAGGCGCTGGTAATGATAGTATTACTGGTGGTGCTGCAGTTGATACAATTAATGCTGGTGCTGGTGATGATATCATCCAATCTGGTGCTGCTAGAGATATCATAACTGGTGGTACTGGTGATGATGTATTTAATGCTGGTACAGCTGCCGCTCCTAATAAAGATAACAGAGATGTTATCAAAGACTTTGAGGATGCTGGTACAACTGTTGGTGATGTTCTAACAATTGATAGTAGCTTTACAACTCTTGCTAATGAGACTGCGGGTGCTTCAGCTACAATGATCACGCTTGATGTTACTCAGAACTCTGGCGCAGTGAGCTTAGTTGATGTTGATAATGACTCAACTACAACTGCTGATATTATTGAGCTTAATGAAACACAACTAATTGCTGCAGATCTAACTGCTGATATTACAAATGGTAACAGTGTTGAGCTCTTTAAACTACTTGGTGACGGTGATGGTACTGCAACAACACTTACTGTTGCAGCTGCTACTGACCAATTCTATATATTAGCTTATGATGGCGGTGAAGCGTTCTTATACTTTGCTGATGCAAATGGTGCTATTAATGATGCTGCTGCAACTCCTGCAGAGGTATTACCGATCGCTCACTTTGATTCAGCGATTACGCTTGGTGCATTCGATGGTTCTGACTTCATAATGGGTTAAAACTATTTAAATATTAAATTAGGGGAGCCAAGTGCTCCCCTTTTTTTTATTCAGTTAACAATTTATTTATTCATCCTTTAATTTTATAATAGATTATGGCTAAAAACTTCTTACATGTTGGTCCTGGGAATTCGAATAAAGAAAATACAACCCCATATTTTAATAATGATAATTGGGATGAAACAAGGCTAGATATCAATCCTAACACTAATCCTGATATAGTTGCCTCGATGCTTGATATGTCAATTATAGATGATAATTCTTATGACGCTGTATACTCTGCTCATAATATTGAACATGTTTATGCCCATGAAATTCGAACCGCCCTTTCTGAAATGTATAGAGTAATAAAAGAAGACGGGTTTTTATTTATTACATGTCCAGATTTACAATCAGTATGTGATGAAGTCGCAAAAGGAAATTTACTTAATCCATTATACAAACTAGAAAATGGCGAAGGAATTGCAGCTATTGATATTCTTTATGGACATAGACCTTCTTTAAAAGCAGGTAATCATTATATGGCTCACAAATCAGGATTTATATCGTCTGAACTAATAAAAGAATTAAGAACTATAGGGTTTAGTTCTATTGCTGCAGTTAAGTCTAGAGAAGCCTATCAATTGTGGTGTCTTGCTTATAAAAAAACTATTAAAACTCAAGATCAACTTAATAAAGAAATTTTATTACATTTTGATAATAATATTAATGTGAGTCAATGATGGCTTTTAATTTTAATTTTCCTATATTTAATAAGAAATATTCAAACTGGGCTGTCTATTATGTTAAGGAGGGTTATTCGATAACTGGTGATTCAATTATGGGTAGGCAAGCAGCAGGTTGGTCATATTTTAAAGCTCTTATCGAAAATAGACAGGATAGATTAGGTGTATATATACATGGTGATAAAGATATTAATGATTTTAAAAATGATGCTTCAACTCTTTTAGGTCCTGATGAGAATTTACTTGTAAATTTCATACCCTATAATGAACCTTTCAAAGCGCAAGAATACGGTGGTATATTTGTACCGGGTCCAGGCATAGCTAAATTTGCTGATGAACGCACTATATACGGGCATAATCAATATAGTATAGTTGGAATTACACATACAACTGCAACCCATCGCGTTATGACTGATTTAAGGAACATAATAACAAGAGATGTTGCCCCTTGGGATGCTTTAATTTGTACCTCAAAATGTGTTTTAGATACTGTAAAAAAAGTATTTGATAATGAAACTGATTTTCTAAATGAGAGATTTGGAGTCAAGAATAAATATATATATCCAGAATTACCTATAATTCCGCTTGGTATTGATGTAAAAGAGTTCAATTTTTCAGAAGAATTTAAATTAAAATCAAGAAATTCATTGAATATTGGTAAAGATGATCTAGTTGTGTCCTTTGTTGGGCGATTAAGTTTTCACGCAAAAGCTCATCATTACCCAATGTATGTAACTCTTCAGAATATTGCAAAAAAAATGCAAAACAAGAAAATCCACTTAATTCAAACTGGATGGTTTGGCAATGAATTTATTGAAAAAGCATTCAAAAATGAAGCAAAAGAATTATGCCCTGATGTGGAATGTCATTTTCTTGATGGTATGAATCAGGCCAATAAATTTATAACACTATCTTCTTCAGATATTTTTATGTCGTTAAGTGACAATATACAAGAAACATTTGGAATAACCCCAATTGAAGGCATGGCTAGCGGTATTCCTGTAATTGTTTCAGATTGGGATGGATATAGAGATACTGTTAGAAATAATATAGATGGTTATTCGATAAAAACTATTTCAGTTGATGAGGGTGATGGAGAAGACTTGGCTTACAATCATATGATAGGAAATATTAACTATGATCACTATGTTGGTTTATCTGCTCAAAGAGTAGCAGTAGATATTGGTGAGCTTGATGATAAGTTGACTAAGTTAATGACAGATGAAAATTTAAGAAAAGAATTTGGAGCAAACGGTAAATCTCGAGCTCACGATACATATGATTGGCCAATAGTATTAAAACAGTATGCTAATGTTGCGGATGAGCTTGATAAATTAAGAGTTTCTTCTAAAGCAAGAAATATAAATTTACTTGTTAGTGATAAACTAGATCCTTTTTATGTGTTTAGCTCTTATCCGACTCTAAAATTAAAAAATAATTTAAAATTAAAAAAAACTAACAATATATTAACTCTCGGGATAAAGGATATTTTGAAATTCGAAAGTGTTAGGTTTACTGAAAAACAAGCCCCAAATGAAAGTGAATTAATTGAAATATATAATTATTTTGATTCTGATAAGGGAATTAAATTCTCTGAAATAAAATCTAAATCAAATTATGAATTGGATAAAATGAAAAAAATAGTAATCTTTTTGTTAAAATATGGTTATTTAACTGTAGTGGAAGAATAATATGGATAGAAAAACAATTTTATTTGTACATAATAATTTTCCTGCACAATTTAAGAATCTGGCTCCTGCACTAGCCAGAAATAAAAAATATGATATCCACTGTATTGGTTATAGTGATTTTTCTTTTAAAAATATCAAATATTATAAATATAAAATTGATAGAGGCTCCACCAAAGATGCACATAAATATGCGGTAGAATTTGAGACCAAAATGATAAGAGCTGATGCCGTAGCTAAGTTATGCTTAGAATTAAGGGGTAAAGGTATTAATCCAGACTTAATTATTGCACACCCTGGATGGGGAGAAACTTTTTTTCTTAAAGAGGTGTGGGCTGATAGCAAGCTTATTAATTATTTTGAGTTTTGGTATAATACAAGGAATTCTGATGTTGATTTTGACACTGATCAAAAATACCATCCTGAAATTAACGATGATTTTAGATTTAGGACAATTGCAAGAAATACCCCAAATTTAAAAGTCTATATGGAAAGTGACGCTATAATTTCTCCTACTATTTTTCAAAAAAATACAGCACCTATGTCATTTAGAAAAAAAATTAAAGTTGTTCATGATGGCATTGATACATCAATGTTAAAACCCACTGATAAGGCGTATGTTGAATTAAAGAAAGATAATGAAAAGCCTGTAAGAGTGACAAAAAAAGATAAAGTAATTACTTTCGTTAACCGAAACTTAGAACCATATAGGGGTTATGATAAATTCATGGATTCTCTGCCTGGTATATTAGAAAAACACCCAGATGCGTATGTTTTGATAATTGGTGGCGATGGAGTAAGCTATGGTATGGAGTTAGAAAAAAATCAAACTTACAAAGATATATTTTATAATAAGGTTAAAGGAAGTCTTCCTGATAAAAATAAGATATATTTCTTGGGAAGGGTAGATTATTCAACTCTGATATCTATTTTTGGTATCTCAACAGTTCATGTTTATTTTACCTATCCATTTGTATTATCATGGTCTGTACTTGAAGCTATGGCCATGGGGACTTTAATAATTGGTTCAAAAACAGAGCCTGTTGAAGAAGTAATTAAACATAACAAAAATGGAATACTAGTAGATTTTTTTGATACTGATGGTCTTACTGGTGAAGTTAATAAGGTTTTAGAAAATCCGACTAATTATGAGAAAATAAGAAAAGCAGCTCGCAAAACAATTGTCGATAATTATGATCTGAAAAATATTTGTTTACCCGAGCAGTTAAAGATTGTTGAGAGTTTGTTGAATGAAAATTAAATCTCTTTTTAGTGATGTCAAATTGATAGAGCCTATTTATCACAACGATGATAGAGGTTTTTTTTCTGAAATATATAATAAAAATATTTTCTATGAAAATGGTGTAAACGAAAAATTTATTCAAGACAATCTATCTTTTTCTTTAGATATTAATACTATAAGAGGTATACATTTCCAAAATAAACCTTATCAGCAGACTAAGCTTTTAAAAGTTCTGAAAGGGTCTATCTTTGATGTTTTTATAGATTTAAGAAAAGACTCTGAAACTTATGAAAAATATAATTATATAAATCTTAAAGAAAAAGATGGATGGCTATATATTCCAAAAGGTTATGCTCATGGATTTTGTACTACTTCTTCAAATACAACAGTAATCTATAAGGTAGATAATTATTATAATCCAGAGGCAGATACCGGCATAATTTGGAATGATTCATTTTTTGATATACCTTGGCCGATTGAAAATAATAATTATTCTATATCCGATAAAGATTCGAAATTACCAACATGGAAAGAACTAAAGGAAAAAGGTGCTAAAGGAGGACATGGTGGCTAAGAAAAAAACTATTCTTGTTACAGGTGGATGTGGATTTATTGGAACTAATTTAATCAGCAGGCTATTAGAAGATAGAAACAATTCTGTCGTCAACATTGACTTGTTAACATATGCTTCGAATGATAAAACTTTAAAAGATTTTAATGCCAGTAATTATATTTTACAAAAAATTGATATATCAGATTATAAGGCGATTAGAAAATTACTTCTAAATATTAAGCCAGATTATATTTTTCATTTAGCTGCGGAAACACATGTTGATAGATCTATAGACTCGCCAAGTATATTTATTTCCACAAATGTATTAGGCACATACAATTTATTAGCTAGCAGTTATGAGTATTGGTCAAAATTATCAAATGTTAAAAAAAATAGATTTAAATTTATTCATATTTCTACTGATGAAGTTTATGGGTCTCTAAAAAGGAAAGATCCAAAGTTTAAAGAAAGTAACAGATATAAACCAAACAGTCCTTATTCTGCTTCTAAAGCTTCAGCAGACCATTTAGTTCGAGCTTGGTATAAAACATATGGCTTACCAACCATCATTACTAATACATGCAATAATTACGGACCATATCAATTTCCTGAAAAGTTAATTCCACTAGTTATTACTAAATGCCTTAAAAATCGAAAAATTCCTGTTTATGGCAACGGAAAGCAAATTAGAGATTGGATTTATGTTGAAGATCATATTTCAGCATTATTAACTGTATTAAATAAAGGAAAAGCCGGAAGTCAGTATAATATTGGCAGTAATTGTGAACTTGAAAATATGAAAGTTGTAAAAGATATTTGCAATATCATGGACTTGCTCGTGCCTAAAAAACAAAAATATGCAAGTTTGATTAACTTAGTTCAAGATAGGCCTGGTCATGATTTTAGATATGCAATAGATAATAAAAAAATTCTTGCATTGGGCTGGAAACCTGAATTTAATTGGCCAGAAAGTCTAAAAAAAACAATTACTTGGTATTTAGATAATAGTCTCGATACAAAAAATCGATCTGATCATTATTCAGGTGAACGTCTTGGGAAGCTCTAACGATCAATATAAAATAGTGATTCTTGGTGGTTCTGGTCAATTAGGAACAGAAATAAAAAGAATAAAAGATGAAGATTATCATCTGATATTTCCGGATAGAAATGAATTAGATGTCAGTTCTGAGAGCCATCTCTCTGATTTTTTTACTGACAACAAGTTTGATTTAATTATTAATTTAGCTGCATATACAGATGTTGATAAAGCTGAGATAGAAAAAGATGATGCTCTACTATTAAATCATTCTGTTCCAAGAGTTTTAGCTTATGAAACAAATAAACTAAATATAGGGTTAATACATATCTCTACTGATTATGTGTTTGGTGGTGAAGGGTTAGGGCCTTTTAATGTTGATAGTAAAAAAAGTCCGATGAATCATTATGGACTATCAAAGAGTCTTGGTGAGGATGATGTTTTAAAGTGTAATGATAAAAGTATGATTATAAGGATGGCCTCAGTTTTTAGCATTTATGGAAATAATTTTGTTAAAACGGTAATGAAATTGATGAAAGAACAAGAAAAATTAGAGATCGTTTCTGATCAAATTATTTCTGTTACAAGTGCGCGCGATTTTTCAAACAATCTTATTTCAATAGTTGGCCTATATCGAAGACAATTAAATAAACCTTTTAATAGAATTATGCATTTTACAAATAAGGAATTTACTTCCTGGTATCAGATGGCTGAATTAATATTGGAAGAGATGAATAAAAATAATCAAGAAACCATATGTGAGCTTATACCAATAGAGTCATCAAAATGGGTAGCTAAGGCTAAAAGGCCAATAGATTCAAGATTGACAGTTGATTTCTCTTTTTTGGAGAAAAATGATATCTTTATTCCTCATTGGAAGGAGTCTTTAAAGCATACAGTCAAAATGCTTCTTAAGAAAGATTAAAGAAATGAGTTCAAATAATATCAAAGGTATAATTTTAGCTGGAGGTGCGGGCACTAGGTTATCACCTTTAACTAAAATAACATCTAAACAATTGCTTCCAGTCTATAATAAACCAATGATTTTTTACCCCATAGCAACATTAGTATCTGCGGGTATTGAGGAAATATTAATTATTACAACAGAGAATGATCATCAGAATTTTAAACTATTACTTGGAAGTGGTAATGATCTGGGCGCTAAAATTTCCTATGAAATTCAAAAAAAACCAGAAGGTATCGCTCAGGCATTTCATATCGCAGAAGAATGGCTGGGTAATTCTTCAAGTATTTTAATATTAGGTGATAATTTATTTTTTGGAGATGGTTTAAAGTCATTAATAAAAAAAGCTATTGCTGACAATGATGGGGCTTCATTATTTGTCTATAAAGTAAAAGACCCAGAGAAATTTGGTGTAATTGAATTTGATGCTAATAATAATGTAAAAAAAATTATCGAGAAACCAGATAAATATATTTCAGATTGGGCTGTTACAGGTTTATATATCTATGATCAAAATGCGCCGCAGTTTGCCAAAAAGTTAGAAAAATCAGATAGAGGAGAGTATGAGATAACGGATTTAAATATGTCCTATTTATCAAACGGCAATTTAAAAGTTAATTTTTTAGATGAAAGTTTTAAATGGTTAGATACTGGTTCATTTGATACTTTATTAGAGGCTGCAAATTATGTAAGAGCAATTAAATCTGATTAATTATTCTTGTAGCGCTCTTTGAGATAATTTTGTTATTGGGTTAAGTATATAACTCATCACTGTTCTTTCTTCACCAATAATTGAAACATCAGCAATCATTCCTGGTTGTAGGATAATATCATTATTTTCGCTTATTTTTTTTACATCTACTTCAATCATTGCCTCATAAAAACTCTGTCCATCTTCGGTCGAGGTCGTATTTGCGGCTATTTTTTTTACAAAACCCTCTATTTGTCCATATATAGCAATATCATAAGCCGTAAAACCAAGTTTTGCCCTTTGTCCAGCCCGTACATAGGCAATATCTTTTGGTAATATAGAGGCATTAATCAACAAAATATCATCTTCAGGAACAATCTCCGCCAGAGTAGCTCCTGAGGTCACAACTTGTCCTATATTTCGTACATTTACCTTACTAACAGTTCCATTTATTTGCGAAGTAACTTTAGAAAACTTTCGGTTTAATTTAGCTAAATCAAAACGTTTTTGCGCATCTATCAGGGCTAATTTCTCATCTAAAAGTCTAAATTCTGAGTCTGAACCTGATTCTACTAATTTTCCCAATATTTCAACTTTCCTCGATCTTGTTTCAACTTCTGTTAAAGACAAATTATAAAGTTGTTCATTATTCTGATGGTTGATTAAAAAAAGGACATCACCTACTTTAACTTTGTCATCAAGTTTAACATTTATTTCTTCAACTGGTCCATTAATCCCAGTTTGAATTAATTGCACTTTAGAGTCTGGAATTACTTTTCCTTGAGCTCTCACCACCTGATTAACTTCAGCAATAGATGCCCATATAACAAAGATAATTGTAAAAGACCCAATTAGCCAAAATAAAATAAATGACTTTTTGTTTGATGCCCAGTATTCAGGAACTAAATATGGTATCAAGGATTCTAATTTATTTCTATTTATTGATAATTTCTTAAGTAAATCTCTAATTTTCATTTTCATTTCTTTTAATTATTTGATCTTTAGGTCCGTATTGAACTAATTGCCCATCTATTAAAACACCAATATTATCAACCATTAAAAGATGGTTAGTCCTGTGCGTTGAAAGAATTATTGTTGGTTTATAGTCTAAAGACATTAAATTATTAATTACTCTGTTTTCTGTTCCGCCATCCATATGACTTGTTGGTTCATCTAGAACGAGAATTTTAGGCTTCCTAACTATTGCTCTCGCAATTGCTATTGATTGTCTCTGGCCTCCAGATAAATTTGATCCACCAGAAATTAACTGATAACTATAACCTCCTGGCAATTGTGTTATAAAATCATGAGCACATGATAATTGCGCAGCATTTATAACTTCCTCTTCTGATGCATCATCAAGTCCAGCTGCTATATTTTCAAAAATTGTTCCACTAAATAGCTGAATTTTTTGCGGACAGTACCCTATAAAATTTCTTAACTGTTTAGCTGGTATATTTTTTATTTCATAACCACCAATATTGATTGTTCCTTTTTCTGGAACATGGAATCCAATTAGATTCCTTATCAATGAGGTTTTACCACTACCAATATTACCAACAATACCTATTTTTTCTCCATCTTTAATATCAAGATTAATATTCTTAAGAATATTAATCTCTTCAATATCAAAATTTAAATCTTTGATTAATATATTGCCATTATTAATATCAACAGCTTTAAATTCTTCAGTTTTCTCATCTCTTGAATCATACTTCATTAATTCATCGACTTTTTTATAAGCAGAAAAAGCATGATTCATTTTTGTTAATAATTGACCAGCTTGGACAAGAGGGGAAAGTATTCTTCCTGATAAAATAACAACAGCAATTAAGGCTCCAGAGGTTATTTTAAGAGCGCCAACCAAAACAACACCATAGCAAACTATTGCTGCTTGGCTAATTTGTAATCCAGTTTGTGAAAAGGTAATTGCAAAATTCTGTATTCCTCTTGCAGTCGTTGCAGCTTTTGATTGAGTATCAACACTTGAATTCCATCTATCTTCTAAAAATTTTCCACCAGCAACAGTTCTTACAGTTTCGACATTATTAACTAATTCATGTAACACACCCATTTTACCTTGTTGAGTTGTTAAGTTTTTTTCACTAAAGCGCTTTAAAAAAGGTTGAATTAACGCTGAGACACCTAATACTAGAGGAACAATTAAAATTGGAACAATAGCTAAAGGACCTGCTATAGCATAAATTACAAATAAGAAAATAAACATAAATGGAAGATCTATAAACGCAACCATACTTGCAGAGGTAAAAAAATCTCTTACACCTTCAAATTCTCTAATAGTGTGTGCTACTCCAGAAGTTTTTGATAAAAAAGATGCATCATGACTTACTATTTTTTTAAAAAGAGAGGAATTAATCTCTTTTTCCATATTACTACCAGCTATATCTATAAAATATGCTCTCAATAATTTTACTATAAAATCAAATAAAATTACAATTCCCATACCAATAGTAAGCGCTATCAAGGTATTATATGCTGAATTGGGCATAACTCTGTCATAAACTGTCATTATATAAAAGGCACTTCCAAGACCAAAAATATTAATAAATATCGAAGCTAAGGTTATTTGAATATAGGTAGCTTTATTTTTTAATATTGATCCCCAAAACCAATGATCTTTTAATTGAGTTTCTTTTTTGCTCATAAATCAATCCTTAATAAATTATTTAGATTTTGATTTTGATGTAGATATAACAAATAACCATTAAGTAATGAGGTTTCTGTTGAAAGAATTCTTTCTAAAAGATTTGTTTCTTGTATTGCGCTTTCTACATAAGCCTGGGCAGAGAAATTAATTGAGTCTAGTCTATTTTTAATAATCCTAGCCTGGTTTTTTGTGTCAATGAAAGAGTCATATAAATCATTGCGCGTATTTAGGGAGCTTTCAATTAAATTTACAATTTGGTTCTCTTTGTTTTCATCATTTTTTTGTTCAATACCTATATTCATCTTTGAAGCATTTGCAGCTGCTTTCGATGCAGAAATTCTTGCACTACCTCTACCAAAAGAAAAAACAGGCATTGAAAAATAAATTCCTCCACGAATGTCAGAGTCATTTTCATCTTCATCTATATCATATACTGTATATCGGGTATTGAAACCAAACTTTGGTCTATATTCACCTTTTACTATTTCAGTTTGAAATTTCATGGATTTGTAATTTAATCTTGAAGCCATAACATTATATGCCTCTTTATTTTTATCTAGAAAAACCTTTGGAACATAAACTTCAGGTAAAAATAAATCCTCAAATTTTTTATCAAAGAAATATTCAAATATACCTATATCTCTATTTCTATTTGTTTTAAGTAGTTGAACCTTTGATTTTAAATCATTGTATTTAATTGAAAAAATAGCTAATTCAATTGGGTCAGATATTCCTAGCCTTACTCTTTCTTTAACTTTTTCTAAATAAGGGGTGATTTCTAATATTAAATTATTTGCGTAGCTAAATAAAATCTCAGATGCAACGGCAGCTAAATAAATTTCATTAGCATCAACAATTAGTTGTGAAATTGCATTTTTCCTCTCGATTTGAGAAATTGATTTCTCTGTCCTCGATTTTTTTATCTGATTTCTTATTGATCCTCCATTATAAAGAGGTTGTGATATTTCTACAGCCGCATCAAAACTATCATCCTGGCGCTTTCTTATTGATGTTATATCGTCAATATCTCTATCGATAACTTTATCATTA
>MDSW01180100.1_pt1 | contig 12762 bp, 11 predicted proteins | sample 811171 | NCBI WGS metagenome assembly MDSW01 (sample SAMN05326641, study PRJNA326480) | marine metagenome | isolation source: seawater | place: Atlantic Ocean: North West | collected 2012 | reverse complement strand
TTTTCAAGCTTTACCTTAATCTTATTTCAAACACTCAAAAATGAGGTGCCAGAAATACTTAAAGATTAACTATAGGCAATAATTAACCACTCATAAAATAAGTCATAAATTCAAATTGCTTTGAAAAACTTTAATAAAAAGATAGCTGTAATTGGTTTAGGTTATGTTGGCTTACCGCTTGCGTTAGCCTTTTCTAAAAAATTTGAAACAATAGGTTTCGATATAAATTCAAAAAGAATCAAAGAGCTAAAGAGTGGAATTGATAAAACCAATGAAGTAGTTAATGATCAGTTAATAGAAAATAAGAAAATCCAATTTACTTCAAAAATAGATGAAATTAGATCATCAAATATTTATATCATCACCGTTCCAACCCCAATTAATGAGAATAATGAACCAGATTTAAGTGCGATAGTAAATTCAACTAGAACAGTAGGATCAATTCTTAAAAAAGACGATATTGTTGTTTATGAGTCAACAGTCTATCCTGGCTTGACAGAGGAAATATGCGTTCCAATCTTAGAATCAATTTCTGGCCTTTCATCTAATGTTGATTTTTTCTATGGGTATAGCCCAGAGAGGATTAATCCTGGAGACAGCACTCATAGACTTGAAGATATTGTGAAAGTAACATCGGGTTCTAATGCTCAAGCACTTGATCTTATCGATAGTCTATACGATTCAATAATTACAGCTGGCACACATAGGGCATCAAGTGTGAGAGTAGCTGAGGCTGCAAAAGTTATAGAAAATATTCAGAGAGACGTAAACATTGCTTTAATTAATGAGCTCTCAATTATTTTCAAAAAGATGGGAATAAATACTGAGGAGGTTTTAAAAGCATCAGGAACAAAGTGGAATTTTCATGAATATAGGCCCGGATTGGTTGGAGGCCATTGCATTGGCGTAGATCCCCACTATCTATCATATAAGTCTAAAGCTATAGGAATAGAACCAAAAATGATCAATGCCGGAAGAGAAATAAATGAAAAAATGAGCTTACTTGTTGCGGAGGAGGTCATGTCATTGATGAAAGCATCCAAAATAGATTTAGAGACGGCAAAAGTTCTTATTCTTGGTTTTTCATTCAAAGCAGATTGTCCTGATTCAAGAAACACTAAAGTGGCTGATTTATACGAAAAATTGATCAAATCAGTTAATCAAGTAGATATTTATGATCCTCTAAATGATCGTGATGAGGTTATGAGGGAATATGGTATTGAGCTGAAGGACTATTTAAGTGATGGTTATTATGATTGTGCAATCATTGCTGTTGGGCATAATGAATTTAATAAAATGGGCATAGATGGGATAAAAAAACTTTGCAATAAAAATCATGTAATCTATGACATTTCATATAACTTTAATCCGAAAGATGTAACTGCGAGATTGTAATGCATGATTATGATTCTATTTGCTCCCATTTAGAGAAAAATAAATATAAATGGCTTATAACCGGCGTTGCAGGATTTATCGGTTCAAATATTTTAAATAAATTACTGAAATTAAATCAGACTGTTATTGGTATGGATAATTTTAGTACCGGTAAAAGAAAAAACTTAGACGATGTTTTGTCAGCTAATGAGAACAATGAGTCAACTAATGACTTTTTTCTTATCGAGGGCGATATACTAGATTATGAACTTTGCCAAAATGCCACAAATGGAGTTGATTTTGTTTTACATCAGGCAGCATTAGGGTCAATACCTAGATCAATTGCAAATCCAATAGCAACTCATAATGCAAATGTAAATGGTTTCATGAATATCATCATGGCATCAAAGGAGAATTCAGTTAAAAGATTTGTATATGCGTCTTCAAGCTCAGTATATGGTGACCATCCAGATCTCCCAAAGAAAGAGGACAAAATTGGCAAGCCATTGAATCCATATGCGATCACAAAACTAATCAATGAAATATATGCACATAATTTTTCACAAGTATATGGATACAAGTCTATTGGCTTGAGATACTTTAATGTTTTTGGCTATAGGCAAGACCCAAATGGTGCTTATGCTGCTGTTATTCCGAAATGGATAAATGCTTCAATCAAAAATGAGGAAATTTTTATCAATGGTGATGGAAAAACATCTAGAGATTTTTGTTTTGTAGACAACGCAGTACAAATCAATATATTGTCTGCATTAACTGAAAATCATGAAGCTCTAGATCAAATTTACAATGTCGCTCTTGATAATCAAACCAGCTTGATTGAGCTTTATAATTTAATAAGAAATAATATTAATACTGGATTGAAAGATCCAATATACAAAGATTTTAGAGAAGGAGATATTAGGCACTCTCGTGCAGATATATCCAAGGCCAAATTATTACTGGGATATAATCCACTAGTCGAAGTGGAAGAAGGAATAAAAAAAACGACAAATTGGTATTTTGATAGAATAGAAAAATGAAAGCTCTTGTAACAGGAGCCGATGGTTTTATAGGCTCACATCTCGTTGAAAAACTACTTCAAAATGATATTGAAGTTAGAGCTTTGTCACAATATAACTCATTCAATTCATGGGGATGGCTTGATGATATAAGTTGCTTAGATGAAATTGAAGTCGTTTCTGGCGATATAAGAGATTTATCTTTTTGTAATACTTTGACTAATGGAGTAGATGTTGTTTTTCATCTAGCTGCCTTGATAGGAATACCTTATTCATATGTAGCACCAGATAGCTACATTGATACAAATATATTTGGATCAGTGAATATGTGTAATGCTGCAATCAATAACAATATTTCAAAATTTATTCACACATCTACTAGTGAGGTATATGGAACTGCTAAATACATTCCTATAGATGAGGATCATCCTCTTCAACCTCAGTCACCATATAGTGCATCTAAGATATCAGCGGATGCGATGGTAATGAGTTTTCATAATTCGTTTGATGCTCCAATAACAATTGCAAGGCCATTTAATACATATGGACCCAGACAATCTGCTAGAGCAGTAATACCTAATATAATTTCTCAAATTCAGAGTGGAGAAAAGCTAATCAAGCTAGGATCTACCTCACCAACCAGAGATTTCAATTATGTAGAAGATACATGTGATGGTTTTATAGCACTAATGAAATCAGATGAAACAATAGGTCAAATTTTCAATATTGGCTCAAATTCAGAAATAAGTATTTTAGACTTATTTGAATTAATCAAGGAGCTAATGGAATCAGACGCGGAAATATTTAAAGATAATGAAAGGATACGCCCAAAGAACTCAGAGGTAGAAAGACTCTATTGCGATAACAGTAAAATTATTAATACGCTTGGATATGAGCCATCCACAAGCCTAAAAAATGGCCTTAAAAAAACCATAGACTGGTTTTCTGATACGAATAACTTAAGCAAATACAAAACTTCAATTTTTAATGTTTAAGATATTTATAGAATTTGTAAAAGATCTATATAAAACAAATGAATTTATTCCCCTTCATGAACCAAAATTCATTGGCAATGAGAGTAACTACGTTCTGGATGCAATTGAATCCTCTTTTGTTTCTACAAACGTAGGAGAGTATGTTTCTAATTTTGAGGATATGCTCTGTGACTATACAGGTTCAAAATTTGCTGTAACAACGGTTAATGGAACATCGGCTCTTCATATGGCCCTCCTGATAAATGGCATAAAACAAGGACACGAAGTAATTACCCAGTCCTTAACATTTGTCTCAACATGTAATGCTATATCGTATGTTGGGGCCTCTCCAATATTTGTTGATGTTAACAAGGAAAATTTAAGCTTATCCGCAACTGCCTTAAAGGAATTCATCGAAGAATATACTTTCATGAATGATCAGGGTGAATTAGTTAACAAAAAAACAAAAAAGCTTATTACCGCATGCATACCAATGCATACTTTTGGATTTCCGGCAGACATACTTTCTATTAAAAAGATATGTGAGGAAAATAATATTGTTTTAATAGAGGATGCAGCAGAGTCCTTAGGTAGTTATTATCAAAATCAACATACCGGAACGATAGGTGATGCCTCTATACTAAGTTTTAATGGCAACAAAGTTATTACAACCGGTGGAGGTGGCATGTTGCTTACAAATAATGAAAGGCTTGCCAATTTAGCAAAACATCTTACAACTCAAGCTAGAAAGAAGCACGCATGGAGTTTTGATCATGATATGATCGGATATAACTATAGATTGCCTAATTTGAATGCAGCAATGGGTTGTGCACAAATGGAAATTTTGACGAAAATATTGGAAGGCAAAAGAACACTCGCTAATAATTATTTGACCTGGGGTAAGCAGTATGATTCAGAATTTATTCATGAGGCTTCTTGCTCAAAAGCGAATTATTGGTTAAATACACTCATAACAAAAAATATTGAAGAAAGGGATGAGTTTTTAGAAAAAACAAATAGCTCAAATATCATGACAAGGCCAGTTTGGAAACCAATGCATGAACTAGAAATGTATAAAAGCAATCAAAGAGATTCACTTAAAAATACGTCTTGGTTATCTGAAAGAATAGTTAATGTACCAAGCACCCCGATCATTTAGGACATGAATAAAATTGCAGTTATAACTGGTTCAAGAGCTGAATATGGCCTTTTGTATTGGCTTATGAAGGAATTGGACTCAGATAAAGAGATTGACTTTCAGCTTATAGTCACCGGATCTCATCTATCTAAAGATATGGGTCAGACGATAGATTTTATTCAGGAGGATGGTTTTGAGGTAACTTATCAAGTTGATATGCAGCTAGAGTCTGATAAACCTATTGGTATCACCTCATCAATGTCAAAAGCAATCGAGGGTTTCGGGGAAGCATATAATAAGATTAAACCAGACTTAATTTTATTATTGGGTGACAGGTATGAGATTTTTATAGCAGCAGCAGCAGCAACTATTTTTAGAATTCCAATAGGGCATTTACATGGTGGTGAAAGAACAGAAGGGGCATTTGACGAAGTTTTTCGCCATTCTCTATCAAAAATGTCTCAATTACATTTTACTGCTCATAATGAGTACTCAAATAGAGTGATACAAATGGGTGAGCAGCCAGAAAATGTTTACAACGTGGGTGCATTGGCAATTGATAATATAAAGAAGCTTCCTTTGTTCAGCAGGCAAGAGGTAGAAGAGAGAGTAAACTTAACATTTTCAGAGAGAAATATTATTGTCACTTTTCATCCTACCACTTTGGAAAAAGAGTCTTCCTATGATCAGTTTAGTAATTTATTAAAGAATATTGATAAGCTAAAAAATACCTCAATCATTTTTACCAAATCTAATGCTGATGTAGACGCAAGAGTTATAGATAATCTTATAGATGAATATGTGGAAAAAAATCGAGATAAAGCAAGGGCTTTTACCTCCATGGGCCAAAAACTTTATTTATCAACTTTGCAATATGTAGATGCAACAGTAGGTAATTCCTCAAGTGGAATAATTGAAGCGCCTCTCTTTAAAATTGGAACTATAAATATTGGTGATAGGCAAAAGGGAAGATTTCAGGTTCCAAGTATAATTAACTGTTTACCCACTGAAAACTCAATCTTTGAGGCTTTTGAAAAACTTTATAGTGATGAGTTTCAGGCTACTTTAAAGAAAACAAAAAGCCCATATGGAGAAGGTGGCGCTGCAAAGAAAATAAAAGAAATTGTGCTTGAGAAGCTTTCAAATGGTGATATCACCCTTAAAAAAGAATTTTTTGATATAAAATTTTAAAAATGTCTACGTATATCATAGCTGAAGCAGGTGTTAATCATAATGGCGATATTGACATCGCAATGGAACTCATAGAAGAAGCCTCACAAGCAGGGGCAGATGCAATAAAGTTTCAAACATTTAAAGCTGAAAATGTTGTAACACATGGAGCTAAGAAAGCGAACTATCAGGTCAAAAATACTTCTAGTTCAGGATCGCAGTATCATATGTTGAAAAAACTTGAGCTTCCCTTTGAAAGCCATTATAAACTGATGGACTATTGTAGCGAGAAAAATATTGATTTTCTTTCAACTGCTTTTGACTTAGAAAGCTTGCACTTCCTATATAAGAATCTTAATTTACAGACACTTAAAATACCTTCTGGCGAACTAACAAATGCGCCTTTGTTACTAGAGTTTGGGAGATCAGGCAGGAATCTAATCCTATCTACTGGTATGGCTAACCTCGATGAGATAGAGGCTGCTTTAAATGTAATTGCCTTTGGCTTGACTGGAAATGGAATGCCGTCATCTGCATTAATGAAAAATAATTATAAATCTAGAAAGACTAAGGATTTATTAAAGGAAAAAGTAACCTTACTGCATTGTACAACTGAATATCCTGCTCCTCTCAATGAGATTAATTTAAGTGCAATTACAACATTGAAAAATACTTTTGACCTTAAGACTGGATATTCGGATCATTCTGAAGGAATACAAGTATCTATTTCTGCAACCGTTCTTGGAGCATCAGTAATCGAGAAACACTTTACTCTTGATAAAACTAGTGAAGGACCAGATCATAAGGCCTCATTGGAACCATCAGAACTAAAGGAACTGGTAAAAGGCATTCGTGATGTTGATGATTATTTGGGCAATGGTATCAAGGAGCCCACTCAATCTGAGATGAAGAATATAGAAATAGCTAGAAGGAGTATAGTTGCGAATGAGAAGATATCAAAAGGAACAAGATTTTCTGAAGAAAATTTGACCACAAAAAGACCTGCTACAGGGAAAAGCCCAATGGACTATTGGGATTTAATAGGTAAGAAAAGCAGAAAAGATTATGAAAAAGATGAAATCATAGATTAGTCTCAATTTTTAAGACTAAATATACAAATGGATCATTGGAAATTATCAATACTTAAAACTTCAAGCATATTGGAGGAAATAATTAATTGTCTTGATAAGTCAATTTATAAAATCGTTTTGATCGTGGATGACGATGAAAGATTAATAGGAACAATTACTGATGGCGATATCAGAAGAGCGATCATAGCTAAAAGAAATATGAATTCCAAAGCAAAGGAGATAATGAACAATAACCCAGTATTTGTTGTAGAAGATTTTGATTACGATTCTTCTGAAAAAATTATGAAATCTAAAAATATTCAACATCTTCCTATTGTTGACGAAAATAGGAGAATTATTGATTTAAGAACTTCATTCTTAATATCTGACAAAAAGATCTATGAAAATCCAGTATTTCTTTTATCTGGAGGATTGGGTGAAAGATTAAGGCCGCTAACAGATGATAAGCCAAAGCCTCTGCTAGATGTTGGAGGAAAGCCTATTCTAGAGAATATTATTGAGCAATTTATAGGTGCTGGTTTTTATAAGTTTTTTTTAGCGATTAGATATAAGGGAGATATGATCGTAGATCATTTTGGTAATGGTGAAAAATGGGGAGTGGAAATTAATTACATTCTTGAAGAAGAGCCTCTTGGTACTGCAGGGGCGCTCGGACTGTTGCCAAAAAACCTTTCATCTCTGCCTCTAATTGTAATGAATGGAGATGTCTTGACTAAAGTCAACTTCCAAGAATTATTGAGGCAACATAATAAACAAAATTGTTTAGCCACAGTCTGCGTATCTGAATATTCTCATCAAATCCCTTATGGTGTAGTTGAAATCGAGGGTAACTTTTTGAGGGAACTTACTGAAAAACCCTTTCATCAATATTTTATCAATGCTGGAATCTATGTAATTGAACCATCCTTATTAAAGAAAATAGATGGAAATAGCTTACTCAATATGACAACTTTAATTAATAACGAATTACAAAATAATGAGAAAATAAATATATTTCCCATTCATGAATATTGGTTAGATATCGGGATGAAAGATGATTACATGAAGGCTAAAAAAGAATCAGGATAATTTTTTTTAAATTACTAATCTCAAATATAGATTGCTGAATCTTTTGTTGTTAAAATCATCCCGCAAGTTTTAGTCAAATCCAGATAATCTTTTAAGAGGACAAACAATGAATAATGATTATGATCAAGTTATTATAAGCCACTATGATGAAGTTGCCATTCAAGATAAAGATCAAGCAACAAGCACGATGGCTAATCTATATGTAAGAGATGCTGAAACTGTTTTTATTAAAAATGCAATTGAAAGCTTTATTGAAACTAAAAAAGATAGCGAAATAAAGGTCTTAGATGTTGGATGTGGGAATGGATACACTTTAGAACAATTAAGCTCATGCTTGCCTAATCTAAGTTACGCTGGGTTAGAGTTTACTGATTCGCTGAGAGATATAGCTAACAGCACCTTATCTTCAAAATCTATAGATGTGAAAGGAGGTGATATTCGAGATAAACAATCCTTAAATGATTATGAGGTTGATATTCTGATTTGCCAAAGGGTAATCATTAACCTACTAGATCAAACTGATCAAGAAACTGCTCTCAAGAACCTTGTTGAAATAGTAAAAGATGGTGGATTACTAATATTTATTGAATGTTTCCAATCAGGTCTTGACTCACTAAATAAAGCAAGAGAAGAATTTAAAATTGAGCCACTACCTCCTGCTCATCATAATCTCTATTTGAATGATGAATTTTTTAATATTCCTTCACTAGAGGAGTTTGATCTAAGCCAGAAAGAATTTCTTTCTTCACATTACTTTGTCTCAAGGGTTATTCATCAATATTATTTAAATTTGGGCGGGCTTGAATTCCATAGGAATTCAGAGTTTGTATCATTTATGACTGATGCAATGCCAGACAACATTGGCACATATTCACCAATCAAGTTTTGCTCTTATAAAAAATTGGCCTAAAAATAGCTCAATCACAAAGTAAATCCATCATCTAGGATTATATCTTGGCCATTTAGGTATTGAGAATTATCTGAGATAAGAAACTCTACTAAACCAAGAATATCTTTTGGGTCAAGCATTCCCTTGTTTAGGCAGTGATAACCATATAATTTTGCGAAACTTTCTTCATGACTATCAAAAATACCACCTGGGCTTATAGTATTGAATCTGATGTTCTTTCCCGAGTAATATTTTGCAAAATACTTCGTCATGTGTATCAATGCTGATTTTATTGCTGCGTATTCGATAGGCATGCCAAATGTCGAATTTTCATAAATTTCAAATTTTGGCGATATTGATCCATAAATCGATGAAAAATTTATTATATTGCCTTGACCAAGAGTTAAAAAATTTTCTGCAAAAACCTTTGATGCAAGAAAGTAACCCCCTAGATGGAGATTTATAGATTCACAAAAATCATCATAAGAGACAGATTGTAGGTCTTGCCCAAAATTATTTGTTTTTGGATATGCAACATTTATCAAGCAATCTATTGAATCAAACTTATCTAAGGTTTTTTTGAATAAATTTTGCAAAGACTGTTCTGAGGTAATATCAACATTCATTATTAACTCGATATCATTCTCAGAAGTATCCTTTATAGATAAATCACTTTTGACCACTTTTGACTTCATTGAAATCAAATGATCAGCAATTTCTTTACCCAACAATCCTTCTGAACCAATTATGACAATAACTTTATCTCTTATATCCATAATTAATTTAATCTCCTAAATCCATCATGCTTTATTTTGAAACCATATTTCTTTTGTAAATTACCTGCCTTGTTTTTACTGATTTCTTGAAAAGCATTTCCTGCAGCCTCTAAATATTTTGAAATGATTTTGTCCGAATATGCTGTGGTTGTATAGGTAGAAGGACCTGCAAGAAAACCCGAGTAGAGCATGCTATATATGAAATAAGTCATCTTCTCTTTATTCTCATCATTTTTAAAATCAAAATGAGCTAATGGATCAATGCCGCTGACATCGATAGCAACTTTGTATTTTTCTGAAATTTCACTCCAGCCCTCTTTTATTTTCTTCCCAAAATCTTTTAGTTTTTCTTGGGCATTAGTTTTTTTCATCTGATTCAAAGTTTCTATACCAGCTGTGAATCCTATTCTTTCTGTAAAGAAAGTTGAGCTGATGAATGTTTCTTCAGCTACATCCATAACCTCTTTTTTTCCTAAAATAGCTGAAATTGGATAGCCATTTCCAAGAGCTTTCCCGAAAACAGCAATGTCAGGCCTAATATTTTTTGTCATGTGATAGCCTCCAAGATTTTCTCTAAATCCTGAGGTGACTTCATCAATGATAAGTAAAATATTTTCCTTTTCACATATTTTTCTAATAAATTCAATGAAGTCTGCCTTTGGCTCGATAGACCTTACAGGCTCCATATAAATTGCAGCAATCTTTCCTTTGTTTCTTTTGATTTGTTTCTCTAGAGACTGAATATCATTGAAGAAAAATGGCTCCGCAGTCCCTTTTAGTGATTGAGGTACGCCTTTTGTATCCAATCCTTTCAATAGTTGTTGGTCTAGATTTTCACTACTCTTAAGATTTGCACTCAAATACCAATCATGCCAACCGTGATAACCGCAGAATAAGATAACTTCCTTGGAAGTTCGGGCTCTGGCTATTCTTGACGCAATACTACAAGCCTCACCACCTGTTTTAGCAAATCTAATTCCACCAGCCCACTTATGATATTTAAGCATTTGTTCAGCAAATTCGACTTCTTCATGGCAATTGAGGGTTGACATCGAGCCCATTTGAATAGCTCTCAAAACTTTCTGGTCAATGTATTTGTTGGCATAGCCAAGTGAGCATGCGCCTATCCCCATTGTTGCAAAGTCATAAAAAGTATTATTATCTAGATCTTTAATTTGACAACCTTTTGCTTCTTTGTAGTAAGAGGGCCAAAGATCAGGAAGGTATAGTTCGGGTCTTTTTGATAGGAGCTGTGTCCCGCCGGGGATAATTTTTTTTGCAGTTTTATAAAGAATCGGACCCTTTTTAATTGAAATCTTTTTCATAGTTTTTGCCTGTTAACTTAATTCAGTCTTCTTCATAAGAATTGCTTCTATTGCCCAATAATCCTCAATTGAGTCTACCTCAAAGGATTTCCAATAAGGTGTGATGTAGGGCAAGCATTTTGCATGAAAGAAGGTTTTTTCTTGTTTATAAAAATCTATTTCGGATATATAAAGTGAACCATCCATAACATAATTTTTATCAAGATCTTGTCTTCTTGTGGATTTTGTGAATCCAGACCCATATGGAGTAAGCAAATTTCTTTCTATCAACAATGAGTAACTAGGATGGTGTTTTACATTTTCAGTTATGCCAACAATTGATTTTGCTCCAATACTATTTGAATCTAAAATTTCCAGTGCTGAGTCTATATCTGAAGCTTCTGTCAAAGGTGATGTTGGTTCAAGCAATAATAGATATGTGTAATCTTCATCATTTAGTGATTCAATAACATGAATTAAGGCATCATAAGATGTCGAGGTATCTCTTGAAATATTTGCTGGCCTTAAAAATGGAACTTCAGCACCAAAACTTTTACCTATTTCAGAGTATTCTTTGGAATCAGTTGATAAAATAATTCTATCAATATAAATCGATCCTTTTGCTGCCTCGATAGGCCATGCAAGCATCGGCTTATCAAGTAGGGGCATTATATTTTTGTCCTTAAGACCCTTGCTACCGGACCTAGCTGTAATTACTGCTAAAACTTTTTTATTGTTAATCAAAGTATGGTTTTCAAAAGTAGTTTATATTTACTTCTATATTATAGTCTTAATTTTTAGGAATGTATTCGCAACTATAAGTCTATGAGATTGTAGATTATAATGTATCTTCGAGTCAGAAATTCATGAAAATATCACAAGCAGACTTCTCCTCAGGTGAAAAAGAAATACACAAAAAAAGCACTGCTCTTAAAATAAAAAACCTGCAACGAATGAGTGACTAAATTTTTGGAAAAATCTCTCATGGATAATGAGTCAGAAAAGAAATACTTAAGAATGTAATGAATAGTAATGAAAAAATAAAACCTTTAACAAAAGATGAAATAGAAAAATTTCTCGACATGGAAGTCAAATTTAAGCTTGATGAAGTCGAACACAAAGGTATTTATATTTGGCCAATTGTTAGATACTCAGTTTATATAGCTTTATTGGGCAACATTGGATTTTATTTGACAGAAAGAAAGAGGCCTCTACTAAATAAAAATAGAATAAAACAGTACTCAAGGCTCTTATTGAAATTTTTTAGCACACTTCTGAGTTTTTACAGATTATTTGGTAAGACTGATATCATTATTCTTGCTAACCCTAAACTTCATAATATTGAGGAGCATAAGGAGATATCAAGATTGGTCTGGGCTTTTCGGAAATCTCTAATGGGCTCAAAAAAAATAACAGTCATAGATTTCTATTCCAGAGAGGCTAAGGGGAATAAAAATATTTTGGATATTTCATTTATAGCTTCGTTAGGACGCTATTTTGCAAAAAGATTAAATCTTGCTTCATTTAGGATAATCAAAAGTGAAATCGGAAATGCTGTAAATAATACTTTTGGGCAATCTATTAGATTTGATGATGTCAATATCAGTTTTATTGATGCCTATATAAAAGGATTGATAATTAAGTTAATAATTAAATTAAAAAATCCTAAATTTATGATCTATGAGGATGATTCAACTTTTTCTTATGCAATTAGTGTTGCCAATAGGGCTGGTGTGACTACGATTGACTGCCAGCATGCAATGCAGTCTGGACAAAATATTTTATATAGACACAATCAGTCTCATATTAATGACAATTATAGGGATTACTTAAGTAGCAATGTGATGACGTATGGCGATTATTGGAACAAATATTTTACTCAATCCTATTCAGTAATTTCAGTAGGGAACCCTTATTTTGAGATAATGAGGGACAAGGTTCATAATGTGACTAAATCTC
>MDSW01001396.1_pt1 | contig 12762 bp, 10 predicted proteins | sample 811171 | NCBI WGS metagenome assembly MDSW01 (sample SAMN05326641, study PRJNA326480) | marine metagenome | isolation source: seawater | place: Atlantic Ocean: North West | collected 2012 | reverse complement strand
GAGGGCGTCAAGGAGGCGCTGTACACGGGCGGTTTGCCTCCGTTGATTGACGAAGAGGCGTCGGCGTTGGGCGCGTACACCAAGCTTTTGAATCGCGTGAAGACGCAAAATGAAAAGTTCCACGCGCGGTTTCCGGGAGATAACGAGCGCATACACTACCTCGCGCGTCACATTCAGGAGGTGGACACACCTTTGCCAGGAGGAGGCTCGTTATCCGCGACGCATTTGAGGGCGCTCGGATTTTCCAATCTCGGCACCGCGCAAGGGATGGAGCGTTTGCACTACATACTCGAGAACGTGCGCGTCGAGCCCACCGGCAAGGCGCCGCTGAGCAAAAAGCTTTTGATCGAGATTGAAAACGCGTACAGACACTTCGAGACGAATGCGCTCTACGCGATTCTTCACGAGAGTATTTACTGCAGCGGCGGAAACGCGTACGGCGCCGCCGACGAGGCGTTGCGAAATCGCACAGAATTCGACACCGTCGCCGGTTTCGCCGCCGATCCGAGCAAGCAATTCCTATTCACCGGCGAGATGGTGTACGAGAGCTTCTTCGAAGACATTCACTCTCTTCGCCCCTACCGCGAAATCTGGAGAGCGCTCGCCCGCGAAGAAGAGTGGACGACATTATACGACGTCGAGCGTCTCGGCGCCAACGAAAACATCCCCGTAGCGTGCGCGAGCTACGTCGAAGACATGTTCGTCGATTTCGATCTCGCCGCGGACACGGCGGCGAAAATTTCCGGCGCCAGAGTGTGGTCGACGTCCGAATACATGCACTCCGGCATTCGAGAAAACGGCGCCCTCATCGTCAGCAAACTCCTCTCGTACACTCGAGACGAGGATCCGATTCGTTGATCACCCGCCCGTCTACGACGTGTCTACGACGTGTCTACCACGCGTCGTGTAAGTGATTACTACATGTTCTAGATTTACCGCGTCGCCGTCGCCCGCCCCCTCTCGCGCGGCTCACCTCTCTCGCCCCTCCGCCTCCACCTCGCGTCGCTTCATCGCCTCGTGCTGCGCGCTGTAATGCGTGAATCCCTTGACCGTCGTCGCCAGGAACCACCCCCCCGAGACGACCGTCACGGTGAACAACCCGAGGCTCGTCGCTCGAAAGGCGACGTCGACGAGAGACGTCTTCCCGCGCATCTCGCGCCGCGGTCTCGCCGCGACGCGTCGTTCCGCCGCGCGCGGTCGGTGCGCGACGGAGGATGCGTTCTCGCGCGTCCGCCGACGGAGGACGGCCGCGGTCGCCGCGCGCGGGTGTGCGGAGGGGAGGGTGGGAAGAGCGCCCACTCGGGCTGCGCGCGTCGTCGAGGGAGGGGAGGCGCGAAGAAAGACGTATTAAAGTGCTCTTCACGACAAACTTAATGGACATTGTCGCGACGCTTTGGACTAGAACTCGAAAAACTAAACAAAACACGGTTTTCTTTGTCGTCGGGTGCGGGAGAATGGTGTCGATCACCATCCGTCGTCGTCGTCGTCGCTGCCCCACGCGTCGTCGGCGGCTCCGGCGGCGGGAGCCGCGGCGGCTCCGGCAGGCGCGGGAGCGCTCACCATCATGTGCTTGAACTTGTCGTCGACGGCGATGGTGACTCCGCTTTCGGTCTCCACGACGGAAGGTTCGTCGGTGCGACCTTCGCGCCAGGCTTTGGCTTCCTCGCGCTCCTTGGCGCGCGCCTCTCGGCCGGTGGCAAAGGCGAACATGTTACCGGCTTCGAGCTCCATCAAAGCGCGCTTGATTTGCGCGACGATGAAGGAGTCACGATCGGTGTAGAAGGACGTTGATCGACCAGTCATGCCGGCGCGACCGGTACGACCGATGCGGTGGACGTAATCTTCAAAGTTGCGCGGAAGATCAAGGTTGACGACGTGCGCCACGCCCTTGACGTCCAAACCGCGAGCGGCGACGTCGGTGGCGACGAGCACCGAGCATCTGCCGGTCTTGTAATCGTGAAGCGCCGCTTCACGCTCGCCTTGGGTGCGACCGCCGTGGAGCGCAGCCGCAGAGACGTTCTCCGCGTTTAAGAGCTCGGCGATTTCGTCGGCGCGGTTTTTACGCTCGACGAAAACCACAGTCATGGGCATGTCGTGTCCCATTCGTTGCGCTTCTCTTTGCTCACCGATCAGCGTCGTCACAAGTCTGTTCACCTTTTCAGCGTCCACGACCTTTTCGAGGTGCTGCGAGACGTTCGCCGTCGGAGCGCTCGTTTGACCAACCTTGACCTTGACGGGCTTCTCCAAGTAATCGCTCGCGAGCGTTTCAACTTCGCTCGGCATCGTCGCCGAGAAGAGCAACGTCTGATGAGGCCTGGGCAAGTTCATCAATACTTCACGGATTTGCGGTTCAAAACCCATGTCCAACATTCTGTCAGCCTCGTCCAACACGATCAAGGAGACGCGCGAGAGATTCGTGTTCCCTTGCTGCAAGTGATCAATCAAACGACCCGGGGTGGCGACGATGATTTGCACGCCCCCACGCAACGAGCTTCTCTGCTCGTGCATGTTTGTACCACCGACGATGATGGCCGTTCTGAATCCCTTCGAGCTTCGCGTGAAGGTTTTCGCCTCTGCTTCAATCTGCTGCGCCAACTCTCGCGTCGGCGCCAAAACGATGGCGTACGGACCGTCTCCGTGTCTCAACGGCGTTTGGTTCAGCGAGTGTTGAACCATGGGAATCGAAAAAGCGGCCGTCTTCCCACTACCCGTCTCCGCGCATCCCAACACGTCCCGCCCACTCAGGATGACTGGAATCGCCTGCGCCTGAATCGGCGACGGTTTATCGTACTCCTTGAATCGAATATCCGCCACGATGTCGCGCGTCAACTGCATGTCCTCGAACGACTCGATCGCGCTCGGCGCTTCCGCCTCACCCTCTGGAACCTCCACGCTCACCCCCAAACGCTCTCGAATCTCCTTCTTTTGTTCCTCCGTCAGCGCCTCCACGCGCGCGCTCGGCGTCCACTTCGCGAACACCGGCGCGACGCTCCCGCCGCCTCGAACATCCCTCCCACCGCCGTCCCGTCCTCGATCACCGTCTCTCACACCACCACCGTACGACCCTCGATCACCGTACGACCCTCGCGAGGGCGGCGCCCCCGTTCGCCCGTCGTCCCGACCGCCGCGATCGTCCCACGAGGATTGTCGCCCGCCTCGCCCGTCGCGATCGCCGCCACCGTCGCGATCACCGCCACCACCGCGCAGGTGCGGAGGCAGGTATCCCATCGCGCGCGCGAGACCGCCTCGAGAGGGCGCTCGCGGTCGCGCGCGTCGCGGTCGCGCGTCGGCGGCGCGCCGAGGTCGCGCGACATCCATCCGTCGGTGTGGGGGGGTGTTTTGACGAGTGATGACTCATGGTATACATAGTGAAGATCCCATTCGTCGAACAATAGACTGTGAGGACACACCACGCGAGTGTGATGGTACACGGGGTAAAAGATGGCACACTACGATGATGTGTGCCCTGGAGACAGCGCTGCGTGCCCCTCGGGTGTAGGGTTTAGGCGCGCGCATCTCTCGCGGCGGATCGCCCCGTCGTCCGCCTTTCCGAGGCGCGACGACAACGATGGCGAAGGGAGAACCGACGAGGTGCGCGATGCGAACGCGAACGCGGTGGTGCGCGTGATTCCCCGATGAGGTCGAGCCGCGGTGGTGGACGCGACGCGATGGAGGAGGAGGCTGACGCGCGATGGATGATGCGTTTGGGGTTTGGTCTCGCGCGTTCGCGCGCGCGTTCGCGCTCGCGTTCGACGCGGGATCGTTCGAACGGTGACGCGCGCGCGGGGGATGGACGGTGGAATATTCATCGCTCGCGGTGCGCGACTGCGAGGACGATATCGGCGTCGGCGCGCGCGTGGAGAACCGCGCGCGCGCGGTCGGAGGATGCGCGCGAAGACCCTAAACCACGCGCGGGGCGCGCGCGCGCGAGGGCGCGGACGCCGCGTCGCGGCGCGCGACGACGACGGAGGAGGATGAGACTGTGATGAGACTGTGGACGTTCGCATGAGCGCGCGTTCGCGCGGACGCGACGCGAGATTCGCGTGAGAGACCACGGAAAGACTGACCGCTCGGTGTTCATTCGTCGCTCGCTCGCAGACTGTACGTGCGCGGGTTGATTTTGGGGTACAAGCGCGCGCGCACCAACCAATACAACCACACGTCGTTGATCAAGCTGGAGGGCGTCAGCGATGCTCCGTCGACGGCCTTCTACGCCGGTAAGAAGTTGTGCTACGTCTACAAGGCGAAGACGAAGAAGCAGGGTACGAATTACCGTACGATTTGGGGCAAGGTGACGCGCGCGCACGGGACGAGCGGCGTCGTGCGGGCGAAGTTCAAGAGCCACTTGCCGTCCAACTCTATCGGTGGTAAGGTTCGATGCATGTTGTACCCGTCCAACATTTAAACGAGATAGATCTGGTCGGAACGGCAACTGGATCGGGTGAGACGCTAGAGTCGAAACTCGGTCGCACTAGACAAAATTGACTTGCTGTAATCGTCGAAACGAGCGCGGTCGTCACCATTTTAATCGTCGTCTCGCACTGCTCGCTACTGCCGCTGCGTGTGGATCACATACATCGGTTTGCTACTAGGTTCGCGCTACAATGAATCAATACGTGCCTCGGAAGGCGTTCCAGGCGATGGCGCCCTGCGTCGCGAGCGGCGCGCCGCCCTTGGCGACGCCTTCGTCGAAGACGTCGAAATCTCTCGCCTCGAGCGCGTCTAAATACCGCCCAACGGGCACCGCCTGGAGCATGAACGGCTTCGCCTCGTCCGGAATTCTCGACGCCATCGCCCTGGCGCTGTCTAAGTGCGTCTTGGCCACGCTCGCCACCTCGTGCGCGACGTTTCTCACGCCTTCGCTCGGTTCCATGCGATAGACGCTCTCCGTGCTCACGCCGTGCCGAGCGCACGCGTCGGTCGGCAAGTAACACCTTCGCTGTCTCGCGTGCGCCACCGTCCCACGCAACAATGCGCTCAATCCGACAGCCTTACCTAAATGACTCGCCGCGTGATCCGCATCCGCGTCCCGTATCCCGCACGCGTCGAGCGCCAACGTCAACGCCGAACCGTGCGCGTCGCTCGCGTACCGCTCCAATTCCTTCACATCCCTCGGAGGTCCCTCCGTCTCCGCGTCCCTGATTCGCGCATCTATCATATTCTTCATCCACCGTCTCGCTCGCGCGCTCGGCGCTCCTCCGAACGACGCCGATATCGCCGTCGCCACCGGGTGCGTCGCCGCGCCGCTCGCGCCGTCCCCGATCGTCTCTCGCCACCACATCAACCGCGCCAGCGCCGCGCGCGCGCTCTCGGCGTTCCCGACGATCGAACCCGTCTCTGCGTTCAGCGCGCGCACGGCGAACGCCACGGGCGCGCGCTCGCGCGGGAGCGAGAGCGTGCAGAGATACGTTTCGTAATCTCGCGCGCGCACGAGTTGGACGCAGTGTCGAAACGCGGCGCGTAAATCATCGTCGTCGACGCCTCGCGCGGCCGCGGTGAACGCGCGCGCGGCGACGTAAACGCTCGACGCGCGCGTCGACGCCTCGCGCGCGAGACGGCGACGCATGCGCGTCGAGGACTGGAGAGGGAGGCGCGCGCTCGCTCGGGGACGCCGTCGTTACAGTTGGCTCTAGTCTTCGCGAAAGGCGTCGTCCGCGTCCAGGGAGGCCAAAACGTCGCGAATCGCGCCCACGTCGGGGTGTTCGGGACCTAAGATGTTCGTCTGCAGTTCGAGCGCGCGCTCGAGGAGCGGACGACCGAGATTGTTGTCCTCGCGGTCGAGGTGGCAAATGGCGAGGTCGGTGAGCGTCTGCACCGTCTCGGGATGTTCGGCGCCGAGGGTGGTCTCTTGAATCGCGAGCGCGCGTTCAAAGAGGGTCTGGGCGCGAGCGAAGTTTTCGCTCTCGCTGAAGAGGGTGGCGAGGTCGTTCATGGCGGCGGCGACCTCGGGATGGTCCTCGCCGCGAGTCTCGATGCGACGGGTGATTTCGCGTTCAAGCGCCGTGGCGCTCGCCGACAATTCCGGGGAAATGTCGTCGCGATCCGTCGTTGACGAGCGCCAATCGTCGCCACTCGCGTCGGCACGAGGCGTCACGGCGCGTGCGTGCGGAGATTTCGGACTCGTGGCCGCCCACATCGTGCCGCTCGCCGTGGGCGATTTTGCCGCGCCGCCGCCTCGGCCGCGAATGTCGTACGGGTCTTCGTTTTCATCGATCGCCGTCTCTATCACGTCTTTGATCGCGTGCTTGAGCGTGCGCGGCAGATACTTGCGAACGCGTGAACCGACGATGTCCACGCACGCCAGGACCACCTTGACCGCCATCCCTCTCGCCTCTCCGTTGGCGCTGTCGAAGCACGTCGTCGCGAATTTCATCACCTGGTCCAGGGCGAATGAATTTTCCTTCTCCGGCGCGTCTAAACCGTACGTCGGCACGAGCTCGACGAGCAGAGTGAGACGTCCCGTCAACACGCGCCACACACTGAGCTTTTGTACGGGTTTACACAGCGCGTGCGCGAGGATGGAGACGCCTCCCGGCGCGTCGCTCGCGAAGGCGTGCAACGCCTCTCGAATGCTCTCGCGAAGTCTCGGATTCGTGTCCCCGAGTTTATCCACCAAGAGCGAGATCGAGTCTCCCACGGTCTCTCGCACGTCTCTCGCGGAGATGAACTCGGCGTACGCCTTGGCCGCCGACGCGAGCGTGACGGCGGCCGCGCACGTGACGTTGGCCACCTTGTCGTTAAATAATCGATCGCCGAGCGTCTTGCACAGCGCGTGAAACGTCTCTCTCGGTTCCTCTCCCAGCACCTCGGCGCCGTCTTCGCTCTCCCACGCGTCGATCAAGCGCTTATTGATCGCCTGCAGCGCGCTCTCGCGATGCACCCACGCCTGACTGTACAGTCTGACGACGACATCTTCGCCGAACGCGCGAACGATTGGCGCGGCGGTGACTTGTTCCGACGGCGACAACGGCGGCGGCGGCGGAAGTTCCTGTTCCTCTCGAGGCGACGGTTTCTTCGCGCTCGACGCGCGCTCGAGCTCGGCCGCTTCCTCTTCTTCGAAGAATGCCTTGGCCTCCGCCTCAAGTTCCGGCGGTACGCGTCGTCCAGACGCCACGGCGGGAACCTCGTCGTTGCTCATGCCGACGGCGCTCGAGTCGTCCGCTCTAAACGCGCTCGGCTCATTCTTCGGCACCTCGATCGGTTTCGGTCGAGGCGATTCCACCGTCGTCGTCGACGCCGTGCGATCGATCTCGCTCGCGGATGACGAACGAGCGGAGAGTCGTTCCGTCGTCGGGACCGTCGCGCCGCTCTCCGCCAACTCTCGCATGGCGTCGGCGTGTCGCGATCGAATCGGCGCCTCGTCAAAGGAAAACGTCGCCCGCGTCTGCGTCTGCGTTCGCTCCGCGAACGAAGGCGGGGACGGGCGCGTCGTCTCCGGAGACACCGTCGTTGCGCGCGGCGAAGACGCCTCCGCGAACGCCGCGTCGTACCCATTCGACCGCATCTTGTCGATTTCAATCTTTAACCGTTTCGCCTCGTCGTAATCCTCCGCCTCGACCGCGCGCATCTTCTCCTCTTGTAAAACCTTCACTCTCACCCCGAACGTCCTCAATCTCGCGATGACGTCGCGTAAACGTTTCGCCTCATCGTAATCCTCCGCATCCACCGCGTGTTCCTTACGCGCCGCGACTTCTCTAATCTTTTCCGCCGTCAGCGCGTCCACGCCGTCCTCGACGCCGCCCGCCCGCGCCGTCGCGCGCGCCGCCCCGTCCACCGCCCCACGCGTCGTCGGCACCGACACCGACGCCATCTCACCCCCTCTCACCTCACTCGGCTCTCCGATGATCGTCAGCGCCATCAGACCGATCTGTCGATCCACATTTCTCGCGTTTTCGTGACATCCCGCGAATTCCAATCGAATCTCCGTCGCCGCCTTCACGTTGACGTGCACCGTCTTCAATTCCCTCGCCCCGTACCCGCACTCCACCCCGCTCTCGAACCGAAGCGTCCCGAGCTTTTTCACCGTCTGCGCACCGCGAGCGCCTCGACACGCGACGTACACGTCGCACGAGGTGGCGATTTTACACTCGTGCGACAACAACCTCAACCGACGCACGTCGCTCGGGACGCGAAGTCTCGCCGAGACGCGCGCGGGAAACGGCGCGCGAGCCGCCGTCATCCACCCGCGCGACGAGCCGGCGTCCGCGACGTGTAATTCAGTCGCCGCGCGTCCGGGCGCCTGCGACGCGGAACGAGCCGAGGAGCGGCGTCCGTCGTCAGTCAATGGGTGCATCTGATGATGTTTTTGAAAAAGATGGGCGGGGACATTCGTCGCGCGCCTTCTCGCGCGCGCGCGGCGAGCGACGAGGGATGGGAACGCACCTCGGAGGACGCATCCGTGATGACGTACTCGAGCGCGCGAGCCGCGGTCGAGGACGCGGGCGCGGGCGCGCGCGCGCGGGGCATGATTGTGACGAATGCGATGAAACGTGGCTGCGGGCGCGTTGACTTTGAGGGACTCGTTGAGGGTTCATGATTGGTCACATTGACACTGGGACACGCATCGGACGAATCGCGCGCGCTCGAATCGACGTCTATTCGCGCGCGCGTCGGTTGAGCCAGTTCCAAGCCTTGGCGAAGGGATTGTTTTCGTCGTTGGCGTCGTCGTCGTCGTCTCGGACGGCGGTGGACGGTTTCGGGACGTCGCGCGGGCGGCGACGTCGACGGCGCGGCGCGCGCGCGGCGTCGCCGTAGTAATCCGGAACGTCACTGTCGGAGGATGAGGGCGAGAACGACGCGGTGGACGCGTGCGTTGGTTTCTCGTGCGCGTCGTTGTCGTCGGCGGCGGAGGTGGCGGAGGAGGAGTCGGAGTCGTCGGAGTCTTCGTCCATGCCGAGAAAGTCGCGCACGGAGCGCCACCCGCGTTTGGCGCTCGAGCGCACGTCCTCGGCGTGCACGAACACGTTCGCCGCTTCCTCGTCGTTCTCATCGCCGGAATCGTCGTCAACTGGGTCGTGTTTCACCCACGCTGAACCACCTGATTTGACGCGATCGTGTATCGTTCTCACCGCGGCTTGGTAGTTGCCCGGAATGTGGTCGAGCATCATGTACGGATCGAGAAGAATATCCGTAAACGCGGTGGGGTGCTTGTACGTCGCCGTCGGCGCGTTCGAGCGCACGTGCTCGAGGTGAATGACGCGACCGGGTTGAACCATGAAATCGCTCGCGGAGTGATCTCGGAGTTCGAGTCCGTCGACTCCCTCAACGTCTCCCCACGAGTCTTGACATTTGCGTTCGTCCTCGCCGCGCGTCTTCGACGGAGACGAAGTCACCGAGCGCGCCCCGCGCGCGTCTTCGTGTGCGCAAGGTTTCGGCGCATCGTCCGCGTCGCTATTTCTATTCGCTGGCGTCGACGCGTCGTCGTCGTCGTCATCGCCGTCGTCATCGTCGTCGACGCGTCGGTTCGTCGGATTGGCGGGCCGATCCCTGCCGCCGAGCGCCGCCGACACCGCTCGAAGCATCGCGTGCGAAGGAGCGGCGTGATTCAGACGACGCAAGAGTCGACGCACCGATGCGTGGCACACGCGCGGAATGACATCCGCGCCGGCGACGACGCACGTGACGTAATCGCTCGCCGCTTCGCTCAGATTCATGCTAGTCACGCTCGGGGAGGCGATGCACACGCACCGGCACGCCGCCATGCGTCTCAGTACGTCTTCGCGCGTGGACTCGTCCACGCCTTTGAGATCTCGCATCACGAGCGATTCTAAGTCTCTATCCGCGCTGTGCATGAGCATGGTCACGCACGCCGCGACGCCACCGCCGAGGCTGTGTCCGGTGACCATGAACTCGAATCCCGCGCGCTCCGCCATCGCCGCCGCCGCCGCCGGAAGCATTCGCTTCACCACCTGCCACGCCGACACAACTATGCCACCGTGCGCCCAACCGTTTAAAAATTTAACGCTCGCACTGCTCACATCCGTCAGCGCGTCGTGAATCTCCCACGTTCCTCGAATCGAGAGTATCACTCGCTTTTTCCTACTGTCGACGGCGACAAACGAACTCGGCGAAAACTCCGTCCCTCTCCACTCCGCGTCCACTACGTCGCCCACATCGATCCCACAACTCTTCGCGCACGCTTCGGTCGCCTGCGCGTGCATCTTCTCGTACTGATCTCCCGACATTGACCCGCCCCGAGCGTTTAGTTTTAAACTCTTCAACTTGTCCCCGAACGACGCGTCCCCCACCATCGACGCCGCGGTCCCGTACGCCCCCACCGCGTACCTCACCGCGAGCGCCAACTCTCCCAATTCCTTTTCCCCCGGACACATCGGCGCCGACTTCGCCTCGTTCGGGTACAGCTCTCGCGTCGTCCTCGCCCGGTCTCTCGCCGCCGCGCGCTGCTCCCGCCAGAGCACGAAACCAGCCATCGGGTCGAACGTCGCCATCCCGACCACCCCGAGCGGTTTCAACTCCGCCATCACCCCGCCGTACACCACTCGCAGCGCGCGCTCGAGCTCGAGCCACCCCGCCGCGCGCGCGCGAAGCGTGTCCCGAGGCTGTCCCGAGGCGTTCGACCGTCCCGAGCCCGAGCTCGTCGCTCGCGACGACTCGCGCGCGCGATCCATGACGAACGCGCGCGCGCGCACGGGCGCGAACCGATCGACGAGTCGACACGCGTCGCACGCGTCCGCGCGCGCGCGTCGGTGTGCGGGGTGCGGTGTCTTTCTAATTTCAATCGATTACGCGCGCGCGCTCACGCGGCGAAACCGACGGCGACGAAGGCGTCCGGCGCTCGCTCGGCCTTCCCTCGTCGCGGCGTCCCGCCGGCGAACAGCGCGCACGGTACCTTCACGCCCGCGCGAAGCTCGAGCCGACGATGGAGAAATCTACACCTGACGTCGGCGACGCACTCGTCGCGCGCGAGCGCCACGGCGAAGAGCGCGCACCCGTCGGCGCGTTCGCGAGACAGTTTCGCTGAACACTTGCCGAGCGGTATCGACGCGCGCAGGGTGGTTTTTCTGGTGATGCCGCGTTCGGCGTCGGCGCGCGCGTGGGCGAGCTCGACGTCGAGAGCGACGGAGCGAGGGAACATTTCGCCGCGAGCGACGAGCTTGGCTCGAACGTCGGGACTCGGCGACGCGCGCGCGGTGACGCGCGCGGCCATGGGCTTTCGAGCGTCAGACGTCGCGCGAAACTGAACGTCCAACGTGCGACCGATGGAGTCAAACGCTCCTTCGGGCGGTTCGGACGTCTTCGAGGGTGGTTTCGATCGCGCGGTGACGACGGCTCGAGACGCGCGCTCTTCGGCGTCGTACGTCCACCGAAACTTCCCCGACGCCTCCCGCGTCGTCGCGCGCTCTCTCGCGCGCTCTCTCGCCGTCTTCGCGCTCGAACCATCGTCGTCATCCTCACCGTGTAACGCCCGAAACGCATCGTACGCGCGCGAGGGCGTGCCCACGGACCACGACGTCGCCTTTGCCGAGACGCGTCCCGCGCCGACGCGCGCCGTCGCGTCTTGTCGCACCTCGCACCGTCCCCCGAACTCCTCGTGCGCGCTCCCCAACTCGACCATCACTTCTCTCGTCACCGTGTGCGCGTTCACCGTCGCGTGAAACGTCGTCCCCACCTCGTCCTCGTCTCCCGTTCGCCGCTCCGCGTCCCAGCGCGCGTCCCAGCGCGCGTCTCTCGGATCATCTCCGTCCTCAACATCGCTCCACGTCTGCGTCACGCACCGTCGCCCGCGCCCGAGATCGTGCGTCGTCGTCACCGTCAACGCCGCGCGAGATTTCCTCGATTTCCCACCGCGAGATTCACCCTCTCGCGCGTCGTCGTCGTCGTCGTCGTCGCCGCCGCCGCCGCCGCTCGCCCATCTCGGCACCCCACGATCCGCGCGTCCCGGTCCGCGATCCCACGGCCCCGCGCGCGCGTGCGAATGTATCTCGCGCGTCTCCTCGCGCGTCGACACGCGCGCGCGATGACGCCCGAGTCTCGCGCGAGGCGTGTCCTCGTCGTCGAGCCGGAGCGTCATCGTCTCCCCCGCGGGCACGAATCGTCCTCCTTGGCGCGTCTCCACCGTCGCGCGCGATCGAAACCGCGCCTCGATCGACGCGGAATCGCTCGCGGACGTCTCACCGCGGCGCATGGCGTCGTCGAGCGCGCGACACCGCGCGCGCGCGCGCTCTGTCGGCCGTCGTCCCCGCGCGTCCCGAGACGGTTACACCACATATACATCACACTCGGACACACGAAACATACAGTACCATTAAAGTGCACATAAATACTAAAATGAACCATATCGATTACCTATTGACTCCAATACACACCTAATACCCGAATGCTAAAAAACTCGATAAAAAAGTGCACGACGTCTGTACCGCGCGTTTCTCTCGGCGGCGCCATTTCGCGACGTTTTCGCGGTCTTCTCGCGCGCGCGCGCGTTCCCGGCGCGCGTCTTCGCGCCCGGGACGTCGAGAAAAGTCCCCCGCGTCACCACCCACCGTCGTCCGCCGCCTCGCGCGCGTCCGCGGCGCGTGAGCGCGCGACGGAAGATGACTCCCTCGACCGCGCGCGTCGCGCGCGTCGCGATGGCGACGTGCGCGCTCGCCGCGGCGTGCGTCGCGGCGGTGACCCTGACGAGACGGGCGGGACGACTTCGTCGCAATCGTCGCGCGCGAGACGTCGAACGGGAGACGAGAAAAGGGACGACGCGAGCGAACGAGGACGACGCGGAGACGCGGACGCGCGCGCGCGGACGAGACG